>Ga0210059_1003329_pt1 | contig 25641 bp, 17 predicted proteins | sample Ectturendosymbi2_FD_188042 | JGI IMG/M metagenome (GOLD analysis project Ga0210059, IMG submission 188042) | Ecteinascidia turbinata endosymbiont from Florida, USA - Sample 2 (SPAdes) (version 2) | ecosystem: Host-associated > Tunicates > Ascidians > Unclassified | place: Key West, Florida... | reverse complement strand
ATGAAAGCTTCACTGACCACACTTCATGGCCACCTGAATCAGAGGGACAGTTTACGACAAGAAGCTTGGTTGATCCGGCTTCATTGTCACCTGAACCAGAGGGCCAGTGTACGACCCAACGGACGACAAGCGACACTTCTGTTGACAGTCCGTACCTTGTGATGTTGAAGACGTCACGACCGCTGATGCTACAACACATTCAAACGAACGCACTGTTTTACGTCGATCTCAGAGAGAACGGCGTCCTGTTGATCGACTTAGCTACGATAAATTTTTCAATGATGGTTGATACTCCAAGGGAGGGGTGAATGTAATGAAAATTACTGTTTGAAATTGTGTCTTGTGCACACACTGCGCTGATTAGTTTTTGGCTGATTGCTTTCGAGTCACATGCAAGCGGTTTATATTTTGTTTGGATCATTTTCGCATTTACTGCAGTGCTGTTTACATGTCTTTTCTTCCATTTAGTCCGTTACCTTAGTTCGAAAGTTAATTTTATTTAAAACTTTGACAACAGGTTTGAGGTGTCATTCTTTACAGAGGTGATGCCAACTTGCTATTGCCTAACTTTTGTATGTTGCCAGCCTTGTCTTCTCACCTTTCAGTGTTTTCAAAGTTGTGCATCATGTACACCCCTTTCATTTTCTCCTTCTGCTATGTCAGGCATGCCGTAGTCTCAGGAACGTATCCTTCGGTGGCCATATCTTAGGCTTGATCAAAAGTGCTTATCACAGTTGGCTGAGTATGATGACGTCATTAGAGGGCCCGCCTTTTTAGTCTTGCCTCGACCCCCCAACTTTAAACTCACCACTGCTTGAAATAATGACATTAAAACAAGAAAAAATTTCTCAGTCCGATCGAGACCTGATCCGCCAATTTTGAAAAAAATTGCAGTCCGGTCCAGTCCTGATCTGGCAAAAATTGGCCTCAGTCCTGATCCAATCCGATCATGTCCTGATCCGTGCTCATCTCTGCTATACACCAATGAAACCGCAGCGCATAATTCCTGCAACAAGACGTTGGGAGTACTTTGCTAAGGGCTATCTTCGAACTGTTTTTCCATGAGTTTTGTTATGAAACCCTTAGACTTATTGAAAAGAGGTGGGAGAGTGCTAAAAAGTTTCTTTTTTGAGTAGCCAAATAAATGATGTCCTTTTTTCGAAGTACTTTTCAAAGCACTCTGTTAAAATACGCTGGTGAAGTTTTCGTTGTTCTGCATAATGCAGACTTTTTTAAGTTCAAAAATGCCTCGGAACTCTCTTGAGGAAAAGTTTTGCTCATAAGAGTTTTATACAGAGAGCAAATAATGCGTCATGGCTAATCAGTTACTTTGACGAACTGCTATAGGCTTTACGGCCTTTCTGCGTTTTCTAACCGACCTGCGGTGTTACAAAAATTCTAAGTGTGGCAGCAAAAACGGAAATTTGGAACAGTTGTGAATATCAATTTAACATAAAAATATGGAATTATGAAAAGCTTTGAAAGTATAAAAACTTGACCATAAAAAATAGCAAATCTGGGAATTATACATATAGCCATAAAATCAGCAGGAAGGCGTTACACCATTTCACTGCTAGTCAACTACACCGGTAATCTCGAACTTCGCTCAATCTGCTACAGCATGCTGGTTCCCAGCAATGCCTGTCGAAAACATTTAATACTTTCTCTCTATCAGAGAAAGACAAAATCTTCAATACAAAGGCAATGGTTACCTGCAAAGATCTGCCGCAGTTGTAAAAAAACTGACAAACTACGAGCACCTTGCACTAAGTAAGACAAAAAATAAACCGAAGTTGCTTCAGGGCTTTGTTAGCCCTGTGCACTTTGTTGTTGACATGGAAAACACATCGAATCCACGGTGCCAACTGATTCACAAGTAATGACGAAAAAAAACTTTCCAGCTGAACCACAGCCTAGCGTGTGCCAACTATGCTATTTATTTAGCCATACATACATGCATATGTAAAGAAAGAAGAAAAACTAGAAAAAGTAATGACAGGAAGGGTGGCTAACAAGCAGAGAAAGCAAGATCCATATTCGAGAAGTAAAAACAGCCCCCTTTCAGTTTGTGAGTATTTGATTGTAATGTTCAAGATGCTTTATTATTCCTTACAGTTATAATAAGCAAGATGCATGATTTTCTCTCATTTTATATTGTTGTAAGCAAATGTGAGGAGTGGAAAGAGGAAGCATTTGTATGGTCGGCCCCGGGCAACAGTTCACATCGCTACGTCATGGCAATAGAGCATGCGGTGGGATATTTCCTCACGGGTTCAAAGTGTAAACCTAATTTGTGCCAAAAAAGTCTATTACCCTAATAGGCCTAAATATTTTTTTCTTTGCGTCAACAGCAGAATTACGAGCAAAATTTTTGAAACTTGTTTTGGACAGAGTGAGCAAGTTTGAATGGATGAAACAATTAGTTACCATTTTGCTTTTTGAAATTCAAAGTAGTGCTTTCGTTTTTTTAAATCTCTAAATTTATCATCTCTTAATTCTAAATCTTTGGAGAATTCTCAATCAATTACTTGTCGTGTGATGAGAAAAGTAATTGGGAAAGGTGTAGGTAACGTTACAAAAAATGGCAAAGCTTTGTTAGCCAAAATACACGAAATATGTGGCGAAGAAATTTGAGTGTCAGTGCGGATGAGTGTTACAATAAAAACGAATGTAGTGAAACAGATAAGTGGTTGATAGTAAAAAACTTTAAAAGTTTGTTACTTCATTGGCAAATGATTTAAACGACGAAACACCTTGGCAAATAATTTATTGATGGAAAGCAACCTTTCCTGTGGAGTTACCACTTTATTGTGCTGTTTTGACTAGTGCTGCTGGGGCTGTTACTCTCGCCTACATCGACTGTGCTTGTATTAAAATAAAAAGTAATGATTCGGCTCTTCTCCACTTTCTCAAATAACATAGGCCTACTTCAATACTAGATAGGAGACCAGAACATGGGAGCTTCATCAGGGCATCACCTCCTGTCCTTACACAGAAGGGTTGGTATTGTTTTGTAACGAACAAAATAATTACAAATTTGTCTGAGTCAAAACAACTTCATTGAAGTATGGCAACGGAAGACACCTCCAATATTCAATTGGTTCTCCGACATTTTTCGAGTGAAAAATGCGTAGACCATCTAAACGCTGCCAACATTTTCAATGCCTTTGCATTTCTTCAAGGAATTTGTAAATAAGGCCACAGGTTTGAGGTTGTAAATTCTTAAGAGGAAAGTGACAATGAGCGTTTGCAGTATTTGGCCGTTTGCACAAATTTCAGATGATTTTTATTATCTTGGTATATGGCAATGTGCCAGATATTTTGTTGCAGCATTATTCAAGGAGTTAGCTTTAATTACCATTAGAGAAATGTGAGGTTTCGAGTCTCGATCTCGAGTCTCGGTCTCGAACTTCCAGGTCTCGGTCTCGGCTTTCATGACAAAGTCTCGGTCTCGTCACGAAATTTGAGCAAGGTCTCCGTCTCGGAGGTTACGATCTCGACTACATCACTGCTTGGCACATCTTATACTATTTTTCAGTGTTCAGCGAAATGTGTTCAGTAAGTGCCTTAAGCTGTAGCCTGGTCATTATGTGGGGTTATCAACTTTACATTTTGGCGGTTGAAGTGAAGAGCTCTGCAAAGGATACATTGCTCAGTTTCAATACAACTGCTGTTTTTCCCTATGACGTATTGATGTTGGAAAATGACGTTTTTGAAGCGGGTAGTGCAGCTGATGTTTGCATGGCTAACTTAGAGCTCAGATTGTAAGTTTGAACTTCAAGTCGAGTGAATCAGAGCCAACCGGTTGGCAATGTGAGTTTCATAGAACTCCCCTTTGTTCAACAGTCTACTAACACTTGCAGTAATAGAAAAAAACATTTCAAAAAGAAAAGCTTAGAAAAGGTGCTGCTTTAATTTTGGTGAATTTGGCATGGTTTGGTAATACAGTTTTTGAAATAGATGTCTGTTGGTAACCAGTTCCACCGCCACAGGAGGCGTTGGTGGGCTTAACCCCCACCAAACACATTTCCAACACCCCAAATTGAACTATGAAACACTATAAATCAGTGGATTTGTTGTCAAATTTTAGAATGTCAAGCCCCTCTACACAAACGTAAAGCCTCCCTATTTAACACCTTCCGGCGACTGTTCTATTTGTAACGAACGAATGCAAGGAGTAACACTATGCACGTGTAATTGGAAGAAGCCCAGGGGAGGTAGTGCTAAAAAAAGAGGTTTGGAAACGGCGTTCCCACTGTTCCCACACCAAATAAAAAGAAAGACTGCTCCAAATAATTCGAATAAAGTGAGCATTCACTTGCAAGAATTTACACACTGGATCTTCCTGTTTCACTGTAAACTTCTGACTAGCAGTGCGAATCTGCGTGTCACTATCATATCTGTGAGATCGCAGCCATGTTTCAATGTAGGGCAAAAAGGTGTGGTAACGCCATTCCTACACCACTACACCCCTGGAAGAGCCCGACAACTAGACCAAATGTGCAGGCCATGATGAAGGCTGCAACTCACCCAGAGCCACTTTCAAGCCGATATTTGACCTATTTTATCAAAATGGGTCCCACACCTATAGAGGGCCTCACGCAAGCGCCACCAGAATTAACATTTTAAACCTTTTATATATTCAAAGAAAATTAAACCACTACCGAAACGTGAAGTGAACAATGAAACGACCTTTTCATCACTGAGATCGTATTATGAAATTAATATTATAGCCTGCTACATGCAGTATATATATACTTTTTTAGTTAAAGAGAGAGAAACTACACGAAATATTAACATACTTAAATGTTTACATCTGCAATGTAGGTATGCTGCCAATACATCCATTGATTTTTTGTTTGATCCCCTGGAATGAGTAAACTATTTAAAAAGCCAAGTGGTGGACTTACCAGAGGCTGAAAACCAACAGGGAAGAACATTTGACGAAACATGTTGGGTCCATATATGCATATGCATAAATAAAGAAAGCAAAAAAATAGGAAAAGTAATAACGAGGAAGGTGGCGACCAGCAGAAAAAAAGCAAGACACATAATCGACAATGAAAAATAAAACCTATTTCAGTTTGTGTGTTTGATTGTGATCTTCAAGATGCTTTATTAATCCGTATATCTTTAAACAATTACGAAACATGATCTTCTTTCATTTTGAATTCTTGTAAGCCAATTTGCGAGGTTAAAAGGGCAGCACTTTTATGGTCGGCCCCAGGCGACACTTAGCCTCGCTGCCAGTGATGAAAGTAGAATAATTTTCATACCGGAATGATCCAGTATTTGTCAATACCGTCCTGAAAGTTCAGCCATAATTGCAAAAAAATTAATCAAGAACACGTCTACTTTAGCCCACCCTGTATTGTACATTTTAAAAACACAAGAAAACGTACTGTACAGTTTCAAAATAACCATTTCAAAATCAATCAAAATTTTTTATAGGCTACGTACGGCAACTTGCAGTATTTCCGAAAGTGGGTCAGGCAGTGCAGCTTGAGTTGTCTAAATGTAATACCGCCGTTTTTCAGTACGTCAAGCAGGAGCGGATCCAAGGAGGGCGATTCAAGCGACCGCCATATTTTGAACAATTCGGAAAACAGCATTCGCGATATAAGGCTATTTTGCCGTTAGTTGTTTTGTCACAGCAGTGTTGTCAAGTAGGCTATACTTCATCTCTCTTACAGTAGTGGACCCGTAATGAGACTTGATTACCAAATATAACTGAAATCGCCCCACCTAAACTTACTGGCTGGATCCGCCCCTGATGTCAAAAGGATTATTAGCACAACACAACAACACAAATATAGAAAATTACTTTCCACAAAGGTTCATAATTAATTACCTCTTTCCGTTTTTGACGAGCCATACCACTTGTTGGGTGAGCTGCTCTTCCTTTTCCAAGCCGTGTTTTGACGTTCGGATTTTGATCCCACGCTTGACTCGGAGGTCCCATAGTGCTGATAAAGAGCAGGTTGGCGCCACTGCTTTTAGTTATGAGACTTCTGCTATCGTTACTAATATTGTTCATTGCGCTAAACCCTCGCTCACAGTCGGCATTGCTTGGTGATAGAGTGTCAACTGCCACAAGCAGCTTGTTGAATTTAATAGAAATGCTTCTTCCACCACTGGACTTGTATTCAGTAAAACCAAAACGAATTTCTTGGTTGTTGAGATGAAGGATCATGCATAAACTTTTTACTTCGTCTTCGCCAAATCGAGATTTTCATGTAACCAGTTGTGTGGATTAAAAACAGCCATTTGACTAACAAGATTTTGCACATGATGTACATCACTTGGCGAGTTGCAACAACGCTAGCCTTTGCTCTGTCTGATCCCGTAGTGAAGAGCCTTTGTTTCATGTTGTCAGCTACAGCTCGAACGAGCTTAGCCTGGTTCATGATTAGGCCTCTACCTTCACTCAATTATACTTCCTGAAACGACATTGCTTCTTCTCCATGTTGAGCCAAAATATAATGCTCTCCCGGAGAAACAGTAAGGCTTTGTATTCTTTTTGTATAACAGTTAGTAAGCTTTGGGTTTTTGGCTGTGTGATATTTCGGTTTTGTAGTGTTTCTGACAAGTTCTTTAAGTCGTTCAAGACATTCGCCATTAGCGTTTAATTTTTGAAAAAAGTGGTTGTGCACAATTTGGAAAGTAATCCTTGAAATCTAGCAAGTCTCGCAATTCACAGTTGTGTTTTGGAAATTTTTTCTTTGGAAAAAGACAAGTCTTTCTCTTTACGTTTTGGGTGCTTCCCATCTGAATGGCGTTTCAGTTTTGATGGTTTCATAGCTGAGCACCTTGTGGTATAACACGTACTGTGGCTTAACGTTACGTTTGTCCGACACTGAATAAAACTCAACGAGAGAGATAGTCATCCACATTCTTGATACTTTGATCCAGAGTTGCGGAGTCGTAAGGTGTAGGAGGTTTTTTGGTGGAGTTGGATTCCTAACAACAGTAGGAGTCGGAGTCGGATTTTTTTGTCCGACTCCGACTCCGGAAGTTCAATTGGATCATTTTTTGCATCACACTTCTATGTTGGGAATTCCTGTTGAAATAGTACAATTTCTTATGAAACATTTGTTTAAACAGAGAATCTTTGCTGTGTACCACGATTTCTACTAATCTTGACAGCCAAACTTCATTCACTTTATGTTAAGGAGTCGGAAATTTTGTGAAAGGTCGGGTTGGAGTCGGAGTCGGACATTTTACCTCTGACTCCGCAACCCTGCTTTTATCAGACAGATCGAACCAATATATGTTAGAGAGCTGAGCTAAACTGCATGAAAAAATAGGCTGCTTCTTAACACAAAAGCACTACCACAAGCTAGTTTTAGTTCATGCAACAAAACAGTTTTATTCGACGTAATGTTTGACAAACATGCACACTTGTTGGAAAAATCTACCACCTGTTCTACATACACTTTGAATGCGCGTGTGCACAAAGCGAAACGTATTTATGAAATCGAAGCTTAACTCTCCTGACTCATTCAACTCGGTATCAACGCACATGGCTGCACCGATGAAACAAAGCGCTGCCGAAAATACGCACAGCAAGATCCACGAGATTAAGATAATCTAAGAATTACCAAAATATTTTATCATACATTTATGAAAGTCTATACTGGCGATCTTGAAACTCTAACCGGAACGCCATACCGGCAACAATTATTTCACCGGAATGGCGTTCCAGGCCGTTCCGGCTTACTTTCACCTCTGTTCGCTACGCCACTGTACGTACCCCAGAATATTGTATGAAATTTTGTTGAAAACCAGCGTTTCTCATTTTTTGGCTGATTGTTCGGGGCGGTTTTGTTTAATTTTGAAAATGTTTTTACGTTGCAATGTTTTTTCAGTGTACGTCTTCTGTCCTGATAATTTAATTATTAAATCCTTGTCTATTGCTTGAAGAAAAATAATTGATTTTTTCTGATTTGCGATCAAAAATGTTTTATCCGAACCTCGCATCCACTCCAAGGTGCGGCGGAGAAAAGTGCGGCAAACTTTACCTTGGTTGCAAAATACCACACAGTGTGTAAGAGACAAAACAAACGCAGTTCGGGAATTTAGGCATCCATGCAGTAACCACGAGAATGTTGGGATAATGGTGTGAGCAAAAGCACAAGACACATCACAAAGAAGATGCTCAACAAAACATACTATAAAGAAGCAACAGCGTGCCAGAATGACCTATTGAGTGACTGGAGTGGACATGTTTAAGGCTAGAAATTGAGAATGAAAATATAGCCTGCAGCAGAATGTTTATTGTGCAGATTTCTACTGTAGTCTAGCTACCACTTGCACAGGCCAACCTAGCTCTACTCACATTTTGGAGCCATCATAAGCAAAGATATTTGTGCTTTACATATCCTATAGGTAGTGTCTATTTATCAGCGATTATCTGGCGGCAACAGATAGGCTGGAGCTCGTGTGCCGGCAGTCGATTATTCGGTCTCGTGGCATGACGCAATACAAAGAAAAAGGTCACTTTGTCAGGAAAACGCTGTCCTGCTCGTTGTGTAATGGTTAGGTGTTACGGCTGCTATGCGAATGGACCTAGGTGAAGTGAGCCCGACTTTTCCAGTCGCACTTTTTTCAGTGGATGCGAGGTTCGCGAGTAAAATCGAAAGACCTGAAAAAGGCATAAAATGACCTGTTACGACAAAATAAACGCAAGCAAATGAAACAACAAGTTCTGAACAGAACATTCAAAGCAAAAAACTTGGAAATATGTTGTACCAAGTTCATACAAATTGTTTAAAACAAGCATGTTTGTGAAAATTAGTGATAATTCAACTATAAATTAAAATATATTCCGAGGGGGTTATGATGATAAATTTTATATCAAAGTCTTTGGAATTTATCGAACTATTGATCTGTAAAAAAAAACTTTTACATTATTGTTAAAATGCCTTTGCAGCCAGATAAAATGGCTTCACGGGTCGGATTAGGCCCGCGGGCTGTAGTTTGGAGACTCCTATTTATAGCATCGGTGTGACGAATGGAAGTTATATATTATTATGTTTTGTATATACTTACAGGTAGCTGATTTGCTCATTGCCAACTTACCTTACCCACCAGTCCACGCATCATTCTCAACATCGGAAGTATACATGCGAAAAGTGAGAAACAGCATACGGCATGAAACTTTTAAAGCTTCTGGTGAGTGGGCCTATGTGTCCTATAGCGTTATTAATCGTTACAGTTTCCCGAATTTGCCTGTTGAGACACATACATTAATGTCATGGGTCTTTTTGTACAAATATCGTACCTCGAAATATCCGAAGTTCTACTAACCCCTGTTATGCATTTCAGATCCTATTGACGACATCTGCAGTGATTGCGGAACATGTGATGTGCCGCATGCTGGAGAATGGGTAAGAATTTCGTTTGTGTAGGCTTATACTACAAAATGAATTATTATTATCATTTGTAATCTGGTCACATGAATAGGCTATAGCAAGTTTCAGAACTGAAGTAAATTGACCGGAGCCCCTTCAGACTGAACTTACAACATTGTTAGTAATGAACTAACCATTGCCTAATCTTTTCAGTTGGGTTGTGATAGCTGCGAACGATGGTTCCACAATTCCTGCAACAACTTACAAGGAAAGCAATTGGAAAGCGCGGTTTCGTCGAAGCAGTAGCAAGGACCTTGTTGTACAATTTGAAAGGTACAAGTTATGGGGAGAGTGTTGGAATGATCTACAGGAGCAAAAGTAAAAGACGCACCGCAAAAGTCTCGTCATGGAAAGACTCGTCAACGCTAGAAGCTGTAGTGAACCACAACGCATTTCCAAATTGTTGTACAGATTTAAAACTGTTGATTACTACTTGCAAGTTGTTCTATATCAGTGTTTTCACAGATAAATAACATGATGTTCTTCGATCATGATGCAATGCAGAGAAGCACTCAGCATACCGATAAGACCAAGTTTCATGGGGTTTGGTGAAAACAGAAAATGCATGTGCATGCACCTTTTACAAGAAACGTACAAATATAATAAGTAGGGCAAATTTTTGCAACTTTTTTTACAGCTTCCAACAGCTTCCTAAATACCCAAAATATAGCCTATGCAGTTCAATGTTTTGAGATGTTTCCAGCAATTTTATATTGCAACTTTTTGCAACTTTTTCGATTTTTACGTGCAACTTCTTACTGCAATTTTTATCAAGTATTGCGCAAAATTTAAGTGTAAATAAAAAAGATACTTCAAAACTATTTAAGATAGTTCTATTTTCTTTGATTGCATGAAAAAGAGCTATATGACTGACTAGCTGTGTCTCAGTGTTATCTATGACGAAACAGTTGCTTTGCAAGCTAGAAGTTTTACAACCCCAGCCATTACAGTCCTCTCATTTTTAGGGATTTTGTCCCTAGATTGGAACTTTTGACCCTTGTTAGGGATTTTCGGAGAAGTATGAAAATGTGTGAAATGAACTATTTCAGTTTATTTTGTAAATCATATTTGGTTCTGCTTTTGACATTTATCATTGGCACTCCGAGTTTATGCTGCACCACCACATATTTAGGGATTTTTTGATATTGTTCTAGGGATTTTTGGAGTTTCATTTGTGAGAGAGAGCCCTGCCAGCCAAGTACAACAGTGCCCGAACTCAATTAGAGGTGGAATTGTGGAAAATCGTGGCTTTTGGCCAAGTCCGCACAAACGAAAATTGGTTGTGTCAAGTCTTTCGCAGTCAAATTCTTTTGGGGCAGCTTAGTTAGATCAAACTCATTGATGAAATACAAAGAGCAGAGAGCCCAAAATATACCATTGCTCAAGCTTATAAAAGAGGCTACACATTTGAATTTGGCAGCGATCCAGCTGGAATAAATTTATATTTAGATCACCGATTTGAACTTAAATAGTGATCTAAAAGCAATTGTGAAAATGATCCGGCCAAACATCAGTCTAGAACTATATGGCAAATTGTTAAATTGCCAAGCAACGTCATGCACTGTGGAGAGAAGTTTTAGCATGCTTGGCAAACTGTTGGCAAAAGACCGCCATTTCCCCCAAAAAATGTTTGGAAATATTTAGCATTGTATGTAAATAAACCGCGTGAGTAAATTACCGTCGTTTGCAATGTTTGCGCATAAATGCAACTTTCGTTGAAAATAAATGCAACTTTCTCACTTTTTCACTGCTCATAAATGGAACTTACGTTGAAAATAAATGCAACCTTCTCACTTATTTACTGCAACAAAAACTCTCCCTAAAAATAAGTATGCTTTTGTGATTGCTGGCCTGTATATAAAACTAATACTTGGTGATGGGGAAAGAAGTAATTTTTTGCAATTGCGGAAATACATAAGGCTTGCTTCAGATTCAGATCAGCTTTCAATGATGGTGCAAGATAATGGAAGAAACAAAATGCTTTATCAGTTCTGAACAAAGGGAAATTAACTGTGGGGAGGTCTAAGAACAGGCCAGTGATTGACAGAACGTTCGGTAAAAATCTCGGTAGAAACGATTTTTTCACAAATCAATAGTTCGATAAATTCCAAAGGTTTTGGTATAAAATTTGCTATCATAACCCCCTCGGAAGGTATTTTAATATTGAATTGAAATCGATAGTCGCGCAACACGAGAATCTGGCAGCGAAAGGCATTTTTGGTGTTAGAGTACGTTTGCAATTTTTCTTCTCATTTCGTTTAAGCAAACATAACCCCCGCGATTTTTTTACAGATCGATAGTTGGATAAATTCCGAAGACTTTGATATAAAATTTATTATCATAACCCCCTCGGAAAGTATTTTAAGTTATAGTTGAATTATCACTAATTTTCAAAAACATGCTTGTTTTAAACAATTCGTATGAGCTTGCTACAACATATTTGCAAGTTTTTTTGCTTTGGATGTTCTGTTCAGAACTTGTTGTTTCATTCGCTTGCATTTATTTTGTCGTAACAGGTCAATTTATCCCTGTTTGAGGTCTTTCAATTTTACGCGCGAACCTCGCATCCACTGAAAAAAGTGCGGCTGAAAAAATTGGGCTCACTTTACCTAGGTTGCGAATGGTTTGCGGTTAGACTCTCGCCTTGCCGATTTTCTTTTGTTTTTTTCTTTGTTTTTTTTTTCAGACTCCGCTTAGGTATTACCTTTACGGGTTAGTGTTGTTAGGCTAGGATTGGGGTTAGGTAGGTTAGAATTAGGGTTGGGAAGTGTCTATTTTACCGCCGATTTTCTGGTGGCAACAGATCCGATGGAGCTATTGCCTTGTGCCGCCAGTCTGACGCAATTCGAATCAAGAGGTCAATTTGTCATGCAATCAGTGTCCTGCTCATAGTGTAGTGGTTACACTTTATTCCGAGTAGTATGCCATTGGTTTTCGGTTCGAATCTCACCTTGGTGACTTTTATTTTTTTTTGCTTTTTAAAATTTTCCATTAGGTGTTACCTTTAGGGTTCTTAGCGTTACGGTTAGGGGTTAGCATTAGCATTAGGGGGTTAACATTAGCGCTAGGGGTTAACATTAGGGTTAGGGGTTAGCGTTATGGTTAGGGGGATTAGTGTTTGGGTTAGGGTTTATGGTTAGGGGTTAGCATTAGAGTTTGGAGTTAGGGTTGGGGCTTAGCTTTAGGGTTTATCTTTTGTTTTTACTTTGTTTCTGCCAAGCTTTGGACTGGCGGCACAATAGCTCTAGCCAAGCCATTGTCGTCAGCATTTTGGCAGCAAAATAGACACTACGACTGCCTAATGCCTTAGGGTTAGGATAACATTAGCTTAGTATCAGTATAATCAGTTTATTTGGAAACAACTATAAACATATAACAAATCATGCCACAGAAAACAAACCACATTAGAACAGCGTTTATTTTGTTCCCAGGACATCTGAAACAACCATACGGTTTTCTAGTCAGATGCGCTTAGTGTTAGGTTAGGTTAGTGTTAGCTTAGGTTAGTGTTAGCTTAGCATTAGGTTAGCTTAGCATTAGGTTAGGGATAGGTTAGATTAACTTAGCGTTAGGTTAGGATTATTGGGGTTAGCTTAGGTCTACGGTTAGGGTTAGGTTGTATGTTTATCTTATAGTTATATTTACTTCCTTTCTGCCAAGCCTTTTGCTGCTGTCATCCTGGCAGCAAAATAGACACTGCCTATCCTATATTGTTTTGCAGCTCTATTGCTTACATTAATTTGAAAGGCATTGTTGATTGTAGGTTATAGATACAATCAAATGTAAAGAATGGATATACGTTAGCGCAGATGTCATTAATGGATGTGTTATGAAGCAAACCGGAGTGGAAAAATACCATGTTACATAATAAATAATGGTGAAGATAAAAAAAAAAATACTTTGTCATTGCAATTTAATATAAATAATATCTTGCCCCAGGCCAATCACATAATATGGTAATGCTAAAAAGTTGGGATGTTATAATTTTTTATATTTTCACAATTGTTCAAACCTAAATTTGGGTGCCACTGGAGCTTGTTATCAAGAATGTAATATAATCTTGGTGTGAGACTGATGGTGGCTGAAATTAAGCTTAGGGTAGGAACATATAGTATTTTTACTACTATTTTGGTGTCATTACTTACTGTTACGGTAGCATATCATTTTGTTACTCTAGTTACATCATTTTATATCTGCAACGAAGATTCACTACTGATCACGGATATCTGTCTTTTACAGGGCCTCTAAGTTATGGGTAATGTTCATCTTGTTAATTTTTTTGGCAGTGTCTATTGTGCCGCCACTGGCAGCGGCAACAGGCTTGGCAGAAACGAAGTAAACATAAAAGATAACCCTAAATCTAACTCTAACCGTACTGTAGCCTTAACGTTAACCCGTAACCCTAACTGTAACCTAATCCTAAGCATACACGGTAGAAAGTTTTGAAAAAAAATAAGGGAAATTGCCAACGTGAGAGTCAAACTGAAAAGCAATGGCATAGCAGACGTGAAGCATAACTGCTACGCTATGAGCAGCACGCCGATTGCATGACACACTGATCTTTTTATTTGAAAATGTGTCATGCCACGCGACCAAATGTTTGACTGGTGACACCATATAGCTCCAGCCGATCTGTTGCTGCCAGCATCTTGGCGGTAAAATAGACACTACTTAATTTTTTTTGTAAGATTTGCTTGCACATTCATGTTAATGGCTTAGTCTGGCACAGTCACAATTCAAAGTTTTGTATGTTTAAAAGTATGATTCAATGCTTGTAAACAGGAGATCAGCTTGAGGCTTCTGACCTTGGAGATTTAAAATGAGTCTTTTGTAAAAGGCAGTGGCTACAGAACTGCCCGTGGATTTTAAACTTGACACCTTATTTGACCATCTCTTGTAACGTGACAGTAATGCATGAGGGGAATGCAGCAGGCTTTGTAGAAACATAGTAAGCACAAAAGGTAAACTTAACCATAGCCCTAAGCCAGTGGTGCTCGAACTTTTTGGCTCGTGGGCCACACTTGTCTTTCAGAAACCCTTTGCTTGCCACAATAATTAATAATCTCAATAAAAATTCTCTAAAAAATTATCTTATATGATTAAAGTGTTAAGTTTTCTTTCTAATGAAAATTGCTTCGCGGGCCACGGTTTGAGCACCATTGCCCTAAGCTAACCTATCCCTAACCTAACGCTAATCTAACACTAACCCCTAAAGCAAAAGTTCGGAAAGTTTAGAAAAAAGTAAAGGAAAACTGGTCCCACAAATTGAAACGTGCAAGCAGGCACTATTATGAAAACACAAGGCGCCAAGTTGAGAGGAGAACCCTCAACCGTTTGGCATGGTGTAGACTTGATACCTATCTGTTATGCTACAAGATCAACGCCGCTTGAATGACAAACTGACTGCTTTATGTGAACTGTGTCATGCGACGCGGTACGGGGGAATAAGTCTTGAAATAAGAAGATCCATGTGTGGTTCCATAGCGACTTCATTTGTAAAAAGTTGAAAGCTAACGCTCGATTCAAATAATTGTCAGATACATGGCTAACTATTAAAGCTTGAACTACTTAACTAGTGTTTTAACGATGAACACTTTGCAACTTAAATTACAGTAGAACCTACAGTTTTAAAGATGTTTGTTTGATAGCAGTGTCTATTTTGCCTCATGAGGCAAAAACTGTTCTGAAGTTATTTTTTCAGTAGCTGTGCACAATTGTTTAAAGTGATCATCACATGACAAGTTCAAAACACATGTTTGGAAATGCATGACCTAGCTAACCGTAACGTTTATTAAGTACAGACAAACTTTTACTGATTTTTTGTCTAAGTTGTAATGTGTACAGCATAGGCTAAGCCAGGGGTCTCAAACTCAGATTGCTTCATGGGCCATGAGGACTTATAAGGTAACCCACAGGTCGCATTGTATCGCTGACGCAGCAATGTCTGTACCTGAACTTACTATGAAAGGGCTTTTACATTTTATTTCCTGTGAAAGGTGCTATGAATTATAAGCTAATCATTTCTAGCCGTCTCTACATTCGTATTAATCAATTTTAGCCCTCTAAAGAACTTTTTCACTTGCTGGCTAAGTACTTTTCAACATCGGTGAATAAACTGAACAACGTAAATGGTATTTATTTCATTCCTTTTCATGCCGTGTTTCTAATAGGGAGGGTCGCGGGGCAACAGCCCTAGGAGGACTTGGAATATCTCATGGTCAACGTCAATTTCAGTGAGTTCTGCTGGCCTTATGCCAAGATGGGACTAAGCAAGGCCAGAGATGCAGTTACTCCACCTGGTACCTGACGACTTCTGGGCCGCATTTTCGTGGGTTTAGCCAGCAGGACGTGCCTCGCCAGCTTTTTGCGGGACATTCTGGACACACGTTCAAACTAACACAGCTGTAATCTCTCACTTCAGAGAAGTGGTTTGACATTCAGGGCTTTGTGAATTTCATAGCTGCGCACTTTGTCGCAAAGGGTCATACCCCGGCGTAACGAGGGGAGCAAAGTAGGCAAATTGCCCCCAGCTTTGAATCACTGGGAGCACTGAAAAGTCCCAAAAATGTCATAAGTTTTTTCTTCAATACAGTACATATATTCCCAAAAGGCCTTAGATTCAAAGCTGGGGTTGCCAAACTTGTTTCTTGCCCCGGGCGCCATCTCACCTTGTACCCCCCTGTGTCGCACCGTGTATCTTCACAAAAATCCCAACTCTGCCGCTTGCACCTCAGATAATATTCTTTCAGCTATCACCCAAGATTCATGACCATAGGTAGGGATCAGAACAAAGACCGATTTAAAAACTGACAGCTTTGCGGTGTTTGAAAACTCCCATTTTGTTAACACAGAGTGATAAAGCTCACGCAGAACTGTGCATTAGCCTTGCCAATCCCTGTATCAATCTCCTCGCTAAACCTTCTGTCTGTCACTCATAAATACCACCCCTGGGTACTTGAACTTCTCCACTCGATAAGGTGCATTGCTGCTCACTTGCAGCATACACTCTGCCTTGGGTTTGTAGAGAGAATACCTCAGTGCAAGGGCAGATTCAGCCAGTAACGTTTGGGGGCGGGGGCGATTTTAGTAATATTTGGTAGTCAAGTCTTAACGGTTTAGCTACTCTAAGAGAGATGAAGTATACCACACGACACTGCTGTGACAAAACAATGGATGACAAAATGGCTCTATAGTGTGAATACTGTTTTCCAAATTGTACAAAATCATGGTGAAAAAAGTTGCTTTCATAGGTTTAGGGGGCGATCGCCCTCCCTCCTGGATCTGCCCCTATCTCAGTGTTTTTAGTACTGTTTTTCATTCCGGCTTGGTTGCACGCAGCAGAAAAATGATCGAGTTCATGCTGAAAACCCTGTTGAAGAGATGCTAGCAGTACCACATCGTCTGAAAAAAGTAAACAGTTGATCCTGCAGTTCTCAACACCCTCGTCGACTCAGCTGTGACTGTCTACAGCCGTGGTTCTTACCTGGGGGGTGTCAATAAATTTCCAAGTGGGCGCGAGCCCATAAGCGCCCAACAACATAGAAAGTTTGATCATTATATTTATGAATGAATACATTTGTTTTTACATTTTATTTAAAGTCAGGGGGGTTCACACTAACAGGGAAGTATGGGTGACAGCACACACCTTTGTCGGAATCCAACACCAATGGTGAACGGTCATGATTTAACTCTCACGACACGGAAACAAATTTCTGAGCAGGAATACGGTGACGTGACAGCCAGCAACAGGCCGCAGTCAACAGCGTATTCCTGCAACACTCCCCAAAGCTATTCACGAGGAACCTGGTTGTGTGTTTTCTCGAGGTCGACAAAGCATGTGTAGATGTCTTTGGCATACTCCCAAGATTTCTTAAAAATTTAATGGAGAGTTAAAATTTGGTCTGTAATGCTACGGCAGAAAGAAAAGCTGCACTGGGTGTCATTCAGCTTTGGTTCAATTATTTTGCAGCATCTTTTTCAAGGCACTTGGCAACCTAAAGGTTAATTATTTGAAAATTCTGAAAAAGCTTCGTGGGCCCCACAAAATGGCCTCGCAGGCCGCATGTTTGAGACCCCTGGGCTAAGCCATAACTCCATGAACCTCAGTTGTGTCTCTCTGTATTGTGCTTGTCACATGACCAGTGCTTCAACCATTTGTGTTTGATCAAAGGCAACGTAGCCACAGTATATATAGACCTGATCTGTTTGATATAAGTTACTTGGAAGTTTGCGGGATGTTAACAGGAGTTGATGTTTCAATTTTTCAAGTCAAAGCAGAAGTGTATTCAGAGTCTGAAAAATGTGACTCTGCATTCTATGCGCACTACCAAACAGGGTTGCCAATTTTGAAGCCAGATTTGAAATTCTGGCTTTTTTTGAAAACTGGCTTTGATTTTTCTGGAAATAAAAAAAAGCCAGACAAAATTTAGCTTTTTTTCAGTCGGAAATACTTGACTTTGGAAAAACATTGTCTGAGCTGTATATTCATTACAAATCTTTTCTGAAAAGAATCTATAACCATGCAGGGTGCACAAAATATTGAAAAGACTGTTGCCCAAAATGATCAATGCTATTGACAAGAAACAAATGCACAACAGTGTAATTATGGGGAAAGAAAATGCTTCTAAGAGTGGAATTGTGTTATACTGGTGTTTCTGACAAGTTTGAATGTCAATTTTGTGTTTAGTTACGCATATTTTGTGTGTATAATGCTTTAAAACTGCTGTCTGGCTTTGTTTGGGACAAGGTCTTACTTTTTTGGTGAAGACAGGTTGGCAACCCTGCTGCCAACTTCTTCAGTCTAAACTAATAGTAGAATGTGTCTCAACAATCAACACTAGTTTTAGCATTGATTACAATGCTCATGCAAAATCTGGCACTCGAAACCATGTGACAGCTGAATTTTCACTTAAAGAACATCCAAAAATGTTGACCATTGCTCAGCAAGATTTTTGTTGCTAGGGTTCAGCGTTGGGTCCACTGAATCATGAAGGAAAATCTTTGGTGCATGCAAGCTGTGATCAGCAGACAAGATTAGTCTTCACCTGATCAAGTGAATTGCAATTTGATCTGAACTGGTGCTCAGCTGTGTGGCATTGGTGATGTCCATTTAACAGTGCACTGACAGCTGACTTGACCTTGGTGGGTTAACCCAGGTAGCAGAAAATCTTGCTCAGTATAGATAAGTTTTCTAATGTTTTGTAAAAATGGATAATGCCTAAGTTCAACCCTTGTGGTTTGCTTCATGATACTATGGTATGCTGGATAATTTTAATTTACCAGCTTTTCTTCACATTTTTATTACTGAACTACATGAATCTATTCTACATAGTTGGTATCATGGTCACCAAAATTACCAGTACCACACCATCATGTAGGTCAATGTTTTTGGACAAAAATTTTGTTCTGGATACCGGCCGTAATGTTTTTCACCTGAAAGTATGTATATCTACATATGTGGACTGTAAAAAGCAAATTATGGGAGTAAGATGAGGTTGTTGCGAGTATAGCCAAGTTTTCATAATTGCAGCTGACTGCCCAGTGGCCAGCACATTTCTTGGGCAAACAATCCAGGAATGAGATATAAAGTGCCTATGTGTTTCGCTTTAACAGTTTGTGCCACTATCAATCTTTCACTGTCTAGCACTCGTGTAAGGTTGAGTTGATTGTGTTATTTGAATCCCTTAAGGCTGATTTGTTGTGGATTGCTAAGAATAAACTGACAACTCTTGTGAATATTTAACATGAAACCTAATACATCAACTGGATACCACTTGCAAACCTGGTCTATAGGCCACGAACAAAAACTGCAATGAATTTCTTTTGAAATTGACATATCAGTGCAGTTATGACATAATGTTCACATTCTAAATTATTTACCTTTTGTTTTTCAAGGTCTATCTCTATGTGCCTAATTTTCTGATGGCTACTGTTGACACAGTGTTGTAGTGTTTGCCTAAAACAAATTTTTTGCTTCAATTCAACTATATGCAACTCAGTTGATTGGCGCCATGACTTTGTCTCAATTGGCAAGATTTGCTTACCTTACATCATGTCAAAAAGTCTTAAAACCATCAACCATTATACATAAATGTAAGTAGTTGTGCATGTGTTGTGTGCTCTTTTAGCATTTTTTCAGCAAGTGTGAATTGTACAAGACTAGTCAATCTATCTGTGAGGGTATCCCACAAAAAATCCAACCACAGTGTTGTGATATGGTCCACTTCGCTTGAAACTTCTGAGGCCATGTTTCAGCAAAAAATATCAGTGGATTTTAAAGAATTATTTGATTGCTGTTGCTTTGCGACATGAAATTGCTTTTCTCATGGACTTTCTGGGGCTTCATGCTACTAATTCTTGAATTTTTTGCACTATCTCGTCTGCTGCTGGTGGTCATCCCGACTTTTTGACGTTGCTCAAGAAATCTTCATCTTAGAACTTTCTGAACCATTTCTAAGTCTCCACTGCACCTGGTGTATTTTTATGTACAGTAATTCTCAATGCACATTGTACAGTCTAATTCAACAGTGCTCGAGCATACTCATTGCACGAAGCACCTTATCTATTGAAGTGGATGCCATTTCTATTTTACTTGAAAAGATAAACACATGAAACATCAAAAAACATGGGTTGCTTTTACACATGCTGTTAAAATTTATGGTCGTTTGGAATAATTTCTTTTAATAGTTTTTTAACAGACAGATGCATAAATATGGATTTGTCTTTTATTGGATACTGGCTGTAATCCTTATCTCTTGCAGTTTCATGCATTTATGTATGAAAATTATGAATAGAAATAATGGATTTAACAAAATGAAGGAACTGATTTGGGCTTTACTTACTGGCTGTTTTATGGAAATGGCATAAATACTACCCAGTGTCAAGGCTGTTTTCCTGGAAAAAACCCTGATACCAAAATTGCTAAGCAAGCAATTTGAATATGTACCATGTATTGAACTTTTTGGTCATATGGTTCATAGTAAGACCTCTAAGAGGTTTAGTAGGAGATAGCTATGTAGTAAGATAAATGAAAAGAATACATGTAAACAGCAGTGTAACCTAATGTTTTCTTTGAATTCAGCCTATGCCAGGCAAATCAGTAAAAATATCTTTAAAGAAACTGACTCCATCAAGTAACTTCACTCCACAATATCAGAACCTTTTGGATATCAGCAACTTAGATTCAATATGATGAGAACTTATAGTCTTTGTAGAGCAATGTTTTTTGTAACATTTTATTGAGAAGTACTCTGCATATTGGCATATTAGCATAATTTCACATAATTATTAGATTAAATCATTGGAACTGTGTGTAGAGTACTTACAGCTGGGTTTCCCAAACTGGGGTATGCAGACAACTAGAGGTTCATGTTGACTGCATCACGGTCTTTGAAGATATGACAAAAATAGAGTAGATTTTCTCTGACATAGCAACATTCAGAATTACTTTCTGTACATTTTGAAGCATTTTTCAAAACAGACAATTAGAATTTTTTTATTTTAAACCTTTCTGTTTTTGCAAAAACTGATTTATCAGTATGTGAAGAAGAATAATCTACATTTTCAGCTGATCAAAGTTTAATGATTGGTTTCAATCAAACAGCTCTTTCATCTTTATAGTGAAGTGTTGAAGTAACTTCCATTACTCTTACAAATACAACTGAAATTTTGATGCAATTTACTACTATTGTACTTGAAAACAGTACATTCAGCGTTTACAAACATGGAGATATAATACAGGTCCAGACTTACTGTGGGTTCTGACTTAACAGGTTGGGCTGTGAGAAATAATTACAAGAATTGATGCATTATGCAGTAAGGAGCAGCCCCATCAGTCGCATTTATGTTATCAGTTTTGTGCAATAAAACATCATTGTCATTTGTTTGTAGTTTTGTATTGTCCTTCTGCGCTGGTTGAGTCGAAAATTTATGTTAAATAAGATTGTGGTTTGATAAAAAACAGATTCACAAATACTTTGGCCCAAAAAGTTTGGGAAATCCTGACTTAGGGTGTGAAATTGTAGTTATCCAACAGTCCATACTTGGTGGTGTTAGAGTGCAATCACTGATATTTTGTAATTTTTATCTTTGTTGGTTTACTTCTAATAATTTCCTATTGTAAACTGTTTTAAGTCATAGATATTGTATATGTATGAAATTCTGAAGTGAAGAGGTCAGTCAACTGAAGTAACAATGAGACACGGTCTTTCATTCATACACACTCACTTGCTGAAGAAGTTACAGAATTTCAAAATCATAATGAACATGTGCTAGGTACAATGGACACTATGTCAAAACCAGCTAGGTGTTACTGTGAGTTGAGTATGCACCACCAAAGCTGGTGTAGGTTGGATTCGATTTGTGGTCAGGTCAGATTGAAAACTGGAAAATGGTATTTGCTGCCTGTCCAGTATCCAGTCTCCTGCTGGTGTTAATGGGAAGGTGCAAGGAAAAGTTTAACATGTGGTTCTGTCATTTACTCTACACCCATGCAAGATGCTGCATTTACTGTGAGATTAAACTCAATGCAAGCAAATGAAGATAGGCTCCACTGACTTGTCACACTCCACAGAAGTGTAAAGAAACTGAACTAAACTTCGTTTTAAGTTCGTGTGTTCATATGATGGCTATGTAGCGTTTTGAACAGCCATTACATGTTCCTTGAGGAGACTTGTGCTGTAGCCGTTTTACGAATTTCGAGATTTTCACACCTTGCTTGTTAACATGATACTGGGTGTCAGTGTATTGCTAAGCAGTAAGCAATGTTATAATGATTGCTTTGCAGCAAATGTCCGTTTTGCCAGCGAGGTTGCAAGAATGCTTCGAGCTAGAGCGTATTCAAGAGGAGGTGAATTTGCAAAAGATGCCGTAAGTCTAGTCCCAGTTTGTGATGTTTTAATTGTTGTTTAATTGGTTGACAAGCTTACACAGGACGTTTACAATATCTTCATTTGTTTTAAGTGTGCACTGAATAAAGTTTGTACAGCTGGTAATAATGGAATGTTTTCTCACTGTCCCTTTTTACAGGTTTTTCACATGGCTTGCGGCCTTATTCCAGCTGGTCTGCTAATTGGCTACTGCAATTTGTTTATTGGAGATGCTGTTTTATGTGATTATGATCCAGAAGTTTATGAGCCAGAGCAACATGAGTTTTACAAGGTAGTTATATCCACATTGTCCAGACTACTGCATCTTCTTTTTCAAATGCTGTAATTGCAAACTACCTTGTCTTCATAATTTTCACCCTGCGCTTGTTTGATTACTTGCAGCATCCCATTGCAAGGTTTATGGCCAAGTATTTCATGGAAGATGAGAAAGTGCGGTATTATAAACTAATACAGGCATTTGAAGTTTCTCTGCGAATGACGCGACAAGTGTAAGTATGTTCAAGTGGCATGCGTGTTTATAAGCATAGTAAATCTTGGCTTATGGTATCAGGGCTGTTCTTCAAGTCTTCGGTATGATCCGACTGGGAATTGGGCGTTTCTTGGCGAAGTTGTGTGTTTGGTACATTTTCAAAATTCAAAGCATATGTCAGTGTTTAAGTAACTGATAATTGAAAGGACTTCTGATTTTATTTTTACAATCAGTTGCCAGCATGTGTTTTGAACACACCATGTTGCCACTGTCGCCATATTTTTTTATTTGAATTAAATACCCAGAAGAAAGAACCCGCAGCTAAACAACATCCAGAGTTTATCTGTTAGTTTACCAAACCGTGAAAATCTGGATTGAATTTCAATGATCAGTTTTCTCTGTGTTCTCTGTTATCAGTGTTGTAGGAGATCCTTGGGAATTTTATTCCTTCTAAGGAATGTTACCGTACTTTTTAAAATAAATATTATGACAATACGGTGTAGTGGATCTTTATTCTGACACAATTCTAAGATAATTTTTTGTTTTGTTCAGTGTGTATCTCGTTGTTATTCGGCTGTTTAGAGGAAAGCTGTTGCATTGGATCACGCTTATCAGTAGAGTTTCTTGTGTATATATGGTGGAAATACAAAATTAATTGCTATGAATCTTAGAAATGAAAAGGTTTAAATATACTGATTACTGATACGCAAAAACGCTGGCGTTCTTTATTTTCTGCTCACTTGACTGCAATAGTCTGTAGGCTAAAGTTCAGGAAGTTTGAAGTGAAACTCATTTTTCAAAGTCCATCGAGTATTGCTCAGCTTGACTGCAGCACTCTATCAGCTGTCAAGTGTTGGTTAGTCTAGATCAGTGGTTCTTAAACTGGGGGCGCGCCCCCAAGGGGGCGTGTGAGGTTCATAAGGGGGATGTTAAAAAGGTGAAAATCTCCACAAAGTTCATCTTAACACGCTTTTACAACCACCCTTCTGGACAGTCAATTACGTTTGATTGCCGAAAATGCGAAACCATGTGTGAGTGCTTTGATTCGCCATAATATCTTTATTTTCACCAAATGTTAGGTCTGCTGCAGTTAAATCACAATCAGAGTTCAGACCGGTCAAAATACACCACTAGGCCTACAGGCTACAGAGTACAAGTACTTAGTATAAGCACAGTGCTTTTAGTGTTATCCCACGATGTGGTATGGTGGCAGTTGCCAACGCTATACTGTGAAAGTAAGCTAATGTGATATGAGTTAGTCCCTTACTATGAAGAAGCTAGTGGTGCTGGATAAAGTCAATGGTCAGCCAAAAGTGAAGGCAATAATGCGGAAATTCAATTTCAACTATCAGTATCATTGAATTAACAGTTAAATTTGCGTTTTCGTATAAATCTTAACCATGTTTTTAGCATCAATTTCTAGCATAGATAATCAGGTGTTTGCAGTAATTAGGTTCTCCAACTTTATTGACACAAAATGAGAGGAAAAAACGTAAATATTACAAAGATTATCTCAAGTAAGGCTTTAGAGATACCACAGTGTGTTATGGTCAAGTTGTACCACAATACATGATGTGTTTTGAAACTCTGAGCAGCGATGCTTGGAGACCAAGCCTTCTGAAGCTTCATCTTCAAACAAAACATCCTGGTCATCAAGGCAAATCTTGGGCTTTTTTTCAAAGCCAGCAAGACTCTTTCAAAGACATGAAGATCAAGATTGCCAGTAGTGATCAAGTGTTTTTGCCACTCGTCATCTGCAGAAGTGGCAGAACGTAGAAGCATCTTTCGAAATCGTTCACATGCTTGCTAAAGAGAAGGAACCCAACAACCGTTCGTGTTCAAGCATCCAGCCTTGTGTTGGAGAGGCGAACAGCAAAAAGCTTGCAAAGATTTCTCTTGCTGATTCTAGCATTGAAATATGCATCGGTCAGCTCACAAAAGATAGTGAGAGCCACGTTCTCGAAAAGATACATGCATCACCTTTTTTGCTATTCAAGGTGATGAAACAAAAACAGCTGATCTTGACCAACTGGCTCAGTTGCTGGTCTTTGTTCGCTTTGTTGGACTTTTTTCAATTGAAGAGGAAATGCTGTTTTGCAGACCGCTAGAAACTACTACTGAAACAGACGTATTTCAAGTTGTCGCCACATGTTTTGACAACAGTGGCATGAAATGGGAGAAACTTGTGGGTATCTGCACTGACGGCGCCTTGGCAGTGCTTAGATCTCGAAGTGGACTTTTTGCCAGGATAAACCAGAAAAGACCCAATACCTTTGAATCTCACTGTTCGAGCCACCGTGAGGCTCGGTTTTCAGCTGCAGATGGCCTACCTCCTCGATATTTTTCATCGGCTTAATAATTGAAATTTGCTCTTGCAAGGCAAGAATACTAACCGGATCAATAGCTATGGCAACGGCCAAGCTTTCGTGGCGAAGTTGAGGTTGTGGCATCGCCAAGTTCGAAAAAGGAAATGCAGCTTCACATCCCAATCTAGATATTGCCCTTGACGAAGAACAGATTGCACGGGAGAGCGAGCTCAAGAACAAAGTGGAAGCCCACCTTCGACTTTTGAAATAGGAATTCGAACGCTATTTCCCAAACACCGAACTTCCAGAAAGGAAGGTTCGTCTTAATGAGAACATTCTTCCTGACGATTTGTAAGAGGAATTCATGGAGATGAAGTGTAACTTCTCTGCAAAAGACGATTTTGAAGCAATGCCACTGATTTCTGGGGAATGTATACACAGGGTGACCCAAAAAGATGTGTACCCATGAAAATTTCAATTGTGACTTTGATTAAAAAGCTATTTATTTCAAATTACAACCACACATTATTCAGTTTATGGAAGACCATTCACCAGAGTTTCAACTA
>Ga0210059_1003328_pt1 | contig 25643 bp, 18 predicted proteins | sample Ectturendosymbi2_FD_188042 | JGI IMG/M metagenome (GOLD analysis project Ga0210059, IMG submission 188042) | Ecteinascidia turbinata endosymbiont from Florida, USA - Sample 2 (SPAdes) (version 2) | ecosystem: Host-associated > Tunicates > Ascidians > Unclassified | place: Key West, Florida... | reverse complement strand
CCTAGAACAATTACCACCTAGAACAATTGCCACCTAGAACAATTACCACCTAGAACAATTGCCACCTAGAACAATTGCCACCTAGAACAATTGCCACCTAGAACAATTGCCACCCTGACAACAACCACCTGGACAACTGCCACCACCCGGACAACTGCCGCCAAAGACAACTCCCACCGAGAACTATCGCCACCGGGGAGCTGCCACCAAAGGCATGCAGAGTTTACTTGCCGTTATTTGCATTAAAGCTATTTGAACTTCACAAGGATGCAGTGTAGGCTATAAAAAGTTTCTTCAACCTCTGACCACTTCAAAGAAACGTAAGTTCAACTTCGAATCTTTTGGGTAAAGAATGTCGTGTAGAGATCATCAAATTTATGAAACTTTCGAGGGGCGCCCGACGAGACAACCTGTTTTGCAGGTTTTTTTCGGTGTCCCAGCGCCTTAATTTTATTTTTGCATGAAATTGTTTAATGTTTGCGCCAATAAACTCTCTCTCTCTCTCTCTCTTCACAGACACTCCGTACAAAGCGTAATTTTATATGGGCATTCTCTAAATTTTCACAGAAATCTCTGCTATGCTCATTATCGCATTCATTCCACGCACGCATGAAACGCTTTTTCTTTCTTTCTTTTTACTTTCTGTGCATTTTTCCCTTACCTTTTGATTTGTGAGCTAACGACAGCAACAGCAACGTTTCAATTCACTTTTGCTGAACCATGTTGAAGCAATAGTAGCGCAACAACCAGAGGTTCTCAACCACTCTGCCTTGAGAAATCCTTTACGTACCGCAACGCGATATATCAAACTGAATTTTATAGCTCGTATGTGATGCGTAAAACGCGATGTCATTGGTGGCAGTTTTCCGGGTGGCACAAATGTGTAATGCCAAAAAGTTTGGAAACGCACATGAAAAACTAGCGATTTTTAACAAAACTTCAAACGAATTTTTGAATCAATTATGTAGGTCTATTCACTTTCATTGCACTGCAGGGAGTCAAGGAAGCAGCCTTCACTTGGCGACTCCTGTTTTTTAGTAATGCTTCCAGCTGATGAAGACTGCAACTGAAAATGCCATCTCAGCAAGCAACTCGCCCACCGCACTCTTACCATTGTTCCTCGTCTCTGAACACGCGCTCTTCTCAGAGCGGACAACCCGTTGTCACAAGAATCGTTGGAGCAATTCTCCAACTTAACATCAGCGGAGCCACGAAAACGAAGCTGTCGATTCTGCAACAGATAGCAGATCCCTGCAATGCAGCTGTAGTACTGCTGCAGGTAACGCACCATCTTGATTCCAAAAGCCTATACTTGGCTAGATTCTACCTTGCAGCACGATTCGCTAGTGCCACTCATGGCATTGCCACTTTCGTGAGACATGGCTCTCCTGTAACCATCACTAGCGAATCGACGCCCTGATCGGAATGCGTGTCGCAGTGGCACACCATAGAAACGAGCGTTATCTCCATCACCAATGTATACTGTCCTCCACCTGCACCATTCAGTGCCCATACCCTCCCATTGCCAAAGGACTGTGACACTGTGATCGTGGCCGGCGACTTCCACTGCCACCAAACCAATTGGGGCTATTCTGCTAGTGACGAAAACGGAGAGGCACTCCTCACATGGGCGGAGTCATCTGACCTTCAATTGCTCTACGATCCGAATGAGCCTGACAGTTTTTGCTCTGCAAGGTGGAACGCAACCACCAATCCTGACCTCGCATTTGCTCGTGTACGGGTGGGCCAGCCATTGCCCCTGAGGAATGATATTGAGCCTTTCCCGCACACCCTCCATAGGCCTTCCATCATCGCGCCTAACAACCTCTTTTATAGTCTCCCATCAAAACCAGTCCTCCGCTGGAACTTTAGAAAGGCCAACTGGAACCTTTTCTCCAAGTAAACCGATGAAGGCATTGCGCATCTCCCGCCGTTACAGAACAGCGACGTAAGCGCAGTGTAAAACGTATTCTGCCGAATGCTGTCCAATATAGCTAAACGAGCTGTCCGTCGCGGACGCAGAAATCATTATACGCTTTGCTGGGATGACCAATGCCAAAATCTACTGGAAAAGTATCAGAAAGCTGCAATATCTAATCAATTAACAATTGCAAATTCCCTGTGTTCGTACATCAATGAAAAACGTAGGAAACGCTGGGAAGACTCAGTCGAACAGATTGACCTTATCCATCCAAGCCGGAAGGCCTGGTCTCTTCTAAACCGCCTCAGGGAAGGCTAAACGGTTTAGACCTGTGCCAGTCACTGCAAATGCTATCGCCAGCCGACTGGTTGAAAATGGCCGATATAAAAAGCCGGATCGTCAATATTCCATCTCTGTGCGCAAAGCGTGCACAAACTCAGAGCTAACATGCATAGTGATGTCAACCTATGCGAAGAAGTGAGCAACACAGAGATGACGCAAGCCATACATAACATGAAGTGTGGTAAAGCACCTGGACCTGACAACGTTCACCCAGAATTTATCAAGAATCTTGGATCCTCAGGTTTGAAGGGGCTAGCAGCTTTCTTTTCCACCTGCATGCGCCTCAACCTCCTCCCAAAAATATGGAGAAAAGCCAACGTCATAGCAATCCTGAAAACTGGCAAGGACGCTAAAGATGCCCAAGAGCTACCGACCGATTTCCCTTCTATGTGACCCATTTAAAATCCTGGAACGAGTGATTCTCAGTCGCATCACGCCTTACGTTGAAAAATGCCTACCGGACTTTCAGGCTGGTTTTCGCGCTGGAAGGTCAACCATCGACCAAGTACTGCAACTGTGTTCGATCATAGAGGACGGCTTCCAACTTAAACAGAAAACTGCTGTTGCACTCGTTGATTTGACAGCTGCCTATGACACGGTATGGCACCAAGGCCTACGGCTGAAACTGCTTCGTGCAATATCTGATCAACATCTGGTAGCCTTCATCATGGAGACTCTAAGCAACCGCAGATTTGTCCTCCGAACAAGTGACGGACAAGAAAGTAGCGCACGACGCTTAAAGAATGGTGTCCCCCAGGGGTCAATTCTTGCTCCTTGTCTTTTCAACATCCACATCAGCTATATCCCGACGACATTGTCCACCAAACTGGCTTACGTTGATGACTTAGCTCTCGCCTTTATTGGGCGGACTGGGCAGACGTCGAGAACGCCATGAACAAGGACTTGTCAACACTCCACACCTACTATCATCAAAATCGGCTTCAACTTAGCAAAGAAAAAACTGTGTATGCCTTGTACCATCTTGACACACGTGACGTGGGACGACTACTAAACATTTCAGTGGATGGCAAAACCATCGAATTTGATCCAAACCCAAAGTATTTTGGAGTGAAGTTTGACCGGTCGCTCACCTTCAAACCACATCTTACATCTGTGGGGCAGAAAGTTTTGTCACGCTGCGCGCTGTTAAACCGGCTGGCCGGCACAGCGTGGGGTGCCTCCGTGAGCACGCTCAGGCCCAGTAGCCAAGTTCTTGTACACCCCACTGTTGAGTACTGCTCCCCAGCATGGTCAAGAAGCAGATATAGGGAGTTTGATGTGGCTATAAATTCTGCTTTACGAACAATTACTGAATGCCTAAAACCAACACCGACGTAATACTTGCCAATCCTTGCAGGCATTGCCAGCCTCAGTCCGACGAAATGTCCCTCCGACTCGCCTTGAAGTACGCGCTGACGGAACATTTTAATAACAACTTAGTACGCCTGAAAACAAGACCTCGTCTCAAATCGCGAAGGCCGTTTGCACAATCGGTGATTGAACTGATGGAGTCTTTTGCGGGACATGAGTCTATCGCACAGTGGACTCAATATCAGTGGCTCGAGGAGTGAAAGAAGTCAGGGGCCCCACCTCATTCCCTTCCACCATCCACAGTGGGAAACCCCGACCTTGGGCTCAGCCGCTCGGCGTGGTGTAAACTGAATCACCTCAGAAGGAGAGTCAGACGCTTCCGGGAATCAATACACCGATGGAAAATGGCACCGGATCCTTGGTGTCCATGCGGTTCTGGAGAAGGCCAAACCGCGGAAAGTATCATAAGTTGACGTTGTAGCTCTTTCCGGATGCCTGGAGCGAATGCAGATCTTGCTTTCACCCCATCAGCCCTGTGCGCCTGATTAGAAGAAAATGGTCTTGCAGTTTAATCATACACACGACGTCGATTGCACTGCAAACAAAAACATTAAAAAAGTGTTTGAATGTGTACCCACCGCACAACACCCTTGGGGTGACAGTTGTCCGCGTGGCAGCAGGCGTAGGTGGAAGATTTCTGGGTGGCAGTTGTAGCCTACTGGTGCCAGTTATCCTAGGTGGTAGTTATCCTAGGTGGCAGTTTTCCGGGTGGCAGTTTTCCGGGTGGCAGTTTTCCGGGTGGCAGTTGTCCTAGGTGGCAGTTGTCCGGGTGGCAATTGTCTTAGGTGGCTGTTGTCCGGGTGGCAATTGTCTTAGGTGGCTGTTGTCCGGGTGGCAGTTGTCCTGAGTGGCAACTGTCCTAGGTGGCAGTTTCATAAAAAGAGTTTTAACAGGTTTTTTAAAACTGTAAGGTACTTTAGGGACCCGATTCAGGTCCTTAGAATCAGTGAAAATCGGGTCCCTACAATCAGAGAAATCGGGTTCCTACAGGTCCATGCCGGGTACCTAACATTTTCCTTAAAAAAACTAGGTTTTAATGTAGGCTACTTTTAACTGATGATGGGGATATGTATGCCCACCCCTTTGTATCTGCCCCTGCTGTCATTTAAAACTTCAGAAATAAGATTGATTTTAAAAGAATTCTAACTAAGCTCGTGATTTTTTGTTAAACATCAATGCAGTAAGCAGGGCCGGTACTAGGTGGTTTGGGGCCCCCCAAGCCTGGACTTTGGGGACCCCAATATACAATATAGTGCATTTAAAACATAGCCTAATATTTATATAAACAAAAACGTTGATTTATTTTAACAAATGTTTATAAAAGCATGTTTCTACAGCATCAAAGAACAAATAAAGCAGACAGACTTCAACATTTGTTATATTTCAAGCTAGGAGAATGACTTTTTCCAAGCTTTCAAAGATGCAAATATTTTTGTCAACCTAGTCAGATGTAATGTTTTTACAGTTTCACTTTCAATAGATATCGTTGCCAGATTTGTTAGTCTTTCATCAGTCATAGCTGATCTGTAAAACGTTTTGATTAGTTTCAATTTGCTGAAGCTCCGTTCAACAGTGTTGCGTACAGCAACGATTGGCAAACTTTCATTATGGTGTCCCCAACCTTTCAGTCGTAATTAATAGCCCGTGCTTATTTTTGAAGGCCCACTTTCAAATTTATGTTGTATTCATACATCTGTAACATAACAATATTATATTAATGTCATAAACCCTGCTATGACAACAACAATACCCTTGTTAACGTCAAACAATCAATGTTCTATAGTTGTTGCAGTAACCTATGTTTTATCCCATGCAACCGGTGCAGCGCTTTAGGTCTTACATACCACACAGCCTACAGCAGTAAGTGTTGCGCGGACCAATAAAATGTTTTGAATGGCCCACAGTTTGCCGAGCTTTGGCGTAACCGTACAGTGTTATTGGTTAAATAACTGGATTTCTCATTGATGTATAGCAGGGGTGGGGAGACTGTTTACTATCACGAGCCGCATGAATTGAACATTATCGCTGGCCGGCCGCAAGATCATTTAATTTTATTATAAAATTATACCTTTATCTAACTATGAGGAAGAGTGACCTCTCATGACTTGCTAGGTAGACTACCTGCTTGGCATGGAGCCTCGTTTTGACATGATGTTGTTCTCTAACTTGGCTAACGAAAATTCTGATGTGGACCATGTCAAATGTTCACGCGGGCCGCAAGTTCCCTAGCCTTGGTGTAAAGTGTTGAGTTTACACTGGACAACACTGATGCAAGATATACACAGGATATTAGAGGCACGGACTACGAATTCGATTTTACATGATTGCATACCTTGGAATCCAGCTATTCTATTCATGTACAATGAGAGGATACAGTACAGGTCGACAACAGTGGCGTAACTGACGGGGTTGCACGTTTGCGAACCTCCCCTTGCCAAGCTAAGTGTAACAACCGGATCCCATTTAGCTTATACTTCGGTATTCAGTATTCCTTTGGATTTCAGTAGGTTGTTGATTTTGTGCATTTTTCGGGAGTTTTTTGGACTGTTTTCCGGTGATTTCAGGTTTTAGTAGGCTATAGAAAATGCACATCTGGATGCACTTTTATTTCTCTTTCTTCTAAGTGTTGGCAAGTGGGCCCTCTACGCTGGCCAGTGGGCCTCTTTCAGTTCAGAACCGTCGCCAGAGTCTTCAACAGGGGGGGAGTTCGTGCCGGGAGGCTTGACATTTTTAATTTGACACAAAATCCACTGATTTATGGTACTTCATATTTCAATTTGTGGGGGCTGGGTGTTTTGTTTGGGAGCTAAGCCCACCAAAGCTCGCCGTGGTGACGGGACTGCTTCAGTTACTTTTTCCACCCTGGCTGAAACTCCTAGTTAGGCCACTGGTCTACAACTTAATTTTCCTGAATGATCTCTTCCTAGACTGTACTAAAAATGCTTACAATAAACGTAGATTCAGCAACGCTACCTACGCAACTGCCAGCTTACCAAGGCCTGACAACGAAGCTATCCACAATGCATTTTGCAAAGATTGGCTTTACAGAACAGGATGCTATGGGTCGTGGGAGGATAAATTTCTTTCAAGTATTAGATAAATATGAATGTTGAAAAGGGAAATGTCTAAAATCATTTCTTTGTTAGTTCAGTTCTGGTATGTCTGTATGTCGCATCAGTCAGATTTGGGGGCCTCGTTTTTACCAGGCCTCCCCCGGCCGGGGTGTACGGAGGGCCCTTCCTCCGGCTCTGCTTGTAAGTTCAATCGTTTGTGATGTACAAATATGAGAGGGAAGGAATTTTGCTGCAATGGTTCGACCAAGATTTGCATCGAAAAAAATCTATCTGACACCTAATTCTTTCACCAATGACATATAACTGATGTACCATTCAAGACGGCCACTTCATTTTGCAGGTCTATGTACTTGTAAAAATCGCTTCTCATGTTTTTTCCACTGACATCCCTCCATCCTTCCCATGCATCTCTCAGCTTGTTATAGTCTCTAGAAGTTGCCATCACGTCAGTCAAATCTGTAAATGGTTGTGACTTTCAAAGAGACGCAATCAGGGCATGAAAATCTAATTTCGACAACCACAGTCGCAAAACATTGTTTTCTGTCTGAGCTATATACTTCGAATGAAATCCACTACATAGGTAACAAAAAATGTGCAGTTAAATGAACAAAAAATAGTTGAAACAAACCACTCTTGCAATCGTAACTGGGTGACGTAAGCACTTTCAGGGCCGATAAATCAGACGTATGGTTTGCTAAATGCATTACTTGCATTCTGCTAACCAGCCTGTTGACAACATGCTTGGATCACAATTCTAGCTTGTCAGCTACTCATATTTGTTGAACTAATATGTAATTTAAAAGCTTTTTCACCATCACTTATCTAATTCTGTATAACAAAATTCCTTGGCAGTGTTTTAAGCAGATGTTATATGAAAACCCCGTTTTATTCTATATAAGTGCAGTTAGGTTAACTCTTGCGCACTAAGGTTAACTCTTGCGCAAGCTCTGTTACTCAGTAAAGTGCCTTTGGAAGTCTTGCAGAGTGAAATGATACAAACGTTATTGTATTCAGCTCTCAAACAGTATCTCAGAAAATCTGTGTTATTTTGTTTCAATGGGTCTGTCCATTGTCTGTCCACCTTTAGTACCATGTTTTTCATTAAAGAAAGACACAAGACGCTGCAAATGTAACGAAACGAATACACCAAAATGCGTCTTGGCGTTGCACGCTTGCGTCGATGTCTTCTTTTGATGCATATAAATGCAAAAAGTGTCACGCCGATTTTTTAATAGTTATAACCGAGCGGCAGTGGTTCGCGTATTAGCAAACACTTATAGGCATGAGCGTTGGAAGGAAGGGGAAGGGGGGCCTTCCCCCCTGAATTTTGAAATTATTAGCAAAAAAAAGTTGGTTTTTCAATTTCGAGGGGTAAAAACCAAATTTCACCACTTTCGGCCCCCCCATGGAAAAGATTTTGGGAAAATCCCTTACTGCCCACCCCCCTGGAAAAAATCCTTTCGACGCCCATGCTTATAGCGAAGTACAAAGATACATGCTTTGCGCAAAATTTCTTTAACTAGACAAAATAAGTTCGTACCTGGATCGAGAGGAACGCAGTTACCATCAGTGCAAACCTTTGCTGTGCTGTATGTCGTTTGCATTTTGGAATTCACTGCGGAAAGCTAGAAAAAGTAGAATCTTTGTTGGCTGGAGTGCAGTGTAAGAGCATGAAACAAGGAGCACCACCAAATAGTCTGGGATTGTTGAAATAAACCCCAGCATTTCGAAAAAAAGGAAGAACAATTGGCATCTTCAGATTATTTCAAATGAAAGGTTGGAATGTACATTAACTTCTCTGTGTGTGCGTGCGCGCGTGTGGCAAGACCTATAGAAAGGATGATCGTTTTGAGGAAACTTCAAAGCAAGCCAGGGCAAGGGTTGGAGTCACTCATCAGTCCTTTACTAGTGAACACACTTTGCATCCCACAGAGTCCCAAAGATTGGTATGGCCAATACGTTGGCTTTAGCTGAAGGGTCTGCCAGAGTGGAGAAATATTTACCATCTGCCTATCGAATCTCCATAACTAGACTGATTGCGTTGAATTACTGAAGAATTGTGTCTGTCCTTGAAAAAGACTGTTTGATCTAGAGCTGGAGCTCTGTCAGACGTCACCAAACCTGGCCAAAGTGAGTCTGGGAAAAATGATGGCTATTGGGCAGGGGTGCGCAATTAATTTGATTCCCGGGCCACTTTGAGAAGGCCGCATTCAGGAGAGGGCCGTACCTTCTAATAGAAATAGAAGCAAGTTTTGGTTAAGTTAGCCTCAGCAGTAAGCAATAACATTTACTGTGACAAGTTGAAGGAAACTTCAGATTTAAACAAATTTCCTCAATTCTTCCGCGGGCCACTGAAAACGCTGTGGTGGGCCACATTTGGCGCGCGGGCCGCTATTTGCCCACCCCTGCTATAGGGTGATCAAATTTCCCAAACCTTGTAGAACTCCCGAACTGCAAACCCATGACCGGCTGCAGTTTAGCATCATGACCAGGACTCATAAGCTGGTGAGTAGATAGTAGCATTTTTACGCTTAGCCGTTATTCGCTACACATTCTTAGACTCAGTGTTCCTGAATATATTGATCAGAATTCAACCGTATAGCTTTCCTGGCACAGCTGTAGCCCAACGCTGTGTATTAAGAGTGGCACTTTTCGTAAAAGATAATTTGTATGTAGGAAATGCTGCTGGTTTGACATTTTTCGTGTTATTGCTCCATTAATTGCCAGCAATGCAAAGAACTACCACTTCATTTATACCTACTTGATGGGTCATTGATTGTCTTTATAATGCATAACGGAAAATGGGATATGAACACAAAATGCCAATAAAAAAATTTGATAACCAAGCTTTAAAAAATCATTAAAAAAATTAGCTTATATCACTTTTATTGAAACCCTGCTAAACTTTAACGTTTACATTGCAACTTTTAGTTCGCGAAGATTAACTTTGGATGTGTATGTTATGATCAATCGATTTGTGTGTTTGGCTGTTCTGTGACAACGCATACATTTTCATCTCTGATGGTACAGCACCCCATGGCAGCAAATTTTGTTGCAAATCTGGCATTTCCTTAGGTAAGGTTTTTCAGCTTCACACAATGCTTTTGCGGAAAGTCTGTGTTTATAGTTTTTTTTACCATCAGGAAGGGCATTTGCGGTTTTTATATAAAGGTGAAAAGTGCTTTAATAAAACACAGGATTTTACGTTAAATGTATTTGGCTGAGTAGTTCTCAACAAACTATCTTGCCTGTGTGGCCTGCTGTGAAAAATATATGACACTGGTACGGCGAACAACAATAATAAGATCGAGACAACCAAGGTTGCTGCTGATATCGACGACTGTTTTTTTTCTACCAAGATGCACCTATCTACAAGTATTACTTTACGAAGTTTTTCAAATGTCAATGTGTTTCTGTATGGCAAGCGGGAATTTTTATTTTGCAATACAAAGCTTTGAAGCAACTCGCTTTCAGTTTCTCCTTATTGAAAGATAACTTGAAACCTCAACGATGTGTCTCTCAAAATATTCGTTAAATTATAACTTAACTGTGATTGAGAATGCAGACCAGTGAAAAAGTTTACAGTATATTCTACTGGAAAGTGTCTTCACACTATCAGTCACGGCAAACTCACTGTATTAATCTATTTTTATAAACCACAAATATTTCGTCATTGTTGTCCTTAGCATGACCTACCTAGCGAGAGAGACACCTCCCCGATTTTTCACCATTTTTTCTGATAGGTTGGAAAGGATAAATCTTCCAGATAATTTACTCGTTTTCTGAGAGTTTTGTTCATTATTTCCAAGGAAAATGCGTTTTTTTTATTTGAACTACTTGCAAAATAGTTGGCATTAACAAATTTTTAACGAACCATTTATCTTCTGTTTACAGGAAATTGTCATGCCCATGTTTTGGAACGGTAAAAGCAACTATTCATGAACACATCTTGATTGCTTGGAAATCTAAATTTGTCAGGAACGAAAAAGAATTCTTCCTAATCGAAAGCGTTTATTTTTATTTATTTTGGCCAAGTATGCATGGAAAATTTTTAATAAATTGTTGAAGCAAGCTATTTAAAACGCCATAAGCACGCTGTTTGAACTCACCTCGTTCAACTTGTCGTCGGAAAGAGCACCTTGTCCTACTACCTTAAGCTTCTCAATTTGACGTCGATCGTCTGAGATAGCAATTTCTGTCGGGTCGAAAAGACGAGCTTCTTCGGCCTTCCTTGCCTTGAATTTCGCCAGCTTGTTGCTCTCTTCTTCCTGGAGAATAAATTTTTAACACGTTATCTGCGATTGACGGAGACTGATTAAAGTTTTTATTCGTTGCTGTGGAAGGAAATCAGTGGAGAGCGGTATTGTTACCTTTTATTACACATCATTGCCCTTTGTTGGGGCATTACTATCCTCGTAGGGTCGCAAAAGCGTAAGAGAGTTTTCACCGAAAGTGAAGACAGCTCTCGTAACAATCAGGCAAGGTCGAGAGCATGAGTTGAGTACGCCTAAGGAAATCAAGCGCTTTTATCATTAACTTAAGGATTATTTTATTCGAGCAATATGCAAAACGAGCAGATAACAGAAAAGGACGTAGCTCGCTGTGCACATATTTAGTGTACTACTAAAATTCATTGTCGTCAAATCAAAAGTCGTACACGAAAGAAAACAAGTCACAAATTACTCGATGAAGATTGGACCTAACGCATTCAAAGTACAAGATGTCGTACAACGGGCTAAAAAGTACAGGACCGCTTGTTTCTGTATTTATTGTGGTGGTTTGTCAAACTCTGCATTGTGACATTCGTGCTGCTTTATGTCATCCTGAACTCACTCGGATTTATCATTTTTGACGCTTAAATTGAACGCATTTAATTGAAAAGTTTGCATGATATTATTTGCGTGCAAAGCAATTTTCGAGATTCTGCGTCTCGAGATCTACATGTACACAGCTAATGGAAGGTCAAATCGCTCACTTCTCTGAAGAAATAAATGTATGCTCGCAGTCACTGATGGGTATTGAATGAACCATCTTCTTTCACATCTCCACGCAATGCTTGATATTTAATTGTCTCTCAAGAACGGTAGTTGGCGCATTCCCACCAGTTGAGTTTTGCATTTTAGTAAACATCTACGTTTTTAGTGTGCGAAGTGTCAATGGTATACTTTCGTTTGCTCCGACACTATAATTCTAAAATAAATCCTCGTATTTGTCTGTAAAAGACTTATGCTTAACGTTTAGGATTTCGTACAATCTTTATTTGAAACTTCCACAAACGCTTTTGTAATTTCGAAATCAATGCTATTCCTCTGGCTTGATTCCTCTGGCTCATCCTGGTTAAGCACTCAGGCACAAGGGTTTGTAAAATGGCATGGCAGTGAAGCACAAGTGGTTCATGCCACGTACAGTTACAGTAGGTACATACTTGTCCCTAGAGCGGTCGAGAAGCAAAACATCTTTGTAAGCTATTGCTCCAAGAGTCGAGGTTATCCATTATCAATGCAGTGAAACCAATATTGGCTGCATCAAACGTCAAGCTTTTCAGCTTAATTGCTGTTGAACTTGGACACAGTGCTAGTAACATGCCTTCGATTATACATTTAGATTAGTCAGCTTGTGATGCGCAATAGATTGTTACAGGCAAGTTTTGCCTGAACACGAATTCTTGTACATAAAATCAGCGCTACAGAAAAAGCAGTAAATAGGACAAGACAATTGCAACGATGAGAAACTGCAACCAATGAAAATTGGTTGTCAACCCGTTGCTATGACAACGGAGACTGACAGACTGTTATCAAAGGACAATTACCTCACGTCACCCCAATGGAACAACTGGAAAATGTCAACAAAAATCATATGACTATTAACTAATGCACAATCACGACCAGGAAGTGCATGTGACCAGAAGCACATATGACAGGAAACGCACATGATAGGAAATGCGTCAATGGACCAGCACCTAGCCCTGAGAAGAAGGCAGGTTAGGTGAAAACATCATCAAGAAAATTCTGGAAGCCAAGGAAAGTAACCAATCACAAAGGATAGCGACAAGAAGTGACCAATCAAACACCTAGAACGAGGGGGTGCTAATGAAACTCTGAAGAAATATTCAGCTATAAATACGGCTGAATTTGGACAAAAGGTTGGTCGTTTCCATAAGACTCTTTCGGCTTGATCCTATGTCAAGGGCAGGGATCGTCATCTAGACTTCGCTGCTGTATGTCATGGGCAGCAACGGGTTTAAAAAATTTGGCTTGTCCAGGTTAATCCCTGTCAGGCTAAACTAGAAAATTTGGCTTGTCCGGGTTAATCCCTGACAGACAAAACCGTAAAATGTGGCTTGTCCGGGTGAAGTTCTGTCAAACAAGTCATGGTAAAATGTTCGTGTTAGGTTAATGGATTATAGCTAAATTCCTTCTGGTAATTTTGTTGCTAAACTTTAGTTTCAATCAAGTATCTACATTTTGATTGGGTTTGGTTTCGAGTAAACGCATTACCACTCAAAAAACTTGATTAATGATACATTTCCGCACGAACGAATGTTACTTGTTTTCTCCGAACGAATCACGATCAGTCCACTAAGAATATTGGTCAGTGAACAATATAGATAGTGTTAGTGACAGAGCGTGAATGGAGATGTGATAGAAGGGTATTAGTGAGAGACAGTTTATTTATATCTGCTTTTATGGATTATGACAAGTATCTAAAATACATTGGGATTATGTGTGAGTTTAAAGCATGTCGAGAAGTGTCTACATATCATGGAATACCGTGAATTGGTGAGTACCATTGCTTTCATATTTTTGTATGTTTACTGTCAATAAAATATGGAAAATAAAACACACATTATGAGTGGTTTACTGAGTATTCGTAATATCGTGTAACTTAATGAGGAAGTAGCATAACGGGATTGTCAAACAGGAATTACCTACGAATACGAGCCCAGATTCAGTAATGAGAACCCAAAAATAAGTTTAGTTATCTACTGAATCTAAAGCATGACTGTGCCACCCCTCCAGGTGGCGCATCGTGTAATAAGGTTCTTGCTGATGACACAATCGCGCATCGAACCTTCCAACTGAAGCGTTCAATTCTCACAAGCTTGCTCTAGTCAAGGCGTTTATTTACAATACGAAGCTCAACGAATCACGTAGACATTGGCATATCACATTAAAAACTAAGGGGGCGAATGCAGCATGCAATTTACTTGTTTGTGTACAGTCTAACAGTTAAGATGAGAATCTGCTAACCACGGGGCCGCAACCAGCTGATATTTGCGGAGAGGGTAAAATGGTTGAAACTTGTTCGTCTAATAACTAAAAAAGTTTTTGGCGTTTTCAAAAAGTTTTTGAAAATTTTTGGGGGCAATTGCCCAGTTTCTCCCTTTGGTTGCGGGTCTGTTGCTAGCATCCATCACGGCAGTCGGCTGCGGTTTCCGGTCGCTTTGCTGAACGCTTTGCGCTGTTGTTCGCCACTCATCTAATCCGAACCGTTTCATGTTACCTTGTTCTGACTTCACATTCAAGTCTTTTGAAGATTGTGTATGTGAATATAACCAAAGGAGGCAATTTAGAGTGTGGTACTGCAGGATTATCAACGACATTATCTTGAGAGCTTTTATTTCATCAGCTTTGGCTTGGCAACAGTGACGGATTAACGACAGTAGCAAATGTAGCAACCGCTACGGGATCCGCGCTTTTGGGGATCCCGCAGTCCTTTGTGTGGAATTTGTTCCTTGAAATATGCAAAGGTGGATATTAGAATTTAGGTGCCCGAGACAAATTCTTAGAAAGGAGCCCTATATTTTTCGCATGTTCTACAGTAACTTTACTTGCTGAAAGCAAGCTAAATTTTTTATTTTATCGGGAAATTTGCTTCTGCGTGACAGCACACTTTAATGTGTAAATTGTTTGAAGTCATTTAATTTTAAATTGTTCTTTATCTACACACATTCAAGTTGTTGAGTACCCCCTTTTGGCAGTTTTGCACATAGTTTGTGTTTTATTTTGACAAACATATGGCTTGCTTCAGAGCTTATTAGATGTGGCTCAAGAGTGAAACAAGTTTGTAACAAAGCAATAAGAAAAATAAGTGCGAAACTCCCAAAAGTGGGCCCTCGCGGCATCTCTGAAAAAGGGGTGCGAGGCGACCGCCTCGTTGCCCCCCTAATATACACCGCTGATTATATAGAGAATTTTAAAAATCTCATTTGTAGCCCTAGATTTGGGATCTATTCATTAGCCTTTGAATGGTGTACTTGGATTTTTCTTTTACAAATGTTGGCAATGGTTTGCGTACTTATCCATTTCTCATAGTAACCAACTGCAGCTTGTGGAAAACGGTCATTTTCTAAACTAAAAATGGTAGAATGAACAACGGAGCGCCAGTAGACAAAACAAGCTGAACAACTTGATTCTAAAATGTAGAGTAAGAACTTCTGTGTGAAATAGACACTACTAGTATCATAAATACATTAGCAATGATCAGTTCACATTTTATGATGAGTCTGGACCATTGATTTAATGCCAGTGTCTCTGCACGGTATTTGCTAACTGTACAGTAACGTATTCCTTCTTGGTAAAAGATATGTACATTCGTCTTTGGAAAAGAAGATATGTAGTCCATAATGTCCACCAGTTGCTATTTAGGACCAGGTTTTTCGTACTTACGGAATTCAGTGTGCCTAATGGTAGTCACATAGATGCCCACAAAATTGTTTTTCATTTGTTCAAGTGTATTTTAAACTTAGGGTCTCTGGTTGTATGCTACAGGCCCCGCGCGACCTTAATCCGGCACTGCTTGGCAATCTCAAGATATCAGGTCGCTTAGTTGGGAGAATGAGTTTCAACTAGTGGGATCTCCGTAGAATCGTATGCGTTCCTCACGATCACTACAAGAAACCCCATATTACCGAAAGGATAATGACGCAAGCTTTACTAGGGCAGCGTTTTTCGGTAAAAAAAGGTATTGAGAGATGCATAAATCCATATACTGTTTACGAAAGGCACATGAGCAGCAACCTTTACATAAAAGCTGATTTTCTGATAAGCCATTAAGATATTATCTTTGCTCTTGTTGTTTGCGATGAGAAACAACTGGATTTTTAAACTCACTAAACCAAAGTTTGCCACTTACGTGTGCGTGCTGGTTTGGACCATTGATATTGGTATTATAAGTCCATTCAGCAAGGACGGCGTTGTAGTAGTATTCCTCAGCAGTAGCATTATACTCATGAAGCCACTCTGGAACTCCGTCCGTGGACCAGTACCCCACTGATATTATACACAAGGAACACCACATGAGAAAAAGTTAGAGACGTTCATTTGAATTTTTATAAGGACAACAAAAAAGGGCGATTTTCATATGTTGAGTAAGTTCACATCACTTAGCAACATTCACCTTTGTATCCCTTTAGAATTGAATGACACAAATATATATACAACCAGACACACTTCTTAGTCAGCTAGGTTCTACCCGCTTTCTTCATGGTTTTATCTGATTTTTAATTCTCTAAGCCTTGCTTTGGTGTTTCATCACGTCACCTTAAGCTTTTGCTTGAAATTTACAGGATTGAAAATCCTCAATTGAAGCGATATCGATTTCCTAGTAAAACACTGCGAGCAGATTTAGTTGCATTTCCCTTGTTATAAATTGCCACTGAAATGTAGATACTTGCATTCAGAATCACTGCAGAGTTGTAAAAGCACAGCATGCTGAGCAGATTCCTCGAAAGCTCTACTTCACTACTCAAAACATAAACACATGCCTAGGCGGTCGTTTATGAGTTTGATGTAGATAGGTTTCGTTTCACATAGCATGGGTGCTTGCGAAAAAGAAGCGCAAAACTTCAGCAGTTATGGATCTTTTCGTGAAAATGTTAGAGATGTGCAAAGGTTTTGCTTTGCAATGTCTTGCATGCTTGCGAAGGAACTCCAACATGTAAAAAAGTATTCACATTTAGTTAAAATTTCATTCTATTAGCAAATATACGCTTCCATGCTTTTTCAATTCATAAAATTCTTCAAATTTTGGAAGTTTTTATGTATGCTCCATGAAAACTGCGCCAACAGCAGGTATACAGTAGTTTCAATCACAAAACCACTGCGCACGCACTTGGTTTCCAATTTTCTTCAGACCATCCTAATACGTCGCCATTCTCAGCATTTTTGTCCTTCAACCATTTCAGTAAAGGTTGGAAGTATGTGACGAGTGATCCCACGCTCATTTCACGACCTCCAGTGATGGCTTCCATCGCCTCTTGCCATGGTTTACTCGATCCCATCTGAAGCATGTTTCTGCGTGTATTTTACGCTTTATGGTAAAAGAGCACCTAAAGTCGTGTTGCGATCCGCGACTAAAAATTAACAAAACACTAAACAATTTTAACGACGTAATAGACTAATTTAGCAGATGCAACTATTATTGCGGTAGCTTTGCATGAAGCAAGTCCAAGTTCGCGTGGATTCTGATGTAGTGATTTCAATTTCAAGACAGTACTATTGTTATGATTACATTGATTTGATTAGGAGTTTGAATTTAGCAATTCATTCATTTTAATACTCTTACTCAAGTTTGTTTCCGGCTTCAAAAGACTTGTAAAAATCGCATTTGTATAGATTCCCTTGGTGATTGGCTTCGTTGCACATGGCTTCATAAAACTGGAATTGAATTACGAAGCTGACAAAGTATCTGCACAATAAACGCCTTTATATAAACTGAAGTATGTGTGAAGCCAGCAACTGCATCCATTTATTTTCAACAACTTTTTGCACAACAGCATGGTCAAACACTAAAGAGAAAAACTTGAGCGTAATATTTCGCCTATTGATTCACTAAAAGGTTTGTTTAAGTCGAAGTAGGAACACTCCTTTGCGACGGCTTTCTTGCTTGTTGTGTTCGCTCCAGAGATGATCACGGAGCCGGGGTGCCGGAGTGGACTCCGGCAGGAGTTTGCATTTTGGGCTGGAGCACGAGTCGGAGTCAATATTTTAGGTTCGAGCCGGAGCAGGAGCCGGAGTCAACATTAAGGTCTGTGCAGGAGCCAATCAAAAATTTTAAGGGACCTAGTTTCGGAAATGATGCTTGTTGTCAAACAGAATGGAATTAACTGAGATGTGTTTTCTGACCAGTGTCGTCATATAACACAAAAGTGTGACACTAGGTGGGAGTACCGAGCATTTCCCCATTACTGATGGTTTCAAAGCTGTGGACTATGGAAAATACAGTGTGTAGTAAGTGATAATTCAGTTCGGGGATTTGGAATCCATGCTGTAACTTCACTAGGAGAATGTTGGGCTAATGATGTGGGCAATAATGCAAGACACATGACAAAAAACAATGGCTAGCAAAATAGATTATAGAGAAGTAAAAGTGTGCCGAAATGACCTATATACTGTATTGTAGGCCTAGCTAATGACAGGATTTGACGATGATGTTAGAAGTAAGTAATGTGGAGTAGTACAATAATGTTTAGGCCTATTCGCATTGTGCAGATTTCTAGTCTAGCCACTGCTTGCATAGGCCAACCTCTGCTCACATTTTGGGGCCATACTGAACAAAGTTGGATGTTTGCCCTGATACTTGCAGGTTTAAAGATAACCTATAGACCTATTGTTTTGCATCGCTATTGCCTATGAGAAATTTGAAAGGGATTGTAGCCTACGTTATGCGTAATGTAAATGTTCATCTTAATTTTTTTGTACGATTTGCTTGCACATTCATGTTAATGGCTCAGTTTAGCACAGTCATAGTTCAGAGTTTTATCTGAGCACATGGTTAAAGTAGAATTCAATATTTATGAACAGGGGATCAGCTCCTGACCTCGGAGATTGAAAATGAGTGTTTTGTAAAAATTGAAAATTAACACTCACTTCAAATGCTTGTCATCTCTCTGGTTAATTACTGAAGCTTGAACTGCTTAACTAAAACTATTGTTTCAATGGTTGCTACGTCATAATTTAACACAGTAGAACCTGTACTTTTAAGGTGTATATTTGATAAGCAGCGTCTATTTTGCCTCATGAGACAAAAACAGTTCTGAAGTTATTATGTCAGTAGCTGTAGATACTTGTCTGAAGTCATCACGTGACAAGTTTGGAATGCATGGCCTACATAGCTGACCGTAATGTCTAATTTAAATGTGGACAAGCTTTTTGTGGCTGTTTGTGTACGATGTGTAAAGAATAGGCTAAGCCATAACTTTAAACCTCAACATGTTGTGCCACTCTTTATTGTGCTAGTCATGTGACCATTTCAACCATTTGTGTTCTATTAAAGGCAAAATAGCCACTACATATATTTTGCCTCATGAAGCAAAATAGACAGCAACTTTTTTTATGAGTTACTTGGAAGTTTTCGGAGTGTTAACAGGAGTCGGAGCTGATGTTTCAAAATTTTTCGGAGTCGGAGCAGGAGTCTTAAAGCGTGGAGCAGGAGCAGAGTCGGAGTCTGAAAAATGTGACTCCGCTCATCTCTGATTCGCTCACAGCACATCAACCAACATTGGGCAAAGTCTTAACAAGCAAAAGCCACCGTCTGTCTGACCTTGGCGGGCCATATGCAACACAATCTCAAACCAAACAAATCCATGGGCCTTGTGAAATGTACCCATGGGCTGCACTTTGGACACTCCTGGTACAAATGATACAGTGTGTTGAGCACGTAGATCTGAAGCTATTAGGCCAGGTGCGATTCCCAGTCCGGTCTTACCGAACACTTGAACAATGATATTTGCATCATTTAGCCCAGCTTCGTGTTCGTGGGATGCAGGTGAGGGTCAGCATTCGCTGCGATATTAGCCGCGTAGTCCCCGGGGCGATCAGAGGAAGATAAGGGTCGCTAACTACACGTGTCACTTCAAAGGGAACACAAAACGAGCTTAATAAAACTTTTTCTGTATTTTCAAAGAGAAGAATTATGGGGACGAGACCGTTCAGAGTTTCAGATAATCGCACGCAAAACTGGAAAAAGCAGAAATGGTTTGCATTGTAAGTTAGTTGGAAGAATCGCCACATTAAACAAACTCTGCATAAGTCCAACGCCTTCTTTCAGCTGAATATGCGTGAGGAATGGAGAAGTTACACATATGGCCCGCTTCGTTTTTGTTAAAAATCTCTCTGCAAAAATTTAAATCCTCTTACCCTTGAAATTTTGCTTCACTTTGTCTTTAACCAACAACGCAAGAGTAAGTACAGGTGATGTGTGGGAATGATTTGATATTTATGCCATATAATTTTGACTTATAAAAAGTTATTCAACTTGCCAAAAATTTGGGTTTTGAGATTTTGGGTTGATTTTGTGCAAAATTGAAGATACTGAAGCGAAGTGGTATGGAGTGGAAAAAACGAAAAAGAATTCACAAACCACGGGAAAACTGTAGCTGCCATCTTAGAACAGAAAGAGAAACAGCACGAAACAAAGCTAAAAAACTGTCTCTGCGATCGTGATACCGAATGTAAGGCGTGTTTGCTGGAATGTGGTATTTTGCACCAGGGTCGAAGTCTGCAGCGTTGTCCCGTTTCACTGGTGGTGTGATGCCTTGGTACTTCAGCCTGCACAAAAATTTTGCGTTATAAAGACAATATTCATCACAAATATAATATTCATCGCTAAAGATATCATCGATCACTGAAGGTAGCAGCCATTACAAAAGATAGTATTCATCACATAAGATAGAATTCATCACGAAAGATATTATTCACGTAATTTATGGGGCACCCGACTAGATAACCTCTGTGTTTTTTCGGTGCCCCGGCGTTTTCTTCTGTTTTAGCGAGTACATTTATCGCAATTAAGTCAGTACCGCCAAATAAATCTATCTATCTATATATCTATCTATCTATCTATTCCACATAAAATTTGTTATTAATGTTCCAGGTAATGCGACTGAATTCACCGGGAGAACCCTACTTTTATCCTAAAATAATAGAAGTGTGGTGAAATCTAGTGCAAAATTACCCAAGTCTTATTTTGCGGAAAAGTTACAAGTTTTGTTGCAGTGGAGCAGTCAAACGCAAGATGGCACGCCAGAACAAGCAAAGCAAATAAGCTTTTTTGTTGGAGTGCGGGTAGATAAGACAGTTCGTGTCACACCAAGGTCATGGAAACTCGTTACAGTCAGATCTGATGATGACCACATGATCTGGATTATTCTAACGTCATAGTTATTGCTTAATGTGATGTGATCGATTTGCCTTTGGGGTATTTTTCGATCCTTGATCCGTATTGCCGTGATGCTTGTAAAAACTCACATGCAGTAGCAAGGTAGATTGACTTGCAGCTTTGTTGCTTGTTGTTGTTGTCTACTTGCGTGGATAGTTAGGGAGGAAACTTTTGTTCCAAAATGGTTAGCCTACATTTACACAGAAGTAGTTTTGTTTTTATTTTTTAGCGCTATTTATTTCATATCTCTTTCAGTGATAGCGGTGTGCTTCCTGCTTAGCAGAATAAAATATTTTCCTGTGGTTGATCTCCTCTTCCTATTTTGTTCAAGTTTGCAAAGTTTAAAAAATCTCAGTCTTGTATGGGAAGGATTCGGACTGCTAGTTTTATGGATACAAACATGCTTGGTGTTGCCTATCATAAGCTCTATTGTACTTAAAGAAAGCTGTAAATGCGGTGTTTTATCATCTATCTATCGATCAGGGAGCAGAAATTTTGAATGATTTTTTTATTTTGTCAGCAACAAATTTGCGCCTGAAGCAATTTGTGCACCACTGTGCATCACCTAAGTTCAAAAGGATGGACGTTTTCGTTGTTTTTTTGGATTATTAGAAGATCAACTTCGCTTGTCGCGTAATTGGGACAACTTTGACACACATAGCTTCACTCTGATAGTGAAGCTGCACACATCGTACTTTTTTGCACTAAAGCTGATAATTCTAATTCTTTAGCGCCTTTGAAGGTAAAACTTAATCTCGCGCTGCGTGTTTTGGAGCAAAATTTGATGAACTGACATTCTGTTGAATATCGATGATTTCCTGCAATAACCGCCATCAATTTCTTTGTTTTAAACACCGATGCTCGAAGTTTTTACCCGGTATATCTCGTAATGCTTGAATAGATAGTTCTATTTGATGTTTTTTTAGCAAAAATATTGAGATAATTGAAAGATGTTTAACTCGGCTTTGCAGTGCACAGCTGCAAAAAACTGAGTTTCCGACTCATATTAACATATTTGTTTATGGCAAGTTATTCAAGAAAGCAGCCAAGGCACTATTGACTTGGTTGCTTGTGCTGTAATTATAAGCTCACTTTAACAACATATTTCAAATCTCACTTCAATCAAAGAAGTTTTTGTATAAAGCTTCATGATGCCTACTTTGAACTTTTCGGCAAAAAGGAATACGCTTTGAAGAGAGGCCGGGCACCTTACAAGCATACAGTTTGTTGCGTGCAACGTTCACAAGCTTTTATATTTTCCTTTATTTTGTAGGTCTTGTATTTTTAAATATTTGTTGAGTCCATTTTAAAAACCAGATCTGGTACCAAGCTTATGTAAGCAAGTTGAATTTGCTATGATGACAAACTTTGTCTAACAATTTTGCGTTTAAAAAACTTATAGCAGGGCCCCACTTGGAAACGTGGGAAAAAAAGAAATTGAGGTAAAATAACAAACAAGGTGATTAAATGCGTGGTGCACCAGTAGGTTGTATTGTTTATAAAATAGAAAGAATAGTCTTGCAAAAATCTTCTTTCAAGCACCTTATTATCATTTCTTGCTTTTTGTGTTTGAAGATAGCGATGAGAGTAAATCAATCAAGTTTAGGAATATAATTTTGCTTATACCAATCGCTTAATGCGAGACGAAAAGGTTCAATCAACAACATTGTTTTCAAACAATTTATCAACTTCTCACTTATGCTAGCTGAAATAAACATAAAATTGGCAAAATACTGTGACGCATGAAGTAAAATGGACAAAAACAAACACATCACCTACTGTTGCGGACGGAAAGCCCGAGCGGCAAGTGCGCAAAGCTTCACACTGTGGCGGCAAGCAACAATAGAGATCACACGCCGCGATCACTCTTCGCGTACGCTAGTTGTCACGTTCAATCGTTCACATGGTTAGTATCACCAGAGATTACACGCCACGATCACTCTATTATTGCCTGTTCGTGCCAGATATATATGGGTGTTGTTCTTCGCGCACATCCTGTTCGTGGTGAATCACACATTCAACGCAATGCCAACGGAGAGGTTGCAACACTACACAAACATCAATCTTTTATTCGGCCAAGACTACAAATCCCGACATTTAAAAACTCTTTAAGGCCCGCAGAAGCCATCATCGTGACTTTTAAAAATATTATCGGCCAAAGATAGCAAGTAAATTCCCTGACCTGAGCTCATCCCAGTGCTGTTGGTAGTCATTCTTGGTGATGTCACCATTAAAGACGCTCCACCTCCATTTGTCAATCATATATCCGAATGGCAGGAAAGCAATTTTGTCAAGTGCTTGTTTCATTAAGTAATTGATGTCAGCTTCGTAATCGTCGTCGATTTCTTTCAGAAGGTCTATTTTGTTCAGGTGAGTAGGTGTGCTGACCGACAAAGCCAGTGTGTCTCCGACCTGAAAATAGATATGAACCCGCCTTTGCAAGACGTTTACTGTGTGCTTGGAGTACACATATTAAGTTAGCTAACTGCATGCGTTCGATTATAAAATTATTTAAAATTTTGAGTTGTTGTGCCAGTGGAACAAGCCTCCCAGTTTATTCTTCTGTATTGTTACAACTACATGCACGTCTGAAACATGCTGGCATAAAATCAAGTCAAGTCATGTTTGCGCTGTAAGTACTCAGCAGTAAAATACATTTCAATCGACAAAGCTTGAAACAAACAGCACAGGTTGGGCGAAAGACGGCTAAAGTAGCCACTTAATCAAGCCCATTCTACACTCAACGACTGTCAAGTTTCAATATTACAGGTGAAGTACAAAACATGAGTTCAAAATGAAACAAAACAAAAAAACAAAAGTGTGCTCAGTTTAAGGTCAACTCTCAAAAACATCTTAAAAATCACGTACTGTATATATCACATATTTGTCAATACCCAGTAAGCATTCGCGATTTTACTTGATTTGAAAACGTATGTAATGGTAGGATTTCGATATTATTGGAAATACAACTCCATGCAACAGGTGCTACATATTGCAGCATTATTTTACCATAATCAGTTCTAACACGTTTATGATGAAAATTTCCTGAAACTTGTTGTCTTGTGCCATGATCATGTATGTTGCACAGTTTCGAAAGAAAGTTATCAAAAGAAGAGGGCAGGATACCGGCATTATACTTATATATGAATTTTTCCAAATTAAATTGGTACAAATAAGAAACTTTGAGAATTAGGTAATTCAAAAATGTTGCTTGCACTTGATGTTCTATTGCTAAAAGTCATGTATTTCACAATTCGGTTTTGTAGCACTTGCACTGGCCGGATAACAGTTTTATACGCTCGTCCCCAATCAATTATGCAGTATTGCAAATGTGAATGGAAAAGACTGAAATAGATCAAATGCAAAATTTTTATATCAGCAAAATGTCCAATTTTACACACTACGCCACAGGCTTGAGAAAGTTTCCTGCAGAGACTACTAATTTGCGGTTTCCACAAAAGTTTATTATCAATTATAACACCAAGATGCTTGATACTGTCAGTTTAACACCAAGATGCTTGATACTGTCAGTTTGCTGTATTCTCACACCATTCATAGAAATTTCAAAATTACAATTTTGAGAACGTGTTGCAGTTAATATAATGTAAGCTGTTTTATTATAGTTTATTGATAATCTGTTAGACCTCATCCCAGTATCGACTTTATCAAGTTCATTTTGGACATTAAGTTGAAACATTTTAATATCTTTGTGAGATAAATGCAAATTAGTGTCATCTGCAAAAAGTGTAGTTTGAAAACTAGATGCACAAGGAAGATCATTCACATAAATTAAAAATAATAAAGGACCCATTACTGAACCTTGAGGGACACCACACTTACTTGTCTGAAAACTTGATGAATAATTGTTTACTTTAGTACATTGCTTACGATTAGTTAAGTAAGATTCAAAAAATGAGTTTGGCTTACCTCTAATACCACAATACATCAATTTACGTAGCAATATTTTGTGGTCAACAGTATCGAACGCTTTACTTAAACCAAGAAAAACAGCACATGTGGTTTTACCCTTATCCATGTTTTCCAAAAACTATCATAAATGGCGGATACAGCTAATTCAGTTGATGCATTGTTTCTAAAATAGACCTTCCGAAAGAAATCGACGACGATTACGAAGCTGACATCAATTACTTAAGGAAACAAGCACTAGACAAAATTGCTTTCCTGCCATTCGGATATATGATTGACAAAATCCGTTATTTTCATGTATCCTGTTTAACACATAATGGTATTTTATCTTTCATATGTATCCTGTTCAACACATAATGGTATTGTATCTTTCACATGTATCCTGTTTAACACTTTTCTGTTTTTGTTTCACATGTATCCTGTTCAATTCACATCAGATGTATCCTGTTTAACACATAATCGTTATTCACATGTATCCTGTTTAACACATAACACATAATCTTTATTCACATGTATCCTGTTTAACACATAATGGTCTATATGACGCAATACAGTACGAATGCCTTAAAATTACATCCTTATTTTTCTTTCTGACGTCGCATTTCATTTATTCCTGATGATGGCTTACGCACACGAAAAGCGGAAATGCTGAATAGCCTTATAATGAATATCACGGCCAAAGCAAACGATACAAATGACATATTGCAAACGTTTCGATAATTCCTGTTATCATCATCAGTGCATAGCAATAGAACTGCAGTGATCTTGCTGCAGGTTCTTATTGGTCATTCAGGAGAAAAGCGCTGTAAAAAAATGAAAAACGCAAAAGGCTGTTTCGGTAGTGACGT
>Ga0210059_1003327_pt1 | contig 25643 bp, 13 predicted proteins | sample Ectturendosymbi2_FD_188042 | JGI IMG/M metagenome (GOLD analysis project Ga0210059, IMG submission 188042) | Ecteinascidia turbinata endosymbiont from Florida, USA - Sample 2 (SPAdes) (version 2) | ecosystem: Host-associated > Tunicates > Ascidians > Unclassified | place: Key West, Florida... | reverse complement strand
AACTGTTCATGTTACTAATGGGGTTAGACAAGGGAGAGTATTGAGTCCATACTTGTTGGCTGTATTTTTGATGATTTATTTCTTGAACTAAACAACATTAAAGCTGGGTGTTGTATTGGTGAAGTCTTATTAAATCACTTGATGTTTCAGGAAGGCATACATGCAGAGATTGCGTGTCCTATAACTTTGGTTGTAGGGCTCTGCACAACCTGCCGTGGCTATCGAGTGTTGATAGTCATCAGGTTCATTGTAACAACATTCCTACCTTAGAGGCCTTATTGAAAAAAATGTGTAGGCCTACCTGTTTCTTGAACGATACAAGAAGTCCAACAATGTATGGTTGCACGCTTTGATGTAGCCAGATTGTTTTTACTGGTATTTGTCCTTATTCTTTGAACACTGCAACCGCATTTTGCTTTGTGACTGAGTGCCCGGCTGTTACAGTGTTAGTTTGAGGGCATGTGCAGGCCACAACGCATTTGTGCTTCACCAGTCCTTAGCCAGGGTTGGACTCTATTTCTTAAACATGCTATTTTCGTGTCATTCTCTGAATTTAGTATTGCATGAAGTGTTACAAGTTAGCCAACAACTATGTTAAGAAAGTGTCTGCAATGTAGTGTTCTACGAAGTGTCAGAGAACAATTAAGTGTCTGTAATCCTGTGGTCCAACCACCAACGCCGTTACAAACCGTTCTGTGACTGTTATTATCAATCCGTGTTGTGCAGATAGTGTGTGCTTGGGCTCTATGAACTTCATGTCGGGTTCAAATGTTAAAATATTAAAATAAATATCAGTGAATATTATTTTTAAAAATCATTTTATGCGTATTGGTAAATATATTTTTGTTATCTTCCCCAGTCTTTTGGCCATAAGAAGTTTTAGGGGCATGGGCGTCAGAAGGGGGGACCAAGGCCGCCCCAAAATTTTGAAATTTGACGTTTTCTCATCATACAGTATTTTTTGATAAAAAGGTCTTTTCTTAGTTTCGAGTGGTGAAAATCAAATTTTGCCACATTTGTTCCCCCCTGCAAAAATATTTTGGCCCACCCCTGGAAAATCCACAATTGGCCCCTTCCTGGACAAAATCCTTCTGGCGCTCATGTTTAGGGGTACATGCTCATCTATTGAAATGCTGAAGGGGTACATGGACGGAGAAAGTTTGGGAACCCCTGTTTTAGAGGATAGGTGGTCAAGTGCTGTATAGACTCATTGAGGTTTTCCCAAGTTGCCCAGAAGAAGCATTAGAAATAAATGAGTTTTTTGATCGGAAAAAGCCACTAGCTTGTTATTTCCCGTGTCTCAGATGTACTTGTGCTTTCCTAGCATGTTAAAATCGTTTAAGGGGGACGTTATTTGTAAATTAATTTATCTGTTAAAATAGGCCCCTGGCGTTAATTATTAGCAGCTGCTGCATGATGTTGCACTGTGGCTGTACATATCAAGGTTAAAAGAAACGGAACTTTTTGTTGATGAACCTGGCGTTTAAGCTCTGTTGGAAAAAAGTGGTTGGAACCTCAATCATTCACCACTCAATATAATATTTTCCGTAAATGAGCTCCTATCACCCCATTTCGACTACTTCAAATAAACTATGAAAGCTGAAGTAAGCCGTATACACAGTACACACCTCTAATAAACGCTATGCGAAACCTTAATAAAACTTATAAGATTACATGAAGCATCTATATTGAAGCCTCTACTGACCTTCTACAGGGTTGGTGGTAACAGGCTCAGCCTGTGAGTGCCATGTCTGTACACGGAGCTACAGAGGGTCAAAAAAGCAGCTGAACCAAGTTACACTCGATCTCGTTTACGTCTGCTGAAGACTCGAATGTCATTTGACAGTATTTTCGGCATTAAAACTCAAACGTTTGTACGCACATACTGCACGTAACACTTGAATAAAGTTTTATGTGTATGCACCAGAATCTTAAAGCTATGCTTAGATCACATTTGGTCCAATGTTTCAAGAAAAAATATGAGAATACTAAAACTACAATTTAGCACAAATAATCACAACGTTTGCTAGTTGAAACCATGAACTACATCTCCGCAAATGCTGAAGACGCTTTAACAAATCAGCTGAATCTAATGTTGATATTTAAAGCAAGTTTTCTCAGCGATGCATATTGCACATGCTCGATCGGTATTAGTTAGTTAGACATTGTTTTCGTATGGATTAAAGAAGTTCAAGCAGAGTTTGCGAATGTGCTTGTTTTCTGCACAATTTACCCAATAGCTCTTTTCGTGAATTTTCATAATTTACATCGAAAATCATGGTAGTCTTTAAAACTATAATGCAAACGTTTACTGCAATATTGTTCTGAACCTCATCAATACATATACAGCATTTATGTTGCAATGGTTGTGCACGAGGCGTTTAGGCAATTTCTTTCTTTTTGGAAACTTGCTTTTGTTCTTACAATGGTTTTACTGATTGATTCAAGCTAAAAGTTAGAGTAATAGAAAGGGTTCCTACAGAAATAGCATGATGTTTTACGTGCAGTCTGAATGGGTATAATAACCCTTTTTATTCCATTCTAACACTTTTTTGTATATTCCTGAAAAGAATCTTTCTGAACATTTTGCAGGCTGTATGTTGATGAGCTATAAATGCCAGCAGGTACTTGTTACTGTGTTGGGGTACGCGCTGCACATCGATCTTATTCCAAACTGTCCAGTATTCTGGCCAGTTGAACAAGTGAAGAGTGACATGTTCTGAACGGTGTTGATCGTAAGATCACGCCAAGAATTGATTTTTTATCTTGCTGTTGATTAGAAGCAACAAAATCTTCTTAGCGCTTTGCTTCAAACGCGGAGGATTTAGCTGCGCAGAACCCGCTGAAGCAATTCCATCAACGGGCGCGCGAAGATATCCTCACCTAACTGCTCACGGCGTTTGTCCAGAAACGGAATGAAAAGCAGGCTTTTGAAAAAAATATATGGGTACATTTTCGGTATGGTCAACGCTAAATTGCTTTCACATTCTGCTGTGCGTTGTGTCCACCGTGCTGGTGAATAATCGGATATTTGCCACCTGGAAGGTTTCACCAGCAGTCAATAAATCGATGCTTTTCAATCGAGCTGAATTGTTGGGGGAACGAGCATCTGAAAGGTATCTTGGAAACATAGGAGCAGCAGTTTATATTCAAAGGCTATGCACTGTTAGGTTGCAGTGGCTTCAATATGCTTGACCACAGAAGTCTTTTCAACCGTTTCTCCAATTTTTATAAACCACATTCGCCTATCGCAGAGGTTCCTACGTTTCCCTTCTGCCAGACCCCTGAGCGCGATATTTATCTTTTCATGGTTCTCCAATCGCCAAGTTACATAGTTTGAGAAAATTCAATATGTTGAAAACTTAGTGCGATGGAAATTCTGATTTCAGATTCATAATCAGCGAACTGAAATTATTCGCCTATTGCAAATGGTACATTACCCGATACCAAAACCCTTTTAACCAATGTCGCTATACGAGAGGGAGCACACGGACGGACCCCCTGCCCTTCACCTTCGCAAACCACCACGGGCAGCAGTCCCCACGTTGAGAAACAGTTTCCTAGTGGGACTGTCAATTGCTGTTCAGCTTACATTTATCCCTGTGCTTACATGGTTTGCAGTTTTTGTCAATATTCGTGGGTTTGTTAGCCAACAAATCTGTCTTTTTTGTGTCAGTCACAAGTAATGAACCACCGGGACGTAAACATTTGCTGAAGCTATAGGGTTCTGATTGGGGCTAGAGTTGTATCTTTGGCAAGCCGGAATTAATGCAACATCACCCACGGCTTGATTGTGCAAAGCAACTGTTTGTATGCCTGATAGCCAAGGAACGTTACGCTAAAGGGTGTCTAACATCATATCATGACACCGGGCAACGAATGATTATTAAATTGATTTGCAAACGAATATTTATTTTAACTGAAAGCTCCAGTTTCCAAATTTTTGAAAACATTTTTAGATTTCACAAATTTAGACAGTTGTTTAATTAGAAATTCCGTACAAACAGTTTTCGAGTTTTAAACCTTCTTTTAGTGTATATTCATACCACGTAGCGATCCAAATCGGGGGGAACTGTTTGCTGTTCATTTAGCTCATAGTCCAAGCGAGATCATGAATGGGTGAAACTTAGATTTTTTAAAATGACTTCTTACCTTCTTGTTTGGGTTAGTTCACATTGTTTCACAGCTTGTTATACCTTATCCTCATTGTGTGTTGTGCACTGGAGCCAGTAACGCCATGTTCAAAGTAAAAAAGTAACTATGCCCAGTGTCAAAAGCAAAAAGATTGGTATATGTTTGCACAGGATCCGTTTAATGATGTTGCTTGTTCATGCCATCAGGTTAAAAGTGATGAAAACTGACTATTGAAAAATGTCTATCTTCAAAATAGTAATAAACAATTAAAAAACCTGCGCCCCGCCTCGGATCAACTTTTTGATTGATCTCGTCAGGGCAGAAATGCAAACCCTGAACGAGGTATGAGCTGTTATAGGTGGTGTCACTGTCGTTGCTTTGTGAAAGGTTGCATCTTTTTGAATCGCACTTGTGTGCTTGCGATTTTTGTACTAAATAAAAAAGCATTCAAGGCTGTAGTCAAATTTTCCCTATAGATCTCAAATTAGTTCTGAACATTTCGTGGTCCTTTCAACCTTTGTTATTGCATCCAACCGTCCATGAAGGTTCACACGATGAGGTCCTGGCAACTACAAAAGTATGAGACGGGGACGGGGAGTGGGGCACCATTCCTCTTTCTAGTGTCGCGAAATATGTCAAAATCAGGCGAATAAATGGTAGCATTGTCAATTTTGAGATTCTGAGGGAAAAACATATTTCCGAGAGAAAAATGTAATGAAATTGAATGAGACAGGAATACCAGGACCTACAGGGAATAAGCACTGCTGTGTAATGGGATTTTAAATTGGAAATCGTGAAAAATGATCTTTTTCGTGCTTCTCACTTTATTTTTATATACAATTTAGGCAAACTCAGTAAAATTTCAGAAGACGCAGAGGCCGTTTCCACAGGAAATTACAAATGTTGCAGGCTAAGCGATGTTTTCACCCTGACAAACACTTCCCCACTGCTTATGCTGGTAACCAACTGTCCCTGGAGGTTTTCGCACAGAAGCCTTGATCATTTCTGATCTGCAGCTCATCTTGGCTTGATAATGGATGTTTTCTTGAGGCGTATTCCATCAATTTGGCGTTCTCCCTCGTGGCACGCATCGGTGGCGCTCAGTTTTTCGTTGCTATTGAGAACTTACGCTCTCACAGTTGCCATGTTGCTCTTGGCCTTGTACCATATTTGCCTTGTTGTCTGCATTTAACTTTAAGGTGCTTTTGTTGAAATCATTTTGATACAGATTAACCGAGGCAATGTTCTTTTACTAATCTTAAAATCTCTTTTCGGCGTCGCTTATCAAATACTTTTTCGCTGACATTTTTTTCAGAATACCTAAGCAGTTGTTGGAAAAGTTACAATATTGCTTCAAATTACATAAAGAAGGATAATATCAACTTTTCCTCACGAGACGACCATGGGAATGGCACAGTTAAACAGTATTTCTACCTACGGCAGCAGTCTCTTTGCAGAGAGTTCTTGAAATGAAAAGCGCCTCGTAATAGCAGCTGTTCTTCATTTGAGCGAGTTCTTATCCACTCCCCATGCACTGCACGGCCTGGCGGCTCTGGACGATGAGACAATCGAACGCTGCTCTACACCTACCCCGAGATCAAGTGCGACCAAGCAGCGGATCGTAACAACTCGCTCAAACAACGAAGAATAAGAAGCGGCGCCCATCTCGGCTTGCTTTCGCTTTTTATGGTTTTGGAGTTGGAAATTTGCTCTGTTCCACGTGAAAATTATTTGGCCTAAGTGGAATCTTTGCAGGTTGATAGAACAACTAAGCAGCAACCATTTCAAGGCATGATCTTCGAGCGAAAGAACAGTTTGGCGAAGAAACAAAATCCAGCATAAACAGCAGTTTAAACTTTTGTCATCGCTAACGACTGTAGAACTTGATGACTGTCTTTTACCAAACAGTGATGCCTCCCTATCTTCTCTTCCTAATTTTGCCAAATCATCACAAAGCAACGAGTGATTGTTTTAAAAAGCCATTGTGATATGTGACTTTACTTCGTCTTGATATACTGTTTCTTTGCAATCAGGCGAATGGACAATTATTCACTGCCCGATGAGGACCAACCAAAAACCCGATGATCCAAAGTATCAAGACGTCTCTTTGCATCTTATCATACAAAGAAAGCCTTTGTTTTATGTCATTAATATCATTTCTCCGTGCGTTATGATCTCTGCTATTTCCGTACTTGTGTTTTACTTGCCCAGTGGCTCAAGCGAGAAGATGACAATGGGAATCTCAGTGCTGCTAGGTAACTACTGTCTAGATGTTTGTAGTTGGAGAATTCGTGTTAGCACCAGCAGTGAAAAAAGACGCACAAACTTAAAATTAGCCGACTTTAATTCAGAGTCCCCAGCCACGGGGCCGCAAAACATAGTACACAAACATTTTAGTACCCTCAAGAATGTTTCCACAGAGGCTTACTAAAACGTTACCATAAAAATATCTGAAGCATGAATCCAACAAATTTTATTGAAAATTGAATTTGCGTCCAGCAAATACGCAAATTTCATTTCACATGTGTGGCTTTTTATTGAAAGATCATAGGAACTCATTTACCACATTCTTAATGGTACTTGTTTGCAAGAATTTTGTTTGAAACAACACTTAAAATTGCTTAACTTTGAATGTGAGAACTTGTATCAAACAATGTGTATTGGAAATTTTGTGACACAATAAAAGTAACCATGTGAGAGCAATTACCGCCATCTAAAAAGTTTTTTTTAAAACGTTTTTAATTAGTATACAACTAAAGCAACCTTTTCACAGTAAAGCATATTTACAGAGAGCAGAAAAATGCACGCAGACTTATTCGTGTGTTTTCCCATTCCGGCGATACCAAAATTTTTTAATTATATTTCGAATAATGCGTGTGATTTCAGCATGACTTTGTTTTCAACTTCACCATTTAAAAAGGATAAAACGTTTACTACACGTGTACAGGCGAGCAAAAGTATAAGACCTTCGTCGTTTTTTGTGCATTGTAGCTTTGCTTCGATTTTTATTAACATTTGTTGACGTAACTTTCAAGTAAAACCGATGCTTCTGAAAAGATGCCATTCCATGTAGTGCACTAAACTCAGCAACATACGCTGAATAAGTTTCAGCTGCGGCTTACGGCGTCAGCACGTCTTTCATTACAAATACCTTTTTATACGTTTGTGGGAGTCACCTTCAAAGTGCCGGATGGCAGGAAAAACATTCAACTTCATTTTTATTGATTCACTTGGTTTAGAAAAAACATGAGGGTTTTGGCAAACTCACGACTTCATTGAAATATATTTTAATCTTCTACACAAAAGGACTTTTTATCAAAGTCTTTGTTCCCCAGGGCTGCAAAAATGTTGGTTTGGTGTAAGCGTCGATTTTCAATCCAAAACCTGTGTATTTCCAAGGGGTTCAAAATTATGCTGTACGGGCCAGTGAAGCATTAGTTCACAAACGAGAAGCAAATGAAAATTGTATAAAAACATTCACTTTGCTCAGACGTATCATGTGCAGCATGTGTTCCACTTTCACGCAAAAGTCCGCCGACCACCACTCAGTGCTGATCCCAATTGTAAATTTTTGGTATAACCTGTTCTTTTCAAGTTGAGTTTTCTAATTAATTCTAGGGAACCTGTTGAAATACTAATTCTAGGGCACATTTTGAAATACTATCATGGGACAAAATAAAATAAATGCTCAAAATATGTAAATGCCTTTGGCGCTCATTTGTAATGTAATTCCTACATAGGTTTAACGGTGTATCTGCTGCTTCTTGCCAAACGTGTCCCGGAAACCTCGCTGGCAGTACCTCTCATAGGAGCTTACCTTCTCTTCACCATGATTACAGTAACGCTTTCAATCATTTTCAGGTAAGAAATATATAATAAAATTGCTCCAACCTCTGAAATAAATGTGATCTGCTGTGAATTATCACCAATTCAAGATCCTTTATCACTTTTGCAACCTTATTTTTGAATGGTAATATCAAACTTCTTGCAGATATTTTGCATCAGTTGTTAACGACAGACTTTCCTTGGCATTTTTGTATTTCCATACCGTACAGCACAAGCGAGATAGTTCTAAATTTTCTTTGCAAATTTGTAAAGTTCATATAATGTTGTGTAGTGAGAGTAGCCAACTCTCAACACTGCCCAAGCCACTGCGGTTGAAGAATGTCATTGTAATATGTTTGACATACCATGTAAGATTCCCTGCATACCAGGTGTATCAACACATTGATTCGTAACAGGCGTTCACTCTTCATTGGATACAGATATGCGCTTCTTTATACAGTAGCTTCAAAGTGCTTATGGTATTTTGGGCCAACGCGGACTTATCACCCCAAGTTGATACACCTCGAGCACGTTTCTGTAGTTCCGCCTCTTAGCAAAGGCGCTATGTGTTGTTGAAAAATTACAAAATTTAGATCAGTCGCTCTTGAAATTTTCCGAGCTGCTGCACAAACTTACGTATACGCGCAAAACGCATAAAAATCATTTGAGCGTCCTGTATTGTCAAACATGCTGATGTTTCATTTTTGCATTTAGGTGCCGCCTAGCATTCTGTGTCCCGAAACACGTGTCCCCTATCTTGCTCGTTACACCACTGACTTGCTTGCCCGCAAAAGCTTTGTTGTTCCTCATCTGAATTCTGACAATGCGCTTTAGTAAGCGACTGTCAGGAAACTTTGTTTTCTGTTGCTGTTTGCCATTGTTTAATAATCAGGGTCGCAGAGCCAGAGCTGGAGTCGCATCTAAATACATTGAAGACGAATAGACAAGCAGTTGAAGGGATAAAGCAAAGTCAAAGCTTTTTGCAAGTCTTTATCACAGCATGCATTGCGGCAGTTTTTCCATTGAGTTTGAAGCATAATTTGTCGCGCCTGCGAGCACTGGACTAAGTTTGTCTTAACTGCTTGAACTTCATTCGAAAGATGAGGATCTATTAGTAGGGTAAATACTGAAGTGAACTTTGCCTTGGGATCTTATCATTGAGACTTTGAGTTTCGAGGTAGAGCAGGCACAATGTCTTAGCTTCAAATTTCTTTTGACTCAATATTTTGGATGAAATCAATGAATTTTTGTAAAGATTGCGATGAATAATATTTGTGTTCAACATATTGCTTGTTTACAATGATGTCGCGGCTCACCGAACGACATAACTGTCTGCAAAGTTTAAGAAAAAACTTAAAACTTATGTTCAGCGCGATGAGCTTCAAATGAGGTTTGAAGTTTATTAAAAAACACACGTTACTGGAAAAATTTGCTCTAATTTTAGCGTTTATGATTTTGTTGATGTGTTTACCGGTTTTTGACAACTCGACAAGCAACAGAGTTATTTACAGTGTCATTGTCCTCAACGTTTACCATCGCTCGCCATCTACATCAGTTATGCCACGGTGGATCCGGCTCATTTTCGTCGAAACTCTTCCACGGCTTCTGCGAATGCAGCGACCAATCAGTACTCGCCACATGCTCCTGCAAGAAGCGGAGAGGATGGAAAAAGAAAGAACCATAGGCAATGTAATATTTTAGAGCAGCCTCAGAATTCTCGCATTTTTTATATAAAACAGCCTAACTGAAGTTCACGAGATAATGAAATACAAGTTCATATAGTAAGAAAAAAACAAGAAGTTTATAAAATCCTGCATGTCGTGTTTGAAAAATCTCTAATAACCTGCAAAATACTTTTTTCTCGAGCGAATGCATATAGCAGTTTATCAAAATACGGTATATACTGGCCATGCAAGCATGGATTATTATTCGTCAAATCTTTGCTGAGCGCGACTTGCCACATGTGCTGGACTTGCAGTAACTGGCCTGTTTTTCTTTTTTCAGAGCTCCAGTTTTTTGTTGAAAAAATCCATAACAGATGAAAATTATTGTAAAAGCCAGAAAAAGCGATTATTCGTTAGAAGCAGGTCTTTATTCCGGAAAAATAATTTACCACGTAACGTTGCGTCAAAGGAAGATAAACGACGACAGCCGATTTTTGCAAAGGTGTCAGTTGCTGTCAATCAACCGAAGCTTACTGATCAGCGGAAAGCATTTCGCAAACACAACTTGAAGTCTCTTTCGGAAAATTCGACGTCATCTCTGTCAATTTCACTTGAAAATAACACGAAGGTTTCAGGTGACCTTAAAAATGACAGACCTGAGACGTGCACTAGGTCTTTGACAGATCATTTGCCATTCATTTGTGATGAATATGACGTGACACAATCACTGTTGACAAGGGTAAAGAGTGAATCAGCTTGCATATCAAGCAAGACTTTTCCTTCTGACGAACTGCTGACTGCACCTTTGACGTGCGGTAAGTGTAACCCTGAAAAGCCTTCCCTGCTTTGCGCAGATAAGAGCTGTAACGGGAGATGCACTGACAACAGAGTAAGCGCGAGAGGATGTCGCTCCCTCACATTTTCGCGTTCTCTTTTAAGAAACAGTCTCATCATACACCGCCAGAACATCGTCCGAAAACGACGTTTGTGCAAAGAGTTGCGGCATGACTTTCCCAAACTGCAAATAAACCGTCGTAAAGCCAAACAACTTGAAAAAGTATCAAATCCGGTAGAGAGATTTTCGGCTGCAACAGAAAAGAATGATTGCAGTTGTTTGTCAATGGTGTATAAAAATTTGCGAGAATCAAAGGTGTGTTGTAAAATTCAAACAAATCACCAGTTGATGGAAAACCGCAAGACACCAGATCCTGAGGAGGGCACCCAGATGTGTAAAAACTTTACAAAGATGAAAGAAATGCTTGAAACACATGATAGCCAGCAAAGCGCAATTGTTTCAAGCAGTTGTGACGCCACAAGTGCAGGCTCAGAATCCATCTCTGCTGGAAGCAGTTTATCAGTTTTTGTTGGCGACACCTGGAGTACAGACGGTAACGAAGTGGGTGACAGCAAGCTGCCTAGGTTATCGAGGTGCGGCTGTTGGTGATGTTGCTATTTTATAATGAAATTGAATGTGCGTAACAGGATCATGCTAACCGGTGCTTTTTTGGATGGAATTAATGAAAGGAAATACGCGTTCACAACCCCGATTTTCCAGATGCATTTTTTGCAAAAATCAGCAAAACTGTAAAATCACCGTTAAACAGCTTGCATCCGCATGCTGCTTCCCTTTCAAAACAGACCCGTTCATATCGAACAACCTTGATGACGGGTCCGTTATGAATGTGGTGTGTTATGAACAGTGCCGTAGCGGCCCAACCCTGGTCCCCCCCAAAACGCTTACAGGGGCCCCTAATGGTGATTTCTGAAAAAAATTATTTCGACGTTTCAGCACATCCGGAGGTAGAATGGTTTTCACAAAAACATATCCTAATTTTTAGTTTTTATTATTTCACTATTTTTTAGTTCCACTTGCAGACACAATTTCGGAAGAACCGTCGTCAGAAAGTCTTCAATCTGGGACATCATGTTTGTGCAGAAGGGCTAGAAATTCTGAAAATTTATATAGGATTCACAACAAAGCATTTGCAAATTGTGCTAATTATTAAATATCAAATATTTTCCCGCAAGTACTCATAAGAGACTAGTAGTTTACAACTCAGAAGGAATTGGGTCTTAATCATTTTCATTAATTAACGATGATTATTTAGAGATATTGTTAATGAAAGTCAAATGTTAACAAAAATTTACGGGAAATCAGAATCAAGCCTATTCGTTCAGCTATGAAAACACTGTTACCGAAGGACAAACTTAAAACCGGTGAAAGCAGTGTGCCACGATGAAAGTGTTCTTTCATTAGCGCAAATTGATAATCTTTACCAAGAGCTTAAGTGAATTTTCCATGCGCATCATGCTTTAACTGGCCGAAATACGCATGCGTAAACCTTTCCGATGTCTAGACTTGTTGATCTCGTTGTGCTTGGCACAGGTTTAGATTAATAATATTTTGCATGTCAAATAGTATATAAGTGTTAAAAAATATGGACTAATGCGTACGTGGACGCAACTTGGTTAACATCCATAACCATGGGCGCAATTTGGTGGGGGGCACGGGGGACGTGTCCCCCCCAACGTTTTTAGACGGGGGGACATTATGTGCCATGTCCCCCCACTTTTTTCTCTTAGGGTTTGTATTTGGAGAGGTTTCAAAACCAAATATGACGTTTGTCACGTTTTGTGTGAAAAGTTTTTCATGTTATATGTTACACATAGCAATGTTGATGTTGAAACACAGTTTGGTGTGGTATCACTGATTCTGATATTTTTATAAGTTTTACTTCAAAAATGGTTTTAGCATTTTGCAAGTTTCTAGAGACCGCAAAAGATTGTTAACTGCCTCTGTCCGACATTTATCTAGTGTGGTTTACTGTCAGAAGGTCGCTTTCTTGAAACAGTGAAGTTTAACTACTGCGCACGTGAGAGACCACAGTACCGACGTGATTTGTTTCGTGCAAAAACGTTGGCTAATTTGCTTTAATGTAACGGTGGTTGTCACGTATTCAGAAACAGACAGCGTAGAACTGAAAGATGCAAGCGTAGCCTATAATGTTAGAGTTACATTTTCAGGCAAAAGTCTGCGGAGTTTTTGCCGAAAACAAACAGCAGCACTATTGTGGAGACTAAGTTTTAAGATGGGTAGTTTTGCAAAAGACTGTCTTCAACCACTAGTAAACAGGATTTCCACCAAAACTTTAGAGAAGTATTGACCTAGTCATATATTGTCCATAAGCTCAAAACTCAAAGATTTGACTAGGAATTGACGATAGCTTATACATTTAGCCTTTTTTCTTGTATGTGACAAGGGTGACCAACAAATTCAAAACATATTTCTACCCACAATGCAGCAATGCTTTCATCCAAGTGCGATACAAATGCTTTACACGTAGCCTATGCATGGGTAGCGGCACTGTTTTCAAAGTGGGGGGAACAAGTGCACGTCAAAAGAATTAGAACATTTAATATGACGTCATTAACTTTTGTCAGCATGTTTAAGCAATTTTATTCAAAATTTGATAGCCCTCAACGACCCCTATCTGCACAACACCCTATCTATCATACACTACATTGTCTTGAGCACATAAATGTAACTAGTTGTTCTTAGTCTTACACAAAAACAACAATGGACCCAATACGAATTGTGTTACTTAAACGTATTTAGTCAAAATTCGAAATTTAAAAGTGGGAGGGCCAGTCACTCTTAGAAAAAAGTGGGGGAGCCTAGACCCATGCGGCCCTCCAGGTTCCGCCACTTGCGAGCCTACGTAACACCTAGTTTTGCTGGACATTCTTTTCGTGGTAATTTCAGGTGAAACGTGGTACTATTTGCCAATTCACCGATGTTCATTTTGATTTCTGTTTAATCTCAAATATATTTTCGTGTCGTTATGCATGTATGACTCTAGAATAAAACTTGACATTAATTTCGCCTATTAAATTTGATGTTAAACCTGAAACATTTGATTGTGAAAAGACTGAAATGAGTGGCATTACTGACAGAAGGCACAAGGCAACAGTCACCAGTAGACCCGTAACCAGCTTGGGACACCAGGGGGACGAATAATTTGCTGGAGGCCCAATTTTTACATTGATAGCATGTAACAATGCGTTACATAGCATGTAACAACGAAAACAATGGTTATGCATACAATATGTCCAAGACATTTTTCAGGGGGGCGAAAGTTTTTCCAAAAGGGCGAAGCCCTCCCCTTAGTTGCGGGCCTGGTCACCAGATGAGTAGGTATGCAGAAATCATATTGTAGGCTAGATTGGTATATGGGTATGTGTTCAGAAAGACTTCTGGTTCGTTTTCTTTTGGATACCTTGAATCTTCTCCAGTTGACTTGGATAATTCTGCTTGGGAGTTTGATTGATGTTGGGAAAGGGTATTAGACAAACGATGTTTGGATAATCAAAAAGGTACCCAACAGCATGCAGGGGCTGACAACGGGAGATTGAAAGTATACATCCTACACTCATCAACAGTTAAAATAAATTGCAAATTATTTTGTAAACTATGTTAATTTTGGCCAAACATTTTTTGCTACTGTAAGAGGATATCAATGGAGGTTTGGCTAGGAGTGGGACTGCATGCATGATGTCCAGTGGCTAAGGATTTGTAGCATTTTAATGAGCAGAAATGTGCAAGAAAAATATTTAGGTACCATGCCTTGCAATATATATATATCGTACCTTATGCAACTTAAATAAGACATCAAATCGAGCTGCAACCCACACTTCGTATAAAATGCATGAAAATCGATGTGTTCTACTTAAGAGTGATAGGCACGTGCGACCAACGCGATTCACCATTTTGTGCACTCCAACTGACAGCTCTGATAAAACCCAATTGATGTGTTCTACTATATTGCGTTGCTTGATTGTATCATAGTCTGATAATGTAATCAAGCTGAACTACAATACCATGTCCAACAACAAAATTAAGTTTATTAATTTCTTAATCATTTGTAGGGATAAAGCAAAATGTGATTAGTGCTGCTTTGAAAAAACCTCTAAAAACAAGATTGGGAAACTGTATTTACATAATTTCACTTCCGAATAGGCCCGATGACTATATTGGATTTACATCAAGCTGCCCCCCCACATTTTATAACAAAATTGCGCCCATGGATTGCGTTATAAACTTTGAACAGCAGGCTGCGCAAGTGTGTAACTTTGATTGTAAGCACCGAAGGTATATTGCTTCTTTGCAGTACAAAATACGAGAAAACCGCCTGGGCTAGCCTGGTGCATTTTGCATTTTATGCATTTTTTTCACAACAACCACTACACAAAATACGTTGATCAAGTGGAAGTCTGACTTCTGGACGTATACAACTAAGGATGTAGGCTATAACTTCACGTAGGCCTACAACACTCCAAGTAATGGATGCTGACGCTTTACGCTCAAGCCTCAAATACGTTTATTATCTCGCAAGTGTATCAAAAATGATCAGGCAATGTTACTCTAGATAACAGCTGTAGGTACTGCTCTGTCTATGAATTACAAGACAATAGAATACAGATTAATCAAAATTTCACTGATTTCTAGTGTTTCATATTTAATTTGGGGGTTTGAAGCTTTGTTTCGGGGGCTAAGCCCACAAAAGTTCCCCTGTGGCGATGGAACTGAATTTCGGACCCCTGTGACAGCGTGGGCCCCCCAATTGGGAGATATGGAGGGCGGCTGATACGGGTCTGGTTATGAGCACGGTCTGTAATGAACGGGCTGTTATGATGAACGAGTGTACTTTGAACGTGGTCTGTTATGATCGGGTCTGTTTTGTACGGACACCCCGCAGGCTAATATAAATAAATATTTACTGGAAACGCAATTGTAGTTACGTTTTGCAGTGCTATTGCTCTTATCGGCCGTCATTCAATCAAAACGACCAAAGTTTTCTTTTTTTTCAAGCAGTGGAAACGTTGGCAACTTCCAAGCATCTACCAAAAAGTCTGCATCTTTTGATTCATCCAGTCATTCATCAGAAGATGTTCTGTTTGCAGCCAATACGGTAAATTACATTACCGAAAAAATGAAGAAGGATGATAGATCAAAGATAGTAAGTCATTTTCCAAGATGTTTTGTATTTCAGAGTTTTTGGGTGTTATTCGCATTGTCCATATACGTAATTTCGTCTTACAGCTGTCCCCAGAGACCAGAGAATATATTATTCAATCTTGCAATGTTCCCAAAGCCCAGTGGCGCTGCTCTTGCTTTATCAGTGAAACGCAACTGCACAGGTCGCATGCACAAGATTCAGGATAGAAACTTGAATGTATATATCCTTGGGAAAAAGTACTCTTGTAAATACTCGTTAAGGTACGAAAAAGTCATATGCAACAGTATTGTGCAGAGTAACAAGTAAATAAAAAGTTATAATAAGTTCTCAGAAATTTTGAGACATTTAACTGACCATGCCAGGCAGGTCTATGGGAAAAATGCTTCAGGCAGGGCCCTATTAAAGTAGCAACAGGGTCGAGTAATCTGATGAAAAACCCTTTTGGGTTTCAGAAAAAATGCTTATAGGTGTTATGTACTAAATTACCCCATTAGGTCTTCCACAAAGCAGAAGTGATTCCAACAAAAGATATTGTGATGCAAACTATTACAGTCCCTCAAAGATGTATCGACAAACTTGGGGCGAGGAAACAAATTTTTATAGTCGAGATTTCCGATCTAACCGTACTACCAACCTCATGGTTGATTGATTGTGTGACGTCATCGGTGATCATACAACCTTCGAATGCCATTTATCATAATTTTTGAAATGATTAAAAGAAAAACGCACCTGCCCTCGGTGTAATTTTATCGCAGATATTTTCATGTATTTTGCCAGTACCATTAGCTCCAAAAGACACATGTTTCTCTATGAAGCAAACCTGCATTCAAGTTTTAATAATATTTACAGGTTGATGAAGATTGGCACTTCGTGGCTGCAGTAATAGATCAATTACTTCTTTGGATATTTTTGATTGTTTTTATCGTCGGATCTTTCTATTTTTTTCTGAAGGTAAATTTATAGTTATATTTGTAGTCTTATCTGGTCTTAGACAAAACAAGATTCAAATTTCCGGAAAACTTTCAAAAGATTTCTATTGTGCTAAGCACGCCATATATATTCAACAGAGTTGTGAGTAGCATTGTTTAATATTTCAAAAGTTTCTGACAGCCATGGACTCAAAGAAAACTTTGAGAAGTCTACTTAATATTGCGCTACACCGCCAATGTTGATATCACATCAGCAAACGCAAAAGGTGGGGCCAACTAGGGAATCCCAATTATTGTGGAAAACAAAGCGTTTTTGTGGCCTTTATCTGTGCACATTTGCTGCTGTTGGCAAATGCAAATGGTGAACATTACATCTGGACATTATTTCTCCTCGGAAGACGATCACGTGAGCGCAATATGTGTGAGCAGCTTAAAGAAAATCGAACTGTTTGAAATGCGCGGCGGTAGAGCCAAGTATTGGATCTCAGTCTTTCTGGCATTTGAGTTTTGGAGCCAATGTTTTATTTTTTTAGGATTATACAAATAATTTAAAGATTTTTATCCTTTCAAAGAAATCCTGTGAGTTTCGGCTGGTTATGATTTTGACATGCACATAAATTCAAACACAGTAAATTTTTTTTGCTTTATACATCACTGTAGCATTAATTTACATTGTTTGGCACTTTTTTCTATCTAACTGGAAGATTCAGTGTTCCACCAAGCAAACACAAGTATAATTCTAAGCGCGACAATTTGCAGCAACGCTGATGAAAATGAACCTCAGCTGACGGAAAGGTTATAGTTAGTAAGCATACGAAAAGCTGTCCGTCAGTAGGAATTTTGTAAATTTATGTGCTGCATACGCTGTGCAAAACAATATCCACCCCCTGTTTTTCTTAATACACTTGCCACTCTATAGTGACAATGCCGGTTTGTGCGAATATTTTAATTTTTTGATGACGACAGAACCTAGCGACGAACGAAACCTTTCACCAGGCTTTATTCAACTAAGAACACCAGCACGCATCAACATCTGCAGCGCAACACAACAACCGCCTGGTACGAACCTAGAAACGATCTGACATCGACCTGCGATACAAACGACCAGGCAAAGCAATGCAATTCAACGCGGCACGTAATCAATAAGCGGACTAATCAGTGCAGGTGCAGGCAACCGCTGGCCTCGAAACCGTCACACCGTCACACTCTCCCCCCGAAACCGTCACACTCTCCCCCCTTTGAAATTATACGGACCAATCACCAAAACGATCAGGGGGTTTCCTGAATATTGTCGACCGACGTAGGGGTGGCACATCTCCACACGGCGGTGACGGAAAGGAGTCAGCGCCCGGGCGACGGGGAGGTTAACCCTGGCGACTCAGCAGCAGGCGGCGGATCGCCAAGGCAATTGGGTAAGACACTGTCCACACCGCTCGGAGTTGTGCGATGCGTCACACCGTCACAGTGAGCACGGTTTTTCTTTGCGGTTACAGAATTTGCACGACCCTTGCTCCTGAGGAAAATAAACAGATGTATAGATATTTACCATTGTCGACTTGTTTTTGTAGGCATTACTGAACGCCCCGCCAGACCATCCATTTCATGGTGGAGATCCTAAGTGGGCAACATGCTGGGAGAAAATCGAAAAAGCCCGCTATTCGCCCACGATAGAGTAACAAAATGAAGACGTTGCTAACTGAAGAACTGTTTTCCTGTATTTGACTCGACGCAGCGTATAAAATGTGCCCAATCAGGATGCATGCTGCCGTACTGCAGCTGAGGAACAAGCTGACAGCTTTTGCCATCACCGGCAGCTGATTGTAAAGGATACACAAGCAAATGTCGAGTCTCTTGCCAAACTGTTTTCAATCGTTGTGACTGAAGATTTCGTGCACGTTCAATCTGAATAAAGTTTCAGGAATGCGGATGCGTAATAGTACGTGAAATCGATTTCCTATAAAAAGTTTGCCGATCAATTCCTTGTTTAGTCCCATTGTGGAGAATATAGGCTACTTGCTTGAACACAAAATATGTGCAAGTTTGAATCATCGCAAAAAGATGAAAGCAGACCCCAGTCGGCTGATTCATCGAAAGCTTGCAGCAAACCTAGTGCTTTTAAAACGACCATCTACAACAGCCTATTAAACCAAAAATTTTCAAAATGAAAAACTGTTATAAAACGTTGCAAAAATAGTAAACAATTGTTCATTTTGTTAGCTGTCTCCAAAAGTTATAATCGAGCCTAAAGCAGACTAGCGATTGAAAGTGGCAAAGAAAATTCCCGCAGTCAAACGAGGTAGGTTGTTGGAATAGTTTTTGTTAAGATAATCATTTTAAACCCGGGCAATGCCTGAAAACTGCATTTTATGCTGTGTCTGACGCTTTGTCAATTAATTTTTCTACTGAGGAGGTTTCTCACACTGTCAATAGCTTGCTTGGATGAAGAATTTTAGTCACATTTTAAGATAGTCAGGTGAATTTGTAACATCGTCAAAGTCAGAATATAAGAAAACTTTCATGTTGAATAACTCATGCCCTCTGCTTCGAAACCTTTGCAAATCTGGCTTTGGAAGTGCATTGACATAATCTTGATTTTTAGACGGTCTTTTCTTTTTATGCCCATGTTATGTACTTTGTTGTGGAAAAATAAGCGTAGCGTGACAAGCGTTAGATGTTACGGGTAAAAATAATTACATTAAACTCTTCTCTCAATTTTTACGTGATGGATGAAGTATTTGTATTTGTGAAAGTGAATTTAATGGTTATATTTTGTGCAACTGTGTCTGGTGGATGAAGCATAACAAGAACAGCACGTGTCCACTGGCACCGCGTTCTGGTCGAATAAATCGCTTTGCAAAAAAATGAGACACGAAAAAATGTTGATCATTTGCAGCAAACATTCACACAAAATCAAATTTGGTATCACTTAAAATGGTCAAACTGCGGGAAACTTTTTCTCAGGATTTTGATTTGTCTCCTTTCTCATAACTTCAGCGACGGTAACGTACGGAAAACAACAGCTATACAATCCTCACCAAAAACGCTAGTACCGAACGCGCTAGAAGTTTTTTTTGTCATGTTCTTTGCGTTTCGAGCATCACAAATTTCAAAGAAAGCTTCATGAAACCATTTTGCGCGATTAAGAAAAAGATTCCTACATTCAGCTATGTAAAAATATATTGATCGTACAGACGTTTTGAAACTTAAAACTTTTATGGTCCATGACCCACATGTTTACTTAAACACGGTTCGTCGCTCACCATGTTTTGCCAAAACCTAACAGCGATTTTATGGCATAAGCTATTTTTAAACTTTGAAGGTATAAGAACAAATTGCTGCATTTCATTAGACGATAGTAATAATGGCGTGCAAAACACAAGCAGAGAAGGTTAGGTTTTTGGCATGACAAGTAACCTGTTCAAAGTAGTTCGTGGAGCCCACTGACAATCCCATCATGGCCCAATCCCACCATGGCCCAAATTTTGAAAATTAGTTGTCTAGTGCAAAAAATTATTCCTGACAAACTTTGGTATTGTAATTGGTTTCAAAACGGTGTAAAACAAATAATTATGCAAAAAAATCAAAATCTTTGCTATAAGTCAGTGGTTCTTAACGGGGTCCCAATGACCCCTATGGGTTTCCAATAGGGTTGCCAGATGCGTTTTGTAAAAATATCGGCCATTTTGATTTGTCAACAGTGCCCGATCTAAGCTGTGTCGTAATTCGTAAGCGGCACAGGGAAAACAGAGAGACAATCAGTATTGTTACGCCACAATTAATAATTTGCCCGTATTTTGGCTGGCTCATTACATTTCGGTGTGTGTGACGTGAAAATCGCACCAAGGATTGGGTCAACAGCAGCAAATAAACTTTGCTGAAAGAAATGTCCCGACAAGATTCCCTACTAGAGTCAATATAATTTGAGAAATTCTGCCTTAGTTCTTTTTGAAGTTATGGCAAATTATTTTCAAAATTCCGGCCTTTTACCAGCCTCTGCTAAATTAGCAGTAAAATACTGGCCAGACCGGTGAAATACCGGCCATCTGGCAACCCTAGTTTCCAATGAAAAATTTGGGAGCCATCCAGTGGCGTAACGAGGCTAAGTGCCGCCCGGGGCCTATCATAAAGTGCCGTTCTTTCCACCCCTCAAATTTGCTTACAAAAATTTCAAATGAGAGAAAATCACGTTTCGCGCTTGTTTAATGATATAAGGAACTCTTTAAGTCCCGCGATCGCCAAAATTTTGGCGATGGTTTAAAACGCTTTAAACGCTATAACTCGCCAGCTACTACAGCTACTGAGCTGTTCAAACCATCCACGGATTCAGCAAGTCTTCTAGTTTCGATTAAAAAAATTATTTGATTTGGGTGTGGGGTTTTCTCTTGGTGACGTCACAAAGAAGGCATGTTTTTGAATTTTTGACCCACTATAACTGGCGCTGGGCGCTAATCCAAAGTGCCTTTTTATGGATCAAACTTTTTTGGAAACTAGGTGATCATCTGAGTCTTTAGAGCCATTGATTGACCTTCTAGCATGTCTGGAACCAAAGTTATGGCCCAAAAACTCTGTTGTGCACAAAACTGCAGAAAAAGTATGAGTCTCCCACTGGCGGCTGGTCCACTTCAAGATAACTCGCCGCGAGAACATGCTAGAGAGCTATTCGAACTCTCGAAAGACTCGTGAAGTCTTTTAGTTGGCATTGAAAAAAAACTTTTGAGATTTGGGTTTGGGGTTTTCGATGGATGTCGTTAGAATGAGGGAAGGTTTTGCTTTTTTGTGGTTATTCTTTTATGACGTCATCGCCTGGACAATGAGCCAAAATTCTTCAAACTTTGGCTCACCTTTGTTTGTATTCTAGGCTGGAATATGAAGCTGTAGAGGCCTAGATCAACTTCCTGGCGTTTCTGGTGCCCAAGTTAGGGCCGAAAGACCCCTAATCTTGTAAAGATTCCCTAGGGAATTAGTGGGGATTCCCCTAATTAATTTCTGCTTATTTTGCCATAACTTTGAACCAGAAATGCTAGAAAGTCCATCAAACCCTCTAAAGACTCGTATTGTAGCCTGGAATCCAAAACAACTTTGAGCCACAAAATCTGATGGATTGTTTGACTCCCAGGATATGACGTCATCGTTCAAAAGTAAACAAATATGCATAAACATCCTCTCATTAAGTAAATATCAACAAAAAAAACGAGATCTCAAGCAAAAATTTTTTTTGCAGTCTAAACGTCTTCACGAGTCTTTAGAGGGCTTGAACGGCTCTCTAGCCTATTCTGGCGGCGAGTTATGGCCATATCCAAACTGGGTGTTATTTAACCCAGGTTTCCTTTTGTAGGGGTGGATATTTTGACCACTTTTTGGTTTTTGTGGCATGGTTTTGGCTCCAGATATGCTAGAAAGCCAATCAAGGTCTCTGAAGACTCGTATGATAGCCTAGTTGCGAAAAAAACTTGAGCGAAAAAATTGACTCATTGGATTGGCGTCCAGGGCCGCGTAAACTAGGCCAAAAATGAAAATGACACCCCCACTTGTGACGTCCTCCCCCAGAGAACCCCAAACCCAAAATGAAAAAAAAATTTAATCTCAACTAGAAGACTTTCTGAATCCGTAGATGGATTGAACACCTTTCCAGCTCAATCGGCTGGCGTGTTATAGCCTTGCAAACCCTGCGCCAAAATTTTGGCGATCGCAGGACTTAAATCATCTTGAAAATCACAAACACTCACAAACCGAAATGAGTCTTGTTTTTCATTGTCGATTAAACCGTACCTCTTGCTTTTTCTGCTTGTCGCCACCTTTCTCATCATTAAATTTTTTATTTTTGCTTTCTTTACGTATGCATTTGCGAACCCGACATGTTTCCGCAAATTTTCGTCTCTTTTGCTTTTTAATCTTCGGTAAACCCACCGCATGGCTTTTTAATAGTTTACTCAATCCAGGGGATCAAACGAAAAAATTAGGGATGTGATGGCGGCATACTTACTTTACAGATGTAAACATTTATATTTGTTAAAATTTCGTGTAGTATCCTTGTCTCTAACTACAAAAAAGTATTTACACTGCATATAGCTTGTCACAACAATAGTTCTGATAATATGATCTCAGTGATGTAAAAAAACGTTTCATTGTTCACTTCACGTTTCAATAGTGGTTTAATGCTCTTAGAATATATAAAAGGCTTCAAACGTTAACTCTGTCGGCACGTGCGGGGATCCATTTTGAAACAATATCTCAAACAAGTTTAAAAACAGCTATGGTTGAGAAGCGCTGGCCTGCAGTCTTCATCGTGATTTGCAGACTTGGTCTGGACTCTAGATGTTGGGTTCGACCTCTTCCAATGTGCATAGGGTTATTTTTTGCATTTGTTCATTACCAACAGAACCATCGCCAGAAGGTCTTTAATTGGGAGTCTTTACGTTTGTGCAGGGGTTGACATTCTAAAATTTGACAAAAAGTCCACTGATTTATATTGTTTCATATTTCACATTGGGAAGCTTGGAGCTTTGTTTGGGGGGGCTAAGCCCACCAAAGCCCGTGGCGACTGGACTGGCTACCAACAGACGTCTATTTCGAAAACTGTATTACCAAACCATTTCAGGTGGGACATAGGCCTTTTGGATGCTCAGCAGTGATTACTACGTCTTACGTTCGACGGTAATGGCGTTGAACAACTTTATGCAGTACAGCCATTGCCAAGTTGTACAATCATTTTGATCGTCCTTTTTAATAAAAGCCTAAAGGCAGTCATATCCAAGCAACCTTTTCTAAGCTTTTCTTGTTGAAATGAATTTTTCTATGACTGCAAATGTTAGGTATACCGTTGAACAAAGGAGGCTTACCGGCTGGCTCTGATTCATTCTACTTACAGTTCTAACCGACAATCTGAGCTCAAAGTTACCCACGCAAACACACCAACTGCACTACCCCGCTTCAAGAACGTCATTTTCCGACACCATTATGTCATGCAGAAAACAGCAGTTGTATTGAAACTGAGCAATGTTCCCTGTGTAGAATTTTTTACTTCAACCGCTAAAATTTAATGTTGATAAGCCCATCTAATGACTAGACTACAGCTTATGGCACTTATTGAAAATATCCCACCGAACGTTAAAAAGTAACATGAGATGCGCCAAGAAATTTTTTTAATGATTTTGGCGACGGCAATTAGCGGCATGCCAACGCCTGAAATATGCTTCTTACCGGGGAAGTTGAAGCGAACGATCTTGGCCTAGGAGCGCTATGGCGATTCACTCAGTGTCGATGAATCGGACACACAACCTTACAATTGAGAGGGGGCATTCTCCTACTGAAGTATGCAGCGAAATCTCGCCAATGCCTAGGTGTCAGGTGATGTTATGATGTGCAGTGGGGGCGTTACTAAGGAACCAACGATACGAGATAAAAGATTTAACTAGCCTTTTCTATTTACCGTGATATCATGCAAAACCTTTTTTATCAGATTTTGAGCGGAGGGGCAATATAAGCCAGGAACAACCGGAGCCTTAACGTTTGCTAGTCTGCCGTCGAATGTCATCTCTTTCCTTTGTTCAAAGGGCTTTTGACTGCGATTGCGCAAATGGCTATGTCTGGAGAGGAAGGTGTAGGGACTGCGGCACAATTGTCCCCCAAGTAAATGTCTTAAAAAGTCCTCATTCCAAGGAAAAACACTGCACGGGGCACTTCAGCACACTGGACTTGACCCAGATTTTGAGTAAACATTTCATCAATTTGCCCACTCCACAGCCACATGCCGTGTTTTTTAGGCTATAGCCTACCAGGCTTCTACACACAAAATTTGCAAAGAGGTGTAACTTTTAAAACTTTTAAAAAGTTATTTTAAAATAATAAAGAAAATAGAAATTTTAAACTCCTTTCAAAAATTAATTTTTAATCAGCATAGTGCCGTCCCACAAAAAGTGCCGCCCGGGCCCCGCGTTCCCCCCTTTGCTACGCCACTGGAGTCACCAGAGTGCCAAAGTGTTTTCTTTAAATCCGCATGCCACAAGAACCAATATATTGGTCCACAAGACAATATCTTTTAAGAATGGGAGACCCAGGTTTGAAAAGGTTAAGAGCCACTGCTTTAAGGTAAAGTATGAAACTACGTATGTGATGTCAATTATTTTGCAACATTATTCGTGTACATTAGCCGCAGACTAGCTCAGCGTTACATGCACAGGAAGCTGTAATGGATTTCTTTCACTTGTTTTGAGAAACGACTTTTGGCCACTCAAGAAGCGAATCGAAGAGCTACCCATGTATCTTACACGTCACAGTCTAACCCTAAATAGCACCTAATTGATGTTTTTTTGGTTCTTTTTTCGGATTTGCGATAAGCTCCAAAGGTTAAACTTTCAACAAGGTTTTTGTCCTCGCTTTTGCATTACAAATTTTTGAAATGTTGCACTTAAATAAAAGCAGACTTGTTGCCATTTTTAGCAAATGTTGAAAGCAAACGTCAAGAATTGTGTTTGCTCGTTTTCAATGAAGACTTTTTTGCTATTCCGAGGACACCAGGTTAATTCACAGTATGTCTAAAAGCTCAACTGGTGTATCATATAAAACGTAAAACAGGTAAAATGTAAAACAGATACTGCCAACGTTTCGCTGACGGTGCAGACAACATCATCAGGACGAAAAAAAACAAGAGTGACACTCCATCTGTCAACCAAACGTCGAGCTGAATGATGCCTCAGGTACAAACACCAATAGAGCGGAACCATTGGACTTGATGATTTTAGGCGGGGTAACAATCACAGGAACAAGGAAATTAGTGTGAAGAGATATCAAGGAGACAAAATAATCAATACACAACAGATAGAAACACAGACGAAACGGAGAACCACTAGCGAGAGTATTGAAATAGTGAGTTAGCTAAAAAAGGAATAAAACGATAAACGTCATCATTTGTTTATCAAACAGCAGTATGTGTCTGGGAACATGTCAGAGGATTTGCCGTTGATGCTTGATCGATCAGTAATATTTGTAAAGCCACAACAGTGACCCACACCAAGCGAATCTATCGCAATTTATTGCGTAAGGAAACTAGTTTCGTGTATTACACATCTTCAGTC
>Ga0210059_1003326_pt1 | contig 25644 bp, 20 predicted proteins | sample Ectturendosymbi2_FD_188042 | JGI IMG/M metagenome (GOLD analysis project Ga0210059, IMG submission 188042) | Ecteinascidia turbinata endosymbiont from Florida, USA - Sample 2 (SPAdes) (version 2) | ecosystem: Host-associated > Tunicates > Ascidians > Unclassified | place: Key West, Florida... | reverse complement strand
AACCAGCAGACGAAAAAGTACTGATCGCCAAGAAACCCCAGTGTTAAAACATAGTTATCTTATGGAAAATAAATCCACTTTTCACCAAGTTATTGGGTGGTTTGAAATCAAGTTTTTTTCAAGTTTTCGTCTTGAAAAAAATGCGACTTTCTGCTAACATTTCCGTTGAGTTTTTATCAAACTAGTTCATGCGTCTTGTTTTTTCCTACAATCTGAAAAACGTGAAACAAAAGAGGCATGCAAGCAAATGCACGAATAAACAACGTTGTAAGCTACCACAATTTAACTTTCGTAGAAAAGACTTAAAAGTGCTCAAAATATTTTACTCTGAAACAAAAATTACATTGTGCTTTCTAGGAAGATAGAAAAACTTGTTACAAAAACATGACCTTTCTGTAATTCATCCCAGTCTAAGAAGATCTGTATCCAACACCTATTCTGTTGCCGAATATAGAAACATGTTTCAGTACGGTGAGAATAAAGAGTTGAACGTTGCATCTCAGAGCAAAAAATACCGAATAAAATGACAGCACCTGAAATGTTAGCCTATGCCACAAAACCGTTTTTCTTTGAATTATCTATTTTATACAATAATCCATACGAATTATTTTAAATGAGCTCGGTCTGAATTGTCCGTTCATCGCTACACGGAGCTTTGGGCCTGGCAAAACCTACTGAATGGGAACCCCAAACCGTACCGTTTACAAGACAGTATACAGCGTTCACAAATTTAAACAAATTCAGACATGATTCTTGAGTCTCCTCAACAAACTGTGATGTTCCCTAAAATACCTAATGAGATTGTTGGTCTGTGCAGTGGAACTGGAGGTGAATACAAGCACTGCAAGTTTCTTCCGGTAAACAGGGTAGAAGGCTTTGCGCAATCTTTTTCTTAAGACTCATCACAGCGACACAACATCAAAAATGTTGAAGCGGATTTACCTGGACAGCAGGGTATACCCCATCAAGATGTTTTGGGGAGATCCTGAGACGCGGACGCTGTTCACCAGGTTGTCTGTGCCGGTACTCCAGTCCACCGTGGCAAACCTCCTTGGTCTTACTGAATTCCAGGTCTGCAATATTTACATGCATCTTTTCTCTCTTCGTGGTTAGTAACGACCCCGATCAACCGGACATTAACCAGAATGTGATCCCCCACCTTGATCAGGACCTTACCGCATCACAGACCCTCGTGAATTTGATTTGCTCTGCGCGTGGTGCTCCAAGGGATACCGTGCATGAGATCCCATTATGATAACGAGTTATACCTGGATTCTACTGCAAGTAGATGTGCTTCTTGGAATGATACGAGCATTTCAAAAGGTGGTTTGGCTGAAGTAAACGGTCTAACTCCTCAACTTGGATAAGGCATTTTGAAGGATAAATGTTTTACTTTGAGTATAATAGAAGCAATTACTTATGTTTTTTGCCAAATCAAAGTACGGAATATTTTAAGTAAACTACTATTCTTTTCACATCAGGCAGCAAGAAGACAGTTGAAAGCAGGTGAGAATTGATTCAGTAAATCAAACGCTTCCCTTTTCAACGTCCTATCACTTTCATCCATGCATCATGTACAATACTTGGCAAAGGATCCTCGCATTAAAAATCACTGTTTGTTAAGTCAACTTGAATAAAATACATATTTTTAAAAACAAACAAAAATCGACAAAATACAAAAAACTGACTTGTTGGTTAGTAACGTAGAAGTAGACTTCACAGATCGAGGGATCATTTGCGTTGTAAACGCTGTATGCCTTGTAGCTAGCACTCAAACCTTGATAAGTTATGTCTCCGTTGTAAGTGGTGTGAGAGCCACCACCATCAGCGCCAGTACCCGATTCAACCTGCAGCGAATATTGTCAGTAACGCGTGTTGTCAACTACTTAAATATCGGGGGAGAGGGGTCTTGCCATCAACGCATGTTGTCAGATGAAACAGAATGCAAGCGTTTTGACATTAATATCTTGGCTCTTTGCATCTACGTTTTTAATAAATGGCTGTAGTTTGTGTCCTATATGCTGTTGTATGTCAAAATTACTAAATTACAAAACGGAGTAGACTTGCCGTTAATTTTTGTGTTACTTCATCTGTACCGCATGCATGTGGAATATTTCCGTGTTCACTTCAGATTATTACTAAAGCATTAGAGCGGTTTCTGGTCTGATGAACATTTCCTCAGGTAAAAGTACGCTCTTTTGAAGATGTAGGAAATAGTTGCAATTTACCGCATAGCTGATTCTGAAGAAGCTCAGCGCATACACTCCTCTCAAAATGTTGTACCTTGCACAGTACTTTTTGTAAGTTTAAGAACAAAACCAATTACGCACGAAACCAACTGAAAGCACAGCCTTTTCAAAAAATTTCGCATTTTTACAGAGAGAATCTTTCGTGTTTTGCTGCTCACAATTTTAACTTTTGTTTTCCATTAAAAAAGATAGTCACGTTTTTGCAATTATTTAGTTAAAATTCATTCGGGTCGCTTACACAGAACGAAGCATTTTTGTTTCACTGTTAATTAGAAACGAAATTTTGCCACCGACATGTGATTACAACCTTCAACATGTCTTTGTACTGTTGCGATTAGCAGAAGTAAAAAAGCGACATTAACACAGTGACTTAATAGAGGAATCAACAACAAGTTAAGGCTGCATGATAGTTAGGCTGTTATTTTCAAGCTTGAAAAGCGTTCGGTTCGCAACTGTATGGTACCCTGTCTTGATCACCAATGATTTTAAATATTTAAATAAGTGGTGGATAGGTGTGCTAGCAACCTCACATGAAAAAGGAACTTTGTTACGCCCAGAGGCAGTTCGAATTAAAGGGTGCCACGGGCATCCGGAAAATCGGAGACCTAATGGTAAAACTTGTTAAGGCGGTTTACATATTTTATTTGAATAAGGACCGAAGAGACGTAATCAACGCGAAATCGATTTCTTAGTGAAACACTTTTCAATTGACACTCAAGTGTGGAGAGATGCAGTAAAGCTCTGAAAGCAGAGCAAGGTAGACCGATTTCCCGCAAGCTCATCATCATTTCGCGGTGCTCTACATGTTTGAGTAGACAAACAGACCGTGGAAAAAAATAGGCAAAAAATTGATAGCAGACAAAAAAATTTGCGCTGAGGACAAAAATGCACGAAGAATATAAGCCGAAAACGTTGCAAGAAAACATTAAAAACAAATGCAGCGAAGCCATTTACATCAAGAGTTTTCTTTCATGTTATATGGCAAGCGCGTTAATAAAAACAATTGTGCATACATTGAAAAGCGCAGAGAACGTAGAGTGAACCACGAATGCAACAGTAAACGGACTGCATCAGACTGTCCCTGACGTGTGAGAGTTTGTTGCTGATAATGAATGCGTACTGTATGTTGAGCTACCACTAAGCCGCAACGTAACTCACCTTGATACTGAAATTTTCTATTGTTCCTCCAGGGTTGCCAACCCACATCAGCATGACAAATGGGTGCTCAGTGGAACTGGAAACCTCAACGCCGCTGTTGACGTCCCTGAAAAACACGTAATCGTGCTGGCGTCTTTATCACGAAGTACGTTAGAAGGTTTATTTGTGAGTATTCTTCTTATGTCACGCAAAAACTGACTGTTTTGAAGAAAGCTTTGCAGACGTGCAGCAGTAACTGTTGTTGTTCGTAAATGGCGTTGCTGCCGTCACCAAAGCGCGTCAATTGCGTTCCTTGCTCGAGTTGTCTCAGAACCATAGATGACGTAACTGACAGAGGGAAGAAGAGCGGGTCGCCCCCCCGTGTCAAGCTAAATGCAAAAACCGGTCCTCCACCTAACTTATATTTCGGTTTGAGTATTCGTTTGGTTTTCAATAGGTTGTTGTTTCCTTTGCGTTTTTTGGAGTATTTTCCAGTTATTAAGGGTTTTAGTGTAGCCATCCACACCCGGATTCACCATCAACTCTAGAGTTTTTTCTGATTGTTGTTTAGTTCGCTCCCTACCGTTGCCAGTGGGCCCTCTTGCAGCTATGTTTCCCTCTTAGTTCAAATCTCTAGTTACGTCACTGCTCAGGACGTTCTGTATTTCGCTTTCAGGATCCGAGAGAAGGCTTACCTTCTCAACCAATTACTAAATTCAAATGTAAATAGATGTCCAGTCGCATGACATGATTGCTCAGATTCTATTTGCAAGCTAATATTGCGTACGTCGTCAGGTAAACTCAACTGCAAACAAGGAAACGTCTTCATTCGGCAACGACATAACAATTTGGGAAAGCTGAAGCCGTTGGACCGTTATAACGCATTTCGTTTTACCTTGAAAATTTCGAAAATTCAAAAGCAAAAAACGGTCAACCAGAAAGGAATCGTTCCAAGCAATTTTTGAACAGCTTTGCTTATTCCGTTCATTCATAACCAGTTGAGTGATTTTTAATAACCAAACAAAGTACGAAAAACTTTATGTTTCCTCTAAATTGTGCACATAGTGAGCACTGGCGTCGCCAGCGGAGGAGGTTGGGGTTCCCATTTCCACATTTGCAATTGGTGGCCTATTTAATATCTTGTGCAATGTGATAAAACATTTTTACTTCTACTTGTCGAGCGTGATTGGGCTTTCAGGCAAAAAACTTGAAAGAATCGAAATAAATAAACTCAATTGAGAGGCATTTGGATTTTGTCGTTTGCGGAGAGTCGAAAGAACGTGTTCACATAAGGCAGAAATGCAAGCAAAGTTTTCTTCCTTTTGGAAATTCTGCCTGACTACTTCAGGTTAAATTGCATTTGTGATTGCAGTATCCATCAACAGCAAGAAAACCCTGCTCACTCCGATTCTATAAATGCAACTGGTTTGCCACACTGGAGCTTTTTAGCAATATTTGGTTCAGGTCATTGCAGAGAAAACTGCTTGTGAATTGCAATGGCATTTATAGGCTTTCAAAAAAATAACAGAGTGCGGTTGCGTGCGATCCTTGTTTAGTGCAGTCCAACCCACTGGTTACAGGAAGCGCATGACCAAGGTTAACAGCCTATGGTTAGTATGATAAGTGTTGCTTTTGGCGAGTGTTTTCAACTTGGGAAAAAGTTAATTGGCGAGTGCTTTTCCACAAGTTTATTTCAAAATTTTTGCCCTATGTGAGGAAACAAATATTTTCTGCTTTTCCAAGGTCTTTGGATATGTCTGTTGAATATACAGCTGTTTCTGCATTTTTGTCTGTTTTCTTTTTTTCATGCTGGTGGTTTCAAAAACAACTGTTTTCAAAAAATTCCAGAATACATTTATAAAACATTGTTTTTTTGCGTTGGTGACTTTCATGCAGGATTGCAAGACTTCCAAATTTGCTTTGCTCTTTCCTGTCTTTTTTGTAATTCCGTTTGAATGATTTTCTAACCTAAGTAACGTTTGAAAAGCCCTTACCACTATGACAAGTTAATCCAAACGTTTTTCAACATTTGAAACTGTTTCCACAATGCTTGTGTGTGTAGAACGCTAAAATACCCACATGTACGTCAGACCAAGGTAAGGTTTATATCAAACGTTAACGTAATTTTTTTCTTTGATCAAAAATTTTTATGCGTGTATTGAAGCATGTCATTGCGCTTGAAGATACTTGCACAAGCTCCATTAACATGTAATTATTTGTACATGATGATATTGAATGTGATTTGGTTTCTTTTATTTTTCTTGTTTTGATTCGAAATAGACCATCAGCGGCCACAGGAAAACTGTCAGTTATGAAAAATTAGACATATTTTTTCATTCACACAATTACGGTCTTGCTTTGCAACTCCGAATGGCTAATGGCAAAATAAAAAGTTGAGTTCACCTGTACTTCTGCCGGTAAACGATCCTTTTGTACGATCCTGAGCCGATCTTGTAGTAAACCTGCAAACCAAAAGTGTTAGAAAATCTCACGCACTGCAGTACTGGCGCTAGGATAGAGCTTATTGTGTAAGCAACGAAAAAAGAGGTGGAAAATAGGCAAAACATAAGCACGGACGAAACGCATGGAAGAAGTGAAAAGAATAAAATGAAAACCAGAAAAATGAAGGGAAGAAGAGCGCAAAAGAGTTAGCAGTAACTTGCTGATGTTTGGCTGTGGGATATAAACAATTCAAACAGCTGAATACAATCGTAGAAACCACGCTTTACAGTTTAATGAGAGTAAAATACATTTAAATATATTGAAAAGCAAATTAGTAGTAATGGTTTATCACAGCCCCGTAGCTAGATTTCAAGATTTGGAGGGGTAAGTTCATTCTATGGAGAAACTATTTTTTTATTATACGTTTTAAACAAATTTTTTAGGGCGCAACAAAGTTTTGCCCCGCTCAAAAGATTGGTGGCGAATTGTCTCCGAATGTCTCCGGTGGCTGTTGCTGAGGGCGTGGTGTCTCGTATCTATAGCGGCAAACAATATCAAATTTTCCCTTAGCGATTTCAAGTCACTTAGGACAGAAAGTCGCAGCATTGGGAGCGCTTCTCAAATTTTACACTGAAAACGCGGCGTGCACAAGACTTGCCTTGTTACCAGTGTCGTACATGTCTCCACCTCCGTCCGCGATATTGTTCTGCACGCCCGAGAAATCGTAAGTGTACTTATAAAAGTTCGGAATGGTGCCGCGAATTTCTTGGGATGAGGCGTTGAGGGATCGAAGAATGCTAGTAACTCCTTCAAAAGCGGATCCTGGGAATTTTGTTTATTTGCTTTGTTTATTCAACACGAAGAGTAGAATTGAAAATAATGCTAGAACATCCAGACGTTAGAAAATCTGGTTGAGTTAAAGATGAGGAGAAAGTATTTCATGAGAAGGGGGCATAAGCTGCCGTTAGCAGTTAATTACAATTCTTAACAACTTTGTTTTGTTTGCACTGAAATGTTTCAAAAACTTTAACATTGAGTGGTTTTACGTTCACTAAAATCTTTTCCTTAAGTTTTTTCAAACAATGGCGTTTGTTTATTGCTTTATGCTATGTTCTCACGATCGCTGGAATGTTTGATTGCTCAATTTTTGTTGTATATGAAACAAAATTCAAGCAATAGATAGGTTTTATGTACAACAGCGAAACATCCATTTTTGGTAACTTGCTGAAAGCTGAACAAAACGCCTAAGTTATTTGCTTCTTTTCAGTTTTCGGAAAAACCTTCAAGACCGGATAGCAATTTAGATTAAATTTATTTAGAGATCAATTGCTGCAATTTTTTAGATACAGAGAAAAGATCATTGCAAGATGCTTCCATTTACATTTTGTTTCTCAAACTTCTCCATCTCGCGACCCCAAAGTCATGTATTTATTTTTTGCGGACTCCGAATACTCTACTAAACAATGAATAAAAAAGTAGACGGCCAACACGTGAATAATATATTCAAGTCAATGCACGTGCAAAGTTTTAGCAGAAAATTACGTTGGCAGTATCGACCATTACATCACAGGAGGTACTAATGGAATTAGACCTAGAGGTGCATGTCCTTGTCAGACTACAGCTGTAGTGCGGTAATGCTGAATAATGGCCGAAATGGACGGATGAGATCTAGCGGATTTTCTTGATTGGATTTTGGTTTACGGACGTCATAAAACACATTCGTGGACCCGGTCAGGGTTTAAGGAAACCAGGTCAAGCACCCCCTATTTAGATCAATTTTAATCAAAAATGTTGTAACATTATTTCAACCTAGGCCATTCATAATTTCACCCTAACCCATTATTGTTGGGATATATTTTAGAACTGGATAAAATCAACGTTAAATCAGCAATGACCAGTTCATTTCAGTTTTTTGCCAACGTCGTGGATTTGATGCTCAAGAAATCATGAATCGAACTGGATGCAATGATCGTGAGATCGTAATTCGACTGGGGTTAAAACTTTTTACACTTGAAAAATTCTCCACTGAACCTACGCAAATATGAGAGGCAGTCGAAGTCTGCCTCCTTGGTTTATCTGCAGCATACAGTTGAACAGTACTTTTTAGTTACATTTAAACAAAAACATTAGTGAATCTTGAAAGGGCAGACAAAAAATATAGCATTCTTGCCTGAATTACGGCTTCTGGTCAGCGGATAGTACTTGGAGAAAAGGGCTTGGAGATTTCCACCTTCGTTGTCGAGAAATTGATTGTCCGTGTAGTATTTCAAGAAGGCCTGATCGCTCCATTGCGATATATCTACTCCGTTCGGGACGTGCCAGACCATTATGTCGCTCGCCTTGAAAGCAAATGCAAAAATACTAACAGCAGCAGCATATGTTTCAACAAATCTAGCTTTTGCATTTTGAATGAGTTGATGTTGACAGCTTTCAAATTTATCCTTAACTTGCTGGAGAACGCCTGAAACATGTCACGTTTTTTGCAAAATTACCACAAACGTGTCACTTTTTTGTAAATTTTAACAAATAGATAATTTCCTCGGAATTTCTCTCTGTCAGCTCATACCCATCGAAGAAGATTAGCTTTTACTTTAACATTGATGCCAAAATCTAAATCTCTTTATGTTGCGATGGCAGCTATTCCCTGAAAGAAAGTGAGCAGCATTTCGACAAAAAAAATCTCCAATTTGCGCATTTTCGGTAAAAAGTGGCATCTCTCTCAATTTGCAATTCTGGTGAAACGAGTGTAGTATTAGCCGGCCAGTGAGTACGTACAACCACTATTGTTTTCTTGCAGAAGCACATCTTTGCCAAGTGCGCAGATAAACACGGCAAAGTGTCGCACTGCAACAATTTTTCTCACAGTGCTTTATGTAGAAAGTCAAGGAGAGTCGCGTTTGGATGCTTGGAGCTTTTTCATACAAGGGAAAAAATTGAACGATATGATTTGCGTTGTAGTTTCGCGCACACAATCTCCGCATGGGCGAAACACAAAGTACAAAAAATCCGTTTGTTTGCAATCATTCTGCGTGCTTTAGACGCCATGGAGAGACAAACATGCTTTTTTCCATCCAGAGAGTTAAAATATTGACAGTTCCAACAAGTTTCCAAACAGCTGTGAGTGAACACAGGCTGAGCAGGAAGGACGAAGACAAATACCACACCTACCGGCAATGCAAAATATGCTTGGCTCTTGTAGTCTGCGCTGGTAGCAGCCTCCACGTCCCCGAACACGTTGAAATTTTCCCAGTTTCCGGTACCTTTTGACAAAAATTACAACTTTGTCTTCGTTGGCGGCCACTAAACATGCAGGAAAGGTCTGGTTTTTGTTAATGTTAACGTCAAAAGCCGAACCTAGCAAGAGTGACAGCTTTGGCTCAGAGTTTTATATCATGAAGCCAAACTCTATGCATTCAAATCAAATATACATGAAAATCCCTGTTGTTTGAAAGAAAAAACGAATTAAGCAAAACTGTTTCACTGCCAAAGCGTACGCCTTAAATTAACATGAAAGATTATTGGGATCAAAAATAGCAGAGAAGCATTTCGAATCAAGCGAAATTGCAGGACTTTTTTCAATGAGCGCAAAAACAAAATCTCAAATAGCGTATTCCATTTACCTCACCAACCTCAAATCTGTCATATGTTCAAGCAACGTCGTTGCATTAAGTAAGACAGTTCGTTGCAAAACAAATGCGTTTGTGTGCGAAAACTCGAGCACAACTCGCTTTAAATCGAACACCTAATCACTGTACCTGTGTAATTGCTTGGCATTGCGCCCTGGTCACTGGACCAGTTGTCCCCGATCGTGCACTTCCCCTGGATGTTGTTTTCGTGGATGCTCGCCACCAGGGTCCAACCCCCACCGGCTGATTCCATGTCGCAGAAAACCTGGAGCAGACAGCCGTTATTTTAAAAACGAAATTTGGAAATAGAAAAGCTGTGTCGCCTTTGGCTGGGGATGTTCGATGCGTAGAGTTTTGACAGAGTGAGTTGAAACAATCACGTTTTCAACTTTTAAAAAGACTGTATTTACAGCACTTGGGATCATTTGTGTGGAACAGGTGGTGAGCGCGAGTGTCTGTGACTCGCGCAAACCTTACAGCAGTGCTGGGTAACCAAGAAATCTACATTATAAATGTAGCGCTATTAGAATTACAAGTAAGAATACGCGAAACAGACTTTGATGACGTCAACATTTTCAAGAGTTTGCCATGGTTTGCTGTAAATATTCCGCATTGTTTTTGCTTACATTATTTTTTATCAGTTAGATTTTCAAAAACCCAGCTTAACATTTGCAAACAGAGGAAAGCAACTTCAGTCAAAAGTGCCATTAAAGCATGTTTTTTTTATTTTCGCCGTTCCGTTAGCTTCTTTTACTGAACTGCCGATAGTCCGACAGAAAAAGATGATTGAACAACCGGGAAAGTGTTGCTGTGGACAGGTTTCATCGACAATGACGATGAATAACAACTCACAGAGACACATCAGCGAAAGCATTTCTTATACACATTTTCAAAGTGAAAATGAACGTCCTGCATGCTATGCATAAAGTCTGTGAAAATGTATTTCGCGTCATGGTTATACTCACACTGATCGATGATGAAAGGGTGCTCGGTCGTATGCGGTAAATACCAGACTCAGTGACGCCATCTGCGCGAAGCTGAAAGCAGGATGGACCTTGAGCTCCGTCACCACCTCCACCTCCAGTGGCTGAAAAAAGAAGCTTCTTGCTGCAGATGTGCAGCGTATACACGTGGTCCGCACAAGGGCCACGTTTGATGCCATGCTAAATCGAATCCTGTTCTAGTTCTTTTCGTGACAGAACTGAAATTACAGCTCTTTCAATATGCTTCAACAAACAAACATGTATTTATTCGGGAAAAAAGTACTCTGTCGTTTCACCATATAGCCTTGCGAAACAGTGTTTGTTTCATGGCTTGTTTTTGCTGCACGAAAACCAGGCGTTGTTTAGTTAATTGGCATCGAGTTATTGTACCTCAAAGCATTTTCGATAATAATGTATGCCTGGCAAATTGAGTTACCCTTAAGTCATGCCGCATACCTTGAACTTACCAAACGATATTACGTTGCACCATTTCATCCGCTTAAAATTGCTAAACATTGAGCCCAAATCAAAAATATTATTTTTAAATGAAGCATATTTTCGCAGAAAAATCAGAACAGAGAAAATCATGGGCGATTTGAGTCACTTTCGCTCCGACGCATAGCAGCGCTAGTGATCTACTTTCGAACGCTACGAGTAAATGCTCACCTGGACCTGGAGGGCCTTGAGGTCCCCTTGGGCCCTCTCGACCAGGTGCTCCCTAAAAACAAAAAGTAAGCAGTGCTGGAAAATGTGTTGTTAAGTGGTACCAAGCACCAATCACCAGCAAATGTAAGCGAAGACCGTAAACCTTACGTGCTACATAAGCAGCCCACGCATCAAATAGGTAGCTAGTTAAGAATAACGATCTTTACTTTTCTACCAGTTGTTTCGATCCAGATTGCTGTAACTGTTAACTTGTTCGCGGTTCAAGACATCAAACAGTGTAAAAAGCTACGTGAAAAAATCAGTTTCATGAAATCGTTTTGTCACAGGCCGTTTTATACCGAAAAAACAGTTGTAATTTTTGTGCACAGAAACTCTCCTTGTCTCAATTTACCTTTTTCCAGAGCGCACGATGGAAGCCTAGTGCCGGGCTCTCTCGCCAACCGACCATGAACGTTGTTTGGTATGAGAGAACAGAAACTTTACAACTTGATTATTGGATCCAAACGTTTAATGCATTCAAACTTTTCATGACTGAGAGGAGACGCTTGCCATGGGCGAGACGCAAGACCAAACCTTGCGCTGTTATTCTCTATCCAAGGAAGCTGACGGGAGTGGGTATGACCGGGGGCATTAGCCTCCATGGCTTTTCAAAAGGGATCAATTAGGGAGGAGGGCTATTTTTCATAAACAGCATCATAGATAATTTCATGGTCTATCAAGATCGACTTGAAACGAATTTATTGTAGCTTTTCGCACATCCAGAAAACCCAGAATGGTTTTCCATAATTCTAATAATCTTTTTCAAGGTCAAAATTGTTGTGGAACATGAAAATGCGAAAATCATTCCGTTATGTACGCACTTATGCATTAAACTCAAGTAAACAGGTTTGAACTCGTGCTCCTTAAAAATAACAATGCCTAAAAACGTAATATCTCGCATCATAAGTACAGGAAATGATCACATTCCGAAAAGTTTTAAAATTGAAGTTTGCATGAAATTTCGACGACCCGTGAAGTTCTACAATTATTGCAGATACTTGTGGTTGCCAGACGCTGCTATAGTACCAAGGTTGTCGGGTTGGCCTTTTTTAGGCCAAATTTCAGAAATTTGACCTCGTTTCAAGTTGGTTGGCCTTAAAAAATATGTTTGGCTTTTTGGCTCTTTTTTGGCCTTTTTTGCGCTGAAATACGTTCTTAAGCAGGAAATTGCTGCTGTTCCAGTGTTTCGGCAACACATTTGCAAAATTTTTGTGATAAATGCTGCATCAGACGCCCGCATTCTATTATTAATAATATACTAATAGTTTATGGATGCTAGATTCGAAATTAAGTTTTTGCGTAATCACTGGAAATGGGTGCATTCACTGCACTGTGTAAGTGTTTATTACGTTGTAAACTGCAAGCACTAAACAGTTACAGCGCTTGGCAGACAGGTCTGCGTCTTCGCGATAGAAATGCGATAATTACGTCGAAGTGGAAGGGCTCTTTTGATTCTGATCGTAAGTACACGAGTGAATGGGAGATACTTTCGTGCAGAAAGCTGCTGATGGATTAATATGCAAATTGTTGCCCCATTTTACCCAGAGTGCGCAATTCACAAACCATGAAACGTCAGGGACGATCAGTGCTCCAAAACAATTCCAAGCAAGGTTTAATCTTAATTTCGAAGAAAACTTTTTTGATACTCTTTTAATTTAGATGTTTTTTGTGACAAAGGAAATGGCAATATCGCAACTAAAGTTTGGCTTTTTTCTGGCCTTTAAACGGTCGATTTGGCCTTTTTCTTGCCTCTTGTTAGCACTGGCTTTTTATTGAAATTTTCATCTGGCAACCCTATATAGTACAGCTAGGTTTAAAGCAAATACGTTTTGGTTTTATATAAAGTTAAATAATATTTGCCAAGAACACTGAGTGACCCTTTCAGTCATGTTGCATACCATAAGCTTACCAAGCGATGTTACGTTACACTATTTCGTCCGTCTACAATTGATAAACATTGCGACCAAACAGTGGCGTAGCCAGCCCAAATTTTGGGGAGCCAAATTGACTTTAGGCGAGCAAAAGAGTTTTCGTTTGGGATGCCACTTCTCAAGCACAACATGACTAGATATGCTAAAAATTTGGGGGGCATGGCCCCTGGGTCGTTCCCCCTGGCTAGGCCTATGCGCCCAAATCAAGCATTTTATTTTCAAATAAGGTGTATTTTCGAAGAAATGGATATTCATTTATGTCACTGACGTTTATGTCACTACATCCACAGCAATCAGGAAAAATGCCAGAAAAATCACGTTACTTACTATCGGGCCTGGTTTGCCTGGACGGCCCCTCTCACCCTTGGCTCCCCTGACAGTGTCCAGAAATGATCTCCTCTGAAAAACAAGGAAAGGTCAGGAACAAGTCGCAGCGATTTCCGTGTTGTCAGTTTGCGATACGATAAGACCAACACCTGGGACAGGAAGGTTTGCATTGCCTGAACATACGCGACAGTACCAGCAACCAGCAATCTTATTTACGAAAATAAAGAACTTTACGGTTGAATGCATCGGTGGGTTTTGTGCTGTTGCGGTAATTACTCACGCCTGATCTCTGTATAGTCTTCGCCTGTCGCTGTTGCCATCGACTGAGCAGCTGTAGTAACTAACAGATATTATGGGCTTTGGTGCAGGGCGACAAGAGGAAAGTGGACTTGGGTAAACAGCCACAAAAGTGTCGTAACATCGAGATAGCCGAAAACAACAAGTTGCATTTTAATTGCTCTGTCGATACGCTCTTGATCTCGAGGGTACGCAAAACCTGTTTCATTCAATATTGTTTGTACCATTTGCATTCAAGCAACAGCTTGTCAACTTTCAACTCAAATTTCAAAGAAACTGGTGTCACTTAGTGACCACTTGAATTTGAGACAATTGGCAATACACGTAAATAAAAACCAGTAAACTCATCGATGACCGTCTATCGACAAGCTTTACCACACAATTTACCCGAAACAAACCTTCTTATTTTTGTAAAGTGTTCGTGTAAAGACTGGTTTATCAAAAGAGAGGAACAACAACTTCATTTTACGGCAATTAATGCTTCAAAACACTTTTGATCCATCTTGGAAAATCTTCGTTTTTACTTCACCTTCCTTTCTTGTTTACATATATTTTTGCCCAAAAACGTCGTAAACAAGCAATGTTCAACTTGCACTAAAACCAATATAGAAAAAACTACTGTCTTCTCATTTCTTGACTGCAAGAATTTTACGAAAATTTAAGGCGCCCTTCGTCTGCTTTTTCTTTTCATTTTTTGACAACACGTACAACAAAAGTTTCAATCAGAAGGCACGTGGACCCAAACAAAGAAGTGGAATTATTTTGCTCAGTTTCAGTAAAGGATTGGGCGAACGACATGCACAGTAGCGAATGATTTTGTAACAAATCATGACAGTGTACAGGTAATCGCAAAACTTTATGAAGTTTACACCTTCGAAGAAGACTCTTGCGAAATCCAGACTATTATCAGTTGTGATAAATATAAAAGTATTTATCCTATTATCCCTTATAACGTTATTTGTCATAGACTAAACCTCACCATCACGTTATTGGGTTTGGGTAAACACGTTGATTACGATGTATCCTATACAAAATGCAGACCTTCATCTTATACAAATGGCAGAACTTCATAACCTTTGAAAAAAGTTCCCTTCCAAAACTAGAAAAACTTTGCAAAACTCGCCATACGTTTTGTATTTATTTTAGTTGCACAATTAATGTAGCCGTGATCAAAATATGCAGGGGCACTATTATGTGCCTGCCACAAATTAAAGCGTGCTTGGTACGTACAATCCATCACTAATATCCCCAACCAACAGCCTGATCTATCAAAACGAAGTCAGTTAGGTCCACACTGGTTATAGTTGTTTGGCTCAGACACAAGGTACATATCGCACACAGTATTAAAAAAAAAAAGACACAAAAATTATTGTGCAAAACGCATCACAAGGTAGATGCTACTTGGTACTTGCGTTAGATATTAAAGACACTGCAACACCAACAGCTACTTCATTCGGTCATCACCGCACCGGAGCGTTACATAATGGGAGAAAAATGGAAATTTGCAAAATACACTGGACAACTGAAGTTGGCAGATCGAAAAATTGGATGAAGATATGCGTCGTTTAACAAAACCATAGAAATAGTTTGTAATCAAGGCAATCAATGTCTCAGACGATACAGGTAATTTGATGTTGACGAACAATTACGCGATAGGTACTGTTGCAGGCAACGCGAAGGCATTTAATACTAGACTCAGTGTAAACAACTAACAGGCATACATTCACATGTAATCACACGGAAAACAGTGTTTTCAGCTCCAGCAGACCACTGAGCGAAGGTACCCATGAGCGGGTTTGCTGCATAATAAAATCATTTCACTTGCCTCTGCAGGTCGTTATAACCTTACAGTGAAGCATGGAGTAACACGCCGACATATTTGACTTTGCCGACATGCTTAACACTTGCGCGATTCAGTGCTGCAATTGATGTGGCAGGATGTTTAAACGTTTCAGAGGGGGAAACTGCACCAACTCTTTTGTTGCAAATAAAAACAATGTCATGTTCAGCAGCATATCCACAACAATTATTCAGAAGGCGTTGAAGAGCACTGAGGTTGGGAAAAACAGACACATATATCAACAAAGTGGGTTATTCACAACCATACTGCCCACAGCGCATCCTGCCCTGGCTGTGCCCAGCTGTGCTAAAAGCTCATCAAGGTAAACAGCGGATAGATATGGACTCAGAAATCCCCTTGTCTTACCCTGCAGTATGAAGCAGGCCCGTAATCACGGGGGCATTCGGGTCGGTTCCCCTAATTTTTTGTGCCCCCACCAAATTTTGTTCCTAGAAAAAAAATTTTGAACGTTTAGCAAAATCAAAAATCTTGGCCACTAAAAACGTATTTCTCCCCCAAAACTTTTAAACCTGGCTACGGGCCTGGAATGAAAGTGGTCTGAAAGGCGAGTGCCACACCTACCTTGCATAATCTGATTCCTAGATCACCAGCAGCCTTACAATTCAGCCTTACAATCCACGTAACATTAGTTTTGCAAGTAAAAGGTTGTGCTTAGTTCTGTGAAATGTTGTGTTGTTCAGGAGTATACAAACTACAGCCCACGGGCCAGTTCCAACCCGCAAAGCCATTTCACCCGACCGCAAAAACATTTTGTCAACAATGAAAAAATGTTTACGCAACATTTATGGATTTGGTAGAATGTAATATACCCCGAAAAAAACACATTACGTAAGATATTTGGAGCCCTCGAATTGTGTGCAGCAGTTCATGTGACCCTCTGGTGAAAACATTTGGAGACCCCTGCCCTAGATACACCAAGAACGCTGAAAGCACTGGGGTGCCTCTGTCTACGTAATATAATACAATCTGTTTGAGTAAAAATAGACGCATATCAAGAACCTTGTTGTGGCATTAAAGCGAAACTGGCTGACAGTGTTTGCCACAAATGGTGAAATGCAGGATAAAATTCATTGCTCAAACGGCTTGGAGATAGCTGCTGCGAGCGAAAAAGGTTTGCAGTTTCCAGCATCACTTATAACCATTTGTGTTTGTGCATTGTCGGGGAGTTTTTTCATGCGCTAAACATACATTGTAAGGACTACCGAGTTAACATTTTGAAAAGACTCTTGAGATATTAAGTGTAGAGTAATTCCATGCAAGTAAGTGGAAAATAAAATTGTTCGTGCGGTAGAAGCAGATTTCGAAAGAAAACAAGAAAAAATCAATTGAAGTGTCCTTAACCGATTGCCTTTTCTGCCCGTTTCGAAACCTAAACTGACTGTGGCGTGTAAATTTAAAGTTATAAATTACAAGCAGTCAGTACGTTTTGCAGATTCAAGTAGTAGTAGTTCAGCGGCTGTGAGGGGATAACGTTTCACATTTCCAACATGGACAGCCTGTCGGGACACCGAAAAAAAACAGAAAGTTTATCGAGTCAGGTCCCTATGAGAAGGATTTTGGATTTTCAAATGTAGCTTCTTGATTTTCGTACCATGGGTAAACAAACGAAAACGAAATAAAAAGTGTATTAAATTTGGCACTCCGGCATGTAAATTCATTTTCATGTGTTTTTATTCATTTTTATGTTTCTCCTTTCTTTTGTAAAATCGTGATAGTCCCACTCCATTCCATTTAAATAAGGTTGTAGGACTGATGATTCTTAGCGTTACGTGAAGTCAATTTCCTATTTGGAAATTTGCTGTTTGATTTAAACTCTTCACTTGCGTGGAGGCTAGTTACTTGAATACAGATATGTGCATGTGTTAACCCTTTAAATCCCCTACGTGCAAGGGTTAAATCATTGCAAAAAATGAAAGCAGAGCCCATTTGGCTGGTTCCTCGAAAACGTACAGCAAACGTTAAACTTTTGATAGTACCAACCCGTATATTACATTTGCAATATAAATAAACGTTGATAGTACCATCCCATATTACATTTGCATAAGAAAACAAACTTGATAGTACCACCCCATATATTACAAACGCATTTAAAAATCTTTTAACAAACCACCTCAAGCGGTGTGAGTGGCGAAATCACTATAATTCGATAAACCTATTCTTATAAATCAAAGCTTCAGCAAACTCAAAAGCCCTGTTTAGCTTTAAAGCTTTATAAAAAAAGAACTTTTTTATTTTTGTTAAATGGTTGTCTAAAAAAAATTATGTTACGCTTCTCCGACCACTTGTGTTTTACAGCAATTTTACAAAGCACAATTAGAAGTGAATATTTTCTAAATACATATTGAACGCAGACGTTGGCATCATAAATGAATGTAGACGCCAAAGAAAGAATAACTCCACTAATCGTTGTGGATCTAATACTAATAAACACAAAATTTATTTTTTCAGAATTTTGCCAAATTTTAAGCAAAAGTAGTTCTCATAACAACCAGCAACGGTTTGAATGAAACTTCCTTTTAACTATGGTGGAACAATATTAAACGGCCATGTACGACACAAGTAAACAAAACTAGCTTTCAGAAAAGGTCTGTTTTGTTTATTCTCATCTTAAAAGCTGTACACAACCGTTGCATGACTCGACTTTCCTTAAACGTTATTGAGCTTTAGCCGGTACCCTAACAACATTTTTAATAAAGGGTGGAATCGTTAATCAACAGGCTATTGTTACTCACCGTGGAAGGGGAGTTTCGACCACCAGGGCCCAAAACGCCCCCGGTTTCCCCGACGCCGCACATGCAGGAGCAAGTGCCCAAGTCGGCTCCAATTGAAGCTACGAGCCGAACAACCATCACCACCGACAAAGTCAGCAGGAGCAATTTCATCTTTACCACTATTTTTTTTTCTTTTATGAAATGAAAGCTTAAAAATAAAAAAAGTCATATTTAATGGCTCGCAGACCTTCTATTTGCCTGTAGGCTAACAACGCTTTAGTTGCACAAAATATTTTGGATCTGAAAATCAACGATTTAGGATTCTTATTTACAGCAACTGGAACCAGTTTTACGCTCTTTAAGACCTAGCACGACTGACTTGCTTGCTGCAATAGTGATAACAAGAAACAAGCAAGCATTAGGAAAATCTTCCGATGTCACAAACGAAAGAAGTCATATTGGAATAGCTTACTTGTTATTGCAAATCAAAAGCGGAGGTTACTTTTTGAAAGCTATTGCTTTAAAACCTGCTTGAAGCAGTCTCAGTAAGTTTCCTGCAAAAACAACATTGCTCTCTCGCTCTGCTTTGTTGCAAGACTGCGGGTGCTTTTACGGTTCGTGGGCTGCAGTGTCTGATCACGGTTCGTTGCCCATCTTCTGGGTTAAAGCGAGTTCATTTTCCAGGTCTTCCAACCACAAACATGCTCAAAAACAGGTTTTGCGCTTGCTCTCGCCTTTTGCAGTAAGAAGCGGAAGCTTTACTTGGAGCACGACTCGCAGGAGAATGCATTTGGTGAACAATTTAGAGCGTTTTCGTTTCGGATCTACGCAAGTTACGAACTGATTGATGAGTAATGCGACTTTTCTTTTAACATCCAGAACAAACAAATGTGAAACATAAATGGTGTTACAGGCTTCAGCCAAAAGTAAAACATTTTGACTTGGCGTATCAGAACTTCAAAACAAGAAACGGGTTTTTCATCACATGTTAGAGACAAAACGAATGGAAATATCTGAAAGTGTTTTTATTCCGTATGATGTTTAAAAAGGTGTTTGCACTCACTCTCTAGGGCAGAGGTTCCCAACCTGGGTACATGTACCCCTAGGAGTACACTTGCCTATCTGAAGGGTACATGTAAGGCTAGCAATGGAAGAGAAATGTATATTTGTATAACTTTTATTTCCAAAAATTTATACATATATCAGTAAACATCATTTTAAAAAGCTATTATGTGCTTATTTTTTAAATATATCCGTGATTAATCATGATAAAATATATTGTCATAAGCAATTTTAAGGGTACATGTTCATCTGTCCAAATACTGAAGGGGTACATGCTTATCTTTCGAAACGCTGAAGGGGTATATGCTCATCTGTCGGAATGCTGAAGGGGTACTTGGTCAAAGAAAGGTTGGGAACCCCTGCCCTAGAGAAAAGCATAAATCACAGTGCTTCCAAGGAAATCATCAAAAAAGGGGTTAAACAAACCATGAAAGAACTAAAGAAGGTGCAACACCTGCACAGAGGCCATGTAAAGCAATATGAATACACTATTCACAAAAGAGTCAAAACTTTACAAGGTTTTTATGAAACACCGCCAAGTAACTTCACTCCACAAGTGAAAGAAGCAAGGGATCAATCACAAATTTTTAATAGGAAATCGATTTCACGTAGCACTACGCATCGTCAGTCCTATCATCTGCAAGCAATGCCAACAGGTGTGAAACGTAGAAAGGCCAACACAAGTTCAGAGAAAGTAAACAGCCTCAAGACTGCAATGAAAAAACTGCGCAGGCCCAACCGCGACAAATAAAACAGAACCAAAACGTCTTGCTAAACTACATGCAAAGGCTGAAGCCTCAAAACTTACTGCATAAATGACAAAAACTTACTGAAACTCAACGCCAGCTAACGATTAACACCAAAGTAAAAGTAGCTTTCTGATAAAAGTAACTCTTCGCAGACCGAGGCTTCCGAAGTCGGCTTGAAACAACAATCGTTATGAATCAGTCAACCTGCATTTTGGCCGTTGTGGCAACCAAGTCTCTGCGGACACGATGCAGAAGCTGACGCGAACAACAACACCTGCACACTGGCCGCGAAAACCGAAACAAAACGGTCTGTTAAAATGAAGTTCATCAGCGTTCGGCGGCAGGGAAACAAAATGATTATCGTACGCGTAGGAGGATCATGTTTTGAATATTAATTTGTGCGTTAAGTCTGTGATGCCACTTATCTTCACAGAAATCTAAAGAAGGGGAGTTAGGTTCTTCAACAAAAGTAACGGTGTAAGCCTCATGTATCGGTGGTTTGCTTACGTCGCCGTGGGACTCTGAAAAGTGCCGCAACAAGGCCACTTTATGTTTGTTATTTTCATCAAATTCACAATTGGGTCCGTTCCAATTACTACGGGGAGATGACCACCTCGTGGAAAATTTGTTCTTGGTTTGCCCGACATATCGTTCGTGGCAAATAACACAAGTCGCTGCATAAATACCATATTTTGCACATGTCAATTTTTGGTTGAGTGGGAAGGTTTTACTTTTGCCAATTATTTGTGAAACACATCGTACCATTGATTTGTTATGCTTTCCATGGTTACCACAAAGTGCACAGCGGCCACAAGGACCCGACATCCCTTTGACATGCTCTCTCGTCTTGCTTAAAGCAAGGTGCTTGTAGTTAGTAAGTAATTGTCCAATTGTAGTTGGCCTTTTGTAGGTTATCATTGCTTTCGGGTTTAGGTTTTTCTCTCTCTTTGTGAGAGTTATCAGGTGGGGAAAAGATGTAGTCCAAACTTGTGGGTCATCTTTCTTTTCGCCTTTTGGGCCCGTAGTCTTTCCGCCCAATTTGATGCCATTGCTATCATATCATTAGTCATGTCCAAAGGGAAGTTTGAGCGGATCGCTTTTTCTTTGAGTCGGTTTAAGCTGCAGAGGTAATCTTCTTTCCTTTGGTTGAGACGTTTCAATCTTATTGCTTCTCCAAATAAGATTGACTTGAAGGTTGACAGTGGGTGGTGTGATTTTCCGTTTATGAACTGCCTCCCTTCTGCTGTGGGTTTAACGAAGTCTTTAGTGACAAAGCCGAAAACATCGTCAGTAATTATGCAATGATTAACATCTAGGAATTCAACTTCACCCTCTTTATCGGCTGTGCAAGCTTGGCGAAACGTTAGTTTCAAACCACTGTTGGCAAATGCTGAAGTTAGTGCTTGTCGGATGTTTTCATTTGATAATTTTGATGTAGCGATCCAGATTATGTCATCGATAAATCTGCGGAAAATTGCTGCTTCACGTAGCACCCCAGCAATAGGCTGTAGGATGTAATGTATAGCAATGTTCGCCAATGAGACCGAGTGGTTGTCACCGGTTACAATACCGTTTTTTTGGGTATATAACTGGTCTCCATATTGGGTGACAACATTGTTTAGGCAAATTTCGTTCAGCTTGACAATGATTTTTTGCGCATTGGTGTTGAAGTTGGAATGCTTCTCCAATGCACATTCAAGGGCTTTTGTTGCCGTGTCTCTGCACAAGCTTGGGTAAAGTGCTTTTACATCTGCCGCAGCAATGTAAAACACTTGCTTTTGTTTTCCAGTTTCTTCAGTTTTAGTTAGGCTCTCTTTCCAATTGAGCAGGTCTCTAATGTATGGACGGCTGTCTTGACAAAATTCGTCTGGGCAGTTTTTGCAAGTCTGTACTAATAGGTTTCAAGTCTGTACTAATAGGTTTCAGAATTAATTCTAGAAAAGCAGTAATTCGTGAGGTGCTGATGTTCCCAGCAGATTGTAGCAAACGCACAGGTAGGTCTTTGATATCCACGTTCAGTAAATTCTCCGGGCTTAACTTATGTGTTTTGAAAAGCGGGTAGGCGTAAGCGTGTATTGCAACAAAAAACTTTGCCGATGCACCGTTGACTCTGCGATACGAGTGGCTCTTGCATTTTATTCCAGTTACGTGCAGAGGCAGTTCATCAAGCAGTTCAGCAGGAGCAGTTCATCAACGGCAACACCGCCAAAACAATTTTCCGTCAACATCTGCTGACATTGTTTCGGAGGGAATTTGAAATGAGTAATATGTGGTGGTTTTGCAAAACAATTGCCGTTCAACGCTCGGTTACACCGTCGAACGAAGGTCTCACATCGTCACGCACGAGCAGCAGCTTTCTGCTGTTGTGCGTTTGTCCTCAGCGCAAAATTGATGATGCGTCATCTGTGACGTTCTCTATTCGCTGGAGCGAAGCGAGTCGCTGCAAGATGAGATCGCGGAGAGAAAAATTGCAAAACAAGTAGCTCGGTGCTTGCAACCTTCTCGGTTACCAAAAGCGAATTGAACTGAATTGCTGACGCCCACGATGGCGATAAGTGCGCAAAGCAACTTCGTCAGATTATGAGCCAGGACTGGAACTAAGGTCTCTTGTTTATGTAGGAGGTCTTGCTAGAACACACACTTTCTAAGATGGCGAGCAGGAAATCGATTCCCCGTCGAACCACACCGAAGACCTCAAGAAGGGAATTTGCGGCATATCCTTCCTCTCGGTGTTTGCCAGTAAAAAAATTCATGCGCGCGGCGCGTGATCCGCAGCAAGGCCCGCGGTGCAAAGCCAGCTATAACGAACTTTTTCTCTTTTTTCTTAAACATTTTTTAAAACTTTTTAGTGGCTATTTCACAAGCGGACCCTTCAAAGTTCGTTTGCAAATTAATTTGCGTTTTTTCGAAGCAGTCAATTTTTAGAAAAAAAACGCATGAACAGAATGAAGCTTGCCACTCTTGCAAAATCGTATAGAAAACGACAACGCAATCATTTAATTAAATTTGAATCGCGTGATTCAAAACAATTGTTATTTTATTGTCAGCAAAGATTCTTTTGAATTTCTTAAGCCTATTGGAAGAAAACCTTGTTGGAATATTACTGCCAAACTGTAAAAGCAAAATGTCCAAACACTAAAAAGCCTGAGGCTGTCCAGTTGAGCACTCCTCGACAGTTTGTCAGTTCACCCTGAGGTTTAAGATTGAACATTTTTAAGTTGATTTGATGTGGTGTGATGAGCTTGCGTATCATAAGGCCGAAATATGCGAAACACAAACCCAGTAAAAAATAGAACCCTGTCCAGGTTGCCATAACCCTTTTACAGTCAAGCAAACAACAACTCATAAGTTTATCTGACCTCAACAACATACATGCGGCGCACTTGGCGGATCACCAATGGAATGCGGAATGGGCGGACAACCCTACAAGACTCCGCACTTTCATCCCCGACACCGGCACACACACATCCAGATTGACCCTCCCAAGGACAGCGTGGGTCCAGCTTAACCGCCTTCTTGCACATATCTGTATTCAAGTAACTAGCCACCACACATTTGAAGAGTTTGAATCAATCAGCAAATTTTTAAATAGGAAATCTACTTCACCTCACACTGGTGTATCGTCAGCCTTACAATTTTATTCAAATAGAACGGAGTGGGACTATCACGATTTTACAAAAGAAAAGATAAAGATAAAGATAAGATAAAGATGAATTTGCATGCAGGAATGCCAATTTCAAGATACTTTTTATTTCGATTTCGTTTGTTTGGCCATGGTACGAAAATCAAGAAGCTACATTTGAAAATACAAAATCCTTCATAGGGACACCTAACACGATAACCTTTCTGTTTTTTTCGGTGTCCCGGCAGACTGTATACTTTGGAAATGCGAAACGTTATCCCCTTACCGCTAATAAACTACTACTACTTGAATCTGCAAAACGTACTGATTGCTTGTAATTTATAGCTTTAAAACTACACGCCACAGCTCGTACTTTTAACGAACAAATGTGAAATCAACTGGGAAAAAATTCGATTTTGTTTCATTTCAGTCACATGCGCTTTATCGAGAGAAAACAGATTGCAAGTTATTTGTAAGTATTGGCAGTGTCAATACTCTCAGCACTTAAGAAGCATCTTACTTCTTACGTTAGATTTTGCTGCTGACTCTTCCCGTAGCAGCTGGATGATTTCAAAATTAGTGTAGGATAGGCAACTGGCAAAAGTTGTTACACCTTCAGACGATGTGCAGGTCGGACTCTGATTGCTTTACAAAAGTTTTTACTAGCAGGCAAGTTAATGGAAAATCATTGATGAAAATGTTAAGGCTCTACATAATTGTGATTGAACCGTCACAATAAATGTTTAATCATCATAAATAAATAAGTAGAATTAATGCTATTGTTGCTAAACAGTATCTATGGTGTAATTGCGTAAGAAAAGAGACTGAAGCTGGATTGCTTTGTAGACAAAGTTTGAGCTTCAAAGCATGAAGCATATATCACCGCCATATTCACGTTTTTAGTTTTAAAACTGTACAAAAACAAAAAAAGATGTTTCTTTAAGGTATTTGTCGGCAAACTGTGGGTCTTGGCCCAAATGTGGGCCGTTTAGCTCTTTTTATTGGGCCGCGCAACACTTTCTATGTTGTGGTTGCGTGGGCTAAAACAATAGGCTACTGTAAAAACAATGGATCATTGATTTTTTGACGTTAACTAAGCATTGTTTTTGTCATTATACAGTTCATAACATGATCACAGTATTTCCATACTACAAGTAACTGAATACAGCATAAGTTTGAAATTGGGCTATCAAAACTAAGCATGGGTCTTTGCTTGCGACTGAAAAGGCTTTTTTGGCCACCATAACGAAAGTTTGATGAGCACTGATTTAAGGCTACGGCTGATGCTGCAGACAAGGGTACGTTATACAATGTTTGCAGCACGTCAGCGTTATCAGAGAGGAATTTTGCCATGGTCTTGAAATGAAGCTTACATCACCATTAGGTGGGATACAGCAAGCTGGTGCGTCAAAAACAGCTGCGAAAAGCGTGACTCCTTGTTTTGCTTTCGGTTATTCATTGCAAGCGCTTAGATACACGTTTGTATTTCATTATCATAAACTTCCACAGGGAGCAAGCCTCAGGTAAAGGTCAGCCATGACATGAGTTATCCAGCATTTACACTGCACACAACACTTGAGTAATCATGGACAACTAGTAAACCATACTGCTTGAATCAGGTTCGACTAAATGCTGAAGTAGGACAGGTTCCTTGACCAGTCACGTTGAGTTTCACTAAAGTGTTTCGTTGGCTTACACATGAAAACCTTTATTAACCTCAAAATTTTGGCGCAATTTTCGGGATTGGGGGGAATTGTCAGAATTGGGGGGGAAATTGCCCCTTGCCCGCCTTGGATAAGCGCCTGGCTGTTTGCAACGTTGTTGCTCCAGCACACCAGCCCGAGCCAGTATAGTGGATTTAACTTTTCGCATTACGACTTGCCGTTCCCTACTCGCTATTGCATTCCGTACGTGAGATCTGGTTTGTATCAACTTGTCATTC
>Ga0210059_1003325_pt1 | contig 25646 bp, 16 predicted proteins | sample Ectturendosymbi2_FD_188042 | JGI IMG/M metagenome (GOLD analysis project Ga0210059, IMG submission 188042) | Ecteinascidia turbinata endosymbiont from Florida, USA - Sample 2 (SPAdes) (version 2) | ecosystem: Host-associated > Tunicates > Ascidians > Unclassified | place: Key West, Florida... | reverse complement strand
TATGATTTCGCCGGCTTCAGTGTCTTGTACTACGTTCTGTATTGTCTGATTTTATCAACCTGCGTTCTGCAGAGTGTGTGTGTTCATACTATGGACTTCGTGTCTGCTCACAAACAAATAAATTAAATTAATTAAATTAAATTATGTGGTCACATCTTAAATGAGGGATGGAGAAACTACGGTCCGCGTGAACATTTGATATGGTCAGCACCAGAACTTTCGTACCAAAGTTAGAACACAACATCGTGTCAAAACGAAAGTCCGTGACTAGCAGACACGTAGACAGTAAGCCAAGAGAAGTATATCTCGCTCCTTGACATAGTTTCCTCTCCTATTTTCCTTAGGAAGACAAAGATACAATTTGAAAATATGATCAATTAATTTTTGCGGATCGCCAACGATATTGCACAATTCATGCGGTCCGCGATAGTAAATAGGTTCCCCACCACTGCCTTAAATTGTGCCCTTTTCTAAAGTCAACCTTTTCAGACACACTAAACCACTGGTTCCCAACCTTTCTCTGACCATGTACCCAGTCCCGTCGCCACGGGAGGCTTTGGTGGGCTTAGCACCTCCAACAAATTTCCAAACCCCCCAAGTTGAAATATAAAACACTATAAATAAGCAGAGTTTTTGTCAATTGTTAGAATGTCATGCCCCTGCACAAACGTAAAGCCCCCTATTGAAGACTTTCTGGCAACGATTCTGCATGTACCCGTTCAGCATTTCGACAGACGAGCATGTATCCCTAAAATTTCTTGCGACAAAAATGCTGAGTAAAACTAATAAAAATCCACTGAACTTTTACATTTTGAGAAGTCTCAAAGTTACTAAAAATAAAATGTTTAAAATGAGCCTGGACCTTAAATGTACCCCCTTATATAGGCAGATAGGCAAATGTATCCCGTATTGGGAACCCTTGCAATAAATGTGTATCAACCAATTGGAGTCTTCTCACAACTTGATTTTTGCAATAAAAATGCATTAACCAATTGACGCATCCTCCAACCAAAGCCTCCTACATTTTTACAAAACTTGTCAGATTTCCCAACGATTATCACAAAAGCGGATAAGACTCCTGATCCTGACAAGCTTGTGCTGGGACCGGTCTCGAAGTTGTACGCAAGTCTCAGTCGCGAATACATCGCTGAGCTCACATGGACAGTGATGTTTGGACTTCGCTCTCTCACAGACCACTTCGTCGTGTTGCCAATCTGCTGCAGCAAATAATATCAAGTCGGAATAATGTGTTTTACCGATGCAAAAGAAAAACAAACTTCACTTGTGCCACTTCATCGCTACGCGATGCGTCTCTTTCGCAAACAACCTTTGTAACTTGCCGCCAATCATGACAACACCAATTTAAGATGACACGGTTTAAGTGACACACGTGTAGTGGATACATTAGTGCTGTTTTGTGCATTCCTACTGCGCAATTCCCAGTAATACCCTATTCGTGATTCAACGCAATGTGCTTGTACCTGCAAACCTACATAACCGCAGTTGGTCGCTGTTTCCTGTGACGCATGCGAATGCCCAAACGCCTTGTTCACCGTTATTCTACATCGAACCGTGTAACGTTGCGTTGTTCTGACTTTGTGCTGGAGTTTCGGTTGTATATCTGAATATAATCGGAAGAAGCAATCAACTTAGAGTGTCACTGGTGAGTTATTAACGGACAAACGGGTGAGAGCCTTTTAATTCGCCTTGCGTTGGCTTGTCAACTTCAAGGCGTCAAGGTTGCTTAGTTGGGAGACTGACCTGTGCTCCTGCAACTAGTTTATCCCTCAGTTGGTAGGAATCTCTGTAGAATCGCAATCGGCCGACTACATGAAGTACGGCAACCAACCCAGAAACCGACATTGGTTCCTACACAAGCAAAGCACGAAACACTGCAATGAAACACTGCTTACATATCCTTATTTCGCGACAAGCTTAGAACTGAACCTAGTTGAGCTCCCTCCAATACCTCACTAAACTTGATGGGAATCCTGATACAGTACTTACATGTGCGATACAATGACTTTTATATTTAGCCCTTCCACTGCCTAATATGTACACTTCGCCAATCTTGCACCAATGCATTTATTCACCAGGGCTTTGTAATCATGCTCGGCATACAATTTAACAGCCAATCAACCCGAAGGCAAACGCCAAAGCAAGCAATGAACCAAAAGTGCACCACAACATGAACGAAGCAGCAAAACTAACCAACGAGGCTAAAGCTCGATTTTCACGCGATAAGTTGATTTTTTGCACAACCTTTAGAAGTTCGCTATACATGCGCCACCACGATGCAGTATATACAAATAAAATTGTGAGCTCGATCGGGCATTAGCAAAGATTCCGTGCAACATTTCAATCAAGGGCGACCTCAGAAAAACGAACGAGATTAATTGCAAGTGCGGCAAACACAGCAACATCGAAACTGAATAAACAACCTTGATTAATAGAGTTTATGAAACGCAATTACATTTACATATTTAATTTTGCCACACGACGCCACAACTACGCTGCTGCGCTTTGAACGCTGGCAGTTGTGGAACCAGCCTCACGAACGGCTGCAAGCTTTTGACCAATAAGATCTCCCGGTGCACAAGAGCGCCGCGCGAGGTAAGCAGGTGGGTGCAGTGAGCAACATTCGCACGAAAGTTAGTACCAGTGAATATCAAAACATCAATACATAAAATATTTTTTTGGCAAACTGTTAGAACAGAATTAAAATCTTTTCAATGAAAGCTGTTGATGCACGGACTTTGCCCAAAGGGCGTTTGTTAAAAAAACGTTTACTTCGGTATGGCGTTTAAAAGCGAAAACCAACTGTGGGGTCGACCAATTCCTTTGGTATCTTCGTCCTTTTGGATAGTTGGAGCAGCAAGAACTTATTCATTATACGGGTGTTCGAACTATTGCAAGGTAGGCCACTGTACAGTACACGAACTACATCCTTAATAACTACCACGAAATACAACCAGGCTCGAAGTTAAAGCCAGAGCAATGATTCACAAAAACTATAATATTTCATAAACTGATCATCCAGTACTCCGAAAAAAGAACGCCTTGAAAAAAAAAATCAGGTTGCTTGTTTTCACACGCACTGAAGCGAAATAATATGTTTGGTTGTGAGGATGAAAGTTCGCTGCAGAAGTAGTTCAAATATCCCAAAAGTCTGACGTTTCGTGTAACGTTTGAACAAAATCAATTGTGCAGTGAAGCACAACATGAACGAAAACGGTGATTACAGTCATGCAACTACTTCTGAGAGAAGTGTATCATCAGCGTCGACCACTGCGTCACCGACGGCGACTGTGCAAGCTTTTGCCAAAGCTTTTGTGCAAAAAAGGGTGCGAATAAAAATCCGTCCGTGTGCTGCAAAAAAAACGCCTTTAGCTGTGCGCGCAATTCACGTCTTTGTACAACGCGCTTATCTGCAGCAGGAGCAGCAATGCAGTTTTCGCTGACAGCGAGCTCTAGTTAACACGACAGAGCAAAGGAGCAAAGCGCAATTATTTCGTCACATGCAACGAGCCGAAGATACACAACCCAAGCAAGGCAAACACTTATCACAAAGCGTCTTCCGTCGCTCGATCAAACAGCCAAGCAAGCATTCACTGGGCATTGTCCTGGTGGCGCGCAGGCCTGGATCAAATGTGCGATCCCTGAAATTTGCTGCAAGAGCGCCGTGCAGATTTTCGCTGCGACTATCGCTAGAATGCCAATTGCCGACGTACTTGACAAACCCGTTCTTTTCACACAGTTTACCAGTTACCGTGCGGAAATGATTGCGATGCCTTGTACCAATATATACAAAACAAACACTTCGTACATATTTATATAGTTTTGTGCATAAGCAAAATTTGTACAGCTGCACGGAAGTAACACAATTGCAGCAAGGCGCAGAATCGAAGGCAAGCGACAGGCATCAAATTATGTAAACACACGATTAGGGCGAATCAGGACACACAATACATTATTCGGTGCAAGCAGAGAAAAAAGATCGCCGACCATACAAGGTTCGAATGTGCCAAATCCAAGAATCACGTGTTGGCCAGGGTGGCGTAATTTCCAGGAAAAGTACCGAATGCACCGGTACGCTCGCACGTGCCAACGTACCAACCATCATCGCATATCTCGACGACCAGGACTACGTCACCAGCGACAAGGTCCAGCTCGTCGTCGTTGCAAGCCTCGTACGGGTACAGGGCGACGTAGCGATCGATGATCTGTCCGAACTCGACGTCTGAGGCCGCTTGCGTCTCGGTGGGGGGCGGCGTCTGCAGACGGGGCGATGAAGGCTGGGAGCTAATATTCGACGACGGGTAGGAGGGCACAGAGGGGGAAAGAAGCATTTCACTGTGGGGGGGAGCGGGGAGTGATTCGTCGCCATCTGCAGCAGCAAAAGACGCGGTTTCTCGCTCCAATGACTCTGCGACCCGATCGAGTTCGGTAAGGTCGAACTCGCCGCCTCCGTGCTTGGAGGATTCCTTTGGCTGCAGCTTGACATCCGCGTCGACAATGGAGTGGGCAAGAAATGCAGCTCTGTTCTTCTTCTCGGTTTCTGGAGAAAATGCATAACAACCATTTGCATTGTGATCATCACAGACTGCAGAGGTACGTGGGGACAAGCTGCGCAACGAGTCATAAAAACGTTGTTGAATCTAACAACTTCCCAGCACATGGTACATGACGTATGAGTCCTGCTTTTTAACTTCATTAAAAAAGTAATTTGCAGCTCAAAATTATTCGACGCAACTAAGATTGAGGGCGCAACGAAGGTTCATACGGCTTAGGTCAGAGGTCTCAAACACGCGGCCAGTGGGCCACACATTGTGTGGCTCCCGATGCTTCTTGGGAATTTTAAGATTATTACCATTTGAGCTATTCAGTTTATTCACCAGTGTTTGAAATGCTCGGCCAGCGAGTGAAAAAGTTCCTTTTAAACAAACGTAGAAATGGCTTTAAATGATTCGCGTATAACTCACGATATCTTTCGCAGGAAATAAGATGTAACAGCTATTTCTATTAAAGGTTCAGGTACCGCCATTGTTGCGTCAGCGTGATAATGCGGCCTTTGGGTTACTTTATAAACCCTCATCTGGCCCTAGGAGCAATTTGAGTTTGAGACCCCTGACCCAGGTAATAAATGGCACGGGCGCAAAAACTTGTTGAAAAAACGTCTCATAAATTGCTAGCGTTCAAAGAGAAGTGGCGGAAACTTTTATCTTATTATAATCTAAACAGGTCTGAATGAACACGGGTTCTTGGTTCTGAAGAGGGCAAAGCACTAAACATCCAACAATTTTAATCTTCGCTATTCAGTGAATCCCTAAAAAATGCCGATATTGAAGGCTGTGGAAATGGTATGACGAAAACAACTGTGTGCTCATCAGCCAGTGGAAAGGCCTCGCTCTGAATAACACGTCTGTAGGCTTGTTCAATTGCATCCACATAAAATAGCAATAGTCTAACAAGTAGGTTGCACATAACACTGGAAGATAAGCTATGCTTCCATTCACTGACCACGTGTTGCTGTGAAGCCACTTGTTGCGACATACAGGACACGTTAAGGCACAACACAGCGACATTTACAGCAAACAAACGTTGCGGTTGTGTAAAGAAACACTGGCAATCCAACCACTCCATTCGTAAACGTGTTGCCAGAACGCTAAATCCCACTGCGATTCTTCAAGTTAACTTGCCGTGCGCACCATTGAGCACCACTGTTGAAATGCGGGCCGTCGTTCAGAAGGATGACGTGATGTTACTCGAAGGCAGAGGAACGGCTCGCAAGAATGTTATACTAATTCACTCTATGGCAACCACAGGCATTGCATAGTACAACCGCTGTTGCGAAGAAACGTGCCTGGAGCGTGCAGCACTTTCTTGAAGCGAGCATCTACGACTGGAGCAACGGTTTACGAAGAAAATGAAATAAAATTCGGTGTTTGACATGAAAAGCGCATAAGCGTGGCAAGTCCAGACGCACATTCCGTAGAGGGGGTGAACAGTGCAGAGGCAATTGAACGCGACACTTTCTTTCGCCACTGTATTAATACCCGGTGACCTGCACCAGATGCCACACAGCTATGAAGGCGATGCTGACTCTCCGAACGTTGAGCGGAGCAATATGCGTGCGTGACGAACCAAAACCGTGAAACAGCATCGCACGAAAGTTAACCCAAATTTCTCTACAGCATTTTCTCTGAGGAAGGGCAAGCGATCCGCCCTGTTGTGAAGCGAAGTTAAGACTTGGAAGGTGGGTGATGCATAGTGTCCCACAAAGTAACCTCCTGTTGCAATGATGCTAATAATCGATGCTGCGAAGCAGAGGATCCCAGGAGACTGGATATTACTTGAGCAAGTAAGATATACTGAGTTGCCAAACCGCAGGTAAAACAGATCAGGCTACGTTGCTTAAAAATTATGCAAAACTCAATGCAATTTTAACAACTTCTTCACGAAACGGAAATGGATAACCACCTCTACCTTGATGCTTGGAAAGAAAATTTCGTCTTTACGCAAATTTTACTGAAGCTGTGTGATGCAGAGACTGCACGACGTGCGGGACTTTTAACATTGGGAAGCGCTGCGCTAAAAAGCAACTCACCATCAGGTTCCTCGTTCGAACTGCCCTGGCTTAACGAATGCGAATGTTGACTTGCATGAGAACCACTACTTCGAGGCGATATTTTAGCCGGGGCTTCCATCAGCTCCTTCGGGATCTTCGACTTGGGTTTTGCCGGCTCGGTTTCGGGCTCAGCAATGACGTCGACGTAAACAACCGGCAAGATTCCTGTTTTGCCGCCAAACTTCCCTTTGTACCTGGTGATGTCATCAGTCAGAACGAAAACGCGTAGAAAGCTTATTGTTTACCAGACGCACACGTCACAATCTTTACCCAATTTTCAAAGAAAAAGGGTTTGGAGGACATCGTAGATAAAGTTTAGGTATAGCTTTCCTCAAAACCATGGGAGTCTGCAGCGAGTCATATCCTTTGCACCAACAGAAACACATGGCAAATTTTTGCAACACTTTGAGCAATTTACTGGCAGCAGTGAAGTGGAACGATTTTCGACACAAATGAAGGATGTCGAGCACGAAACCAGAATGTTTCGTACACAGCGAAAAACAATGAAAATGTAGAAGTAAACCAACGGAACGCTGAGGGAAGATTATTTTCAGCGCTTTGAAGCTAACTTTTACAAAATTAACGAACAAGTTTTAAAATTCACATTGGCACATGACAGTCAGAGGAGGAACTCACCAATTGTCGTCCACCTTCTTTAACAATGTAATGCCATCGCCTTTCTTGAAAGACAGCTCCACTTTGGTGTTTCCAGTAAAATCGAACTTGGCTTTCGCCATTCCATTCCTGAGCGGTTTTTCGGGCGACGACGAGGGAGAAATAACCTATGAAATGAGGACGCGCTTTACGATGGTGGTGACGTTTGATCGGAGACGCATTTACAGATGAAAATCACCCCCAACAAACTCGGCATCATAGAAACGCGCTCGAACAACTTTCTTCAGCACAAGCCATGAAACAACTCTTTACACATTCGCTGCCACAGGCTTTGTCAAAAGCAAATGTACGTTATTTTCGATCGGCAGCTGCACAGGGCCAAAGTTACAGGAAGATGGACGGGTTCACATTTAATCAGAACCGACCGACCGACGCATTTAATCAGTTTTATCAGAATCGACCTCACGAAGCTGTTTAGTGAGGGTCCTCTTTTCATCAATCTTTACTTACACTGAAGAAGCCAAAGCGACCTTAACCGAATCTACGCAACAGGACGCAAACAACGTCGCACAACTGTCGAAAGTAATGGTCGGTCAGTCGAGGCCTGACGTAACCAGCCCTTGTGAAATAAGAACGACTACGAAATAAACGGCAAATAATCATTTTCATTCTCAGGTAACCTAACGCTAACACATACGACTTTAATGTCTGAGTTTGCATAACCTTAAAAAGGCCGCCAATCAATTTCTGACGCCTGTTACCTTTCAACTGCCTTTCAACCGATCAATCTCTAAACACAATATTTGGGGGCGTCCAGCAGCGATTTATTTGCAGATGAACACAAAACTGACCTCTACGTAGTTTATGGGGATAATACCACTCTTTGTACCGTCCATGTTCTCCGCCATGTACCAGTTGTCATCGACCCTTCGCGTTATGATGACAGTCTGTCCTTTGCTCACCGGCAGTTCCTTTGCAGTCTGAGCCGAGAAGTCGAACTTGGCTCGAGCAGGTTGTCGTAGTTTGCTCGGCTGTGGCGATTGCAAAGACATATGCGGTTATGACGCATCTTGCAAAGCAATGTGTTGAAGCACATCGGAAAGAAACTAATTCAAGCAGACGCATAGCTCTTTCACAGTCGGTTTCTTTCACAGTCGCGTCCTACGGTGTGTGTAAATGGGTAAGCACTTTGCACACGGTACGTGTAGTTCCTAAACTGGGAAAACCGAATCGACGGAAACATCGGTGATTCAGGGGGAGAAGTGTATCGTCCATCATTTATTCAAATAACAGATTTCCTCGCCGTTTATTAACGCCAGTTTACATTTTTAGCTTTGAGGTTGGTTGGTTCTTCCTGAGGGAAGGCATTCAAATGAGAAACGGGTACTCCGTAGATCAGGTTATAAAACGGTATTCTCATTTTTTGTTGGATCACGCCCAATGCGACGGATTTCTCTATTTACAATTGGCGGCAGGTCGAAGCCCGGATGATGCGTCTTGTCTGAATAAATGGTTCCCGCAGCTCTTCCGCACATCCCGCGCCTGGTAAGGCTACAATGCCAATTGACAAGATCGTGGTATGACCCGTCCGGGAGGCGAACACCAGACCTACCAGCACCGAAGCGGATGCACTTACCACCAGGCCGCGGGGCAAACAAATCTGTTTTTTCGGGGTTGATGAGAAGTGACTGCAACACAGCATTTTTAACCCTAAAACTGAATTTCGCTGCGTTCATCGTGCTATCCGCATACCGCGTTATCATACGAACTTGAAGTGTTTCAGTGTTTGACATTCTGTGTATATATAGGGGATATCTTCTGTGGGATGCTGACAGGATTTGTGTATGTTTCTCCTATATTTTACAGTAACAATACCAACATGGTGAATAAAGGAGCACCTTTGCAGTACATTGCTGGGACTCCATGCAAATGCTATATAAAGCTTGTTTACTATAGTTGGTGGTTGCAGGCTTTCAATATGTTGATTGCTTTGCATTGTATCATGTGATGTAAGTGGTTGGAACAAGGCTTAGCATAAAATGGTTATTAGTTGAAAATAAACTTTAAAGCAAGCACGCTTATGAACCAAGCTAATTAAAAAAAGATAGTAGCCACTTAGTACGAAATTCCTAAAGTTTATTTTCGTCTTCTATCACTGAATTTTTTCTCGGTTACTTGGTGGTCTGCGACTTTACGCAACTTCAGTTCGAAATAGATGTGGCATGTAGTGCGTGACGGAAAAGATGTCTAACTGTTGTTTTTTCAATTACCACATTTTTTCTAAACATTTTATAAAATTTAGATGTGGGATTTTTTGCGCTACATTTGGTATTTTTTCCGAAATTTTGCGTTTTTTAGTTCAGCAGAGTGACAACCCTGTCAAGGGCTGGAAACCAATCTTGCAAAAGAGCGATCAAGCAACCGAAGACCTTCATCTTTCTAATCAAAGCAATTGATGTTTTCCGTTTGTAACGTGTGATCAGCTAAGTTTCAATAATGCTGTCTTCAAACGAGATATGGTAGAGTGTTGTAATTTTGATCTATCATATATACTGAGAGGAAACGAAGTAAGTTGGTATGAATGATTTAGAAATTTATGAACCATCGGTGTTTGAAAAAAGTTGGCTCATGAAACACACTGGAAGTATCTGGAGTGTTATCAAATTTAAAGAAGACCGCTGTTCTAATAACAAAAAAAGAGGAAACAAAAACAGTCGACAACAGGACAATTGCCAATATAATCATTACCTCGAAAATGGGAAAAAATGCCTTTAATCGGAAACTTGATGTATTTTACGGAAAGAATTGGCACCCAAAACTATTACAATAATACTCATTCGGGAATTTAGAAATATTCTAAATATGAAGAGCGACATAGGCAAGGAAGTAAACATTTTCCCTGAAACAATTGTGCAAACTTCAAGCTCTTGCTTTTCGAAGTGCTATTGGTTGAGTATCAGACTCAATTCCGCTGGGGATTTCTTGAAGGGGTGAATAAACAACAGCTAACCTGCCTCAGGTAAAGAAACCTGTGCGGTGTTATTATTGCTGGTTCTGTAGGCATGTGTGCAGCGGACAACACAGCATCTGTATCAGGCGGTTTGTGATGGAGCGAACTTAGCCGGGAAAGGTTGAGAAATTTTTATTTGTTATTCATAATTTGATCGTGCTGAGGGGAAGTTGACGTTTTTTCAAACATTAACTGGCATTTTCCCTACAAACCACTATCACCTAATCCACAATGCCTAAACAAGCAGATCGGCATCGGCACTGCTTGGCTAAAAACCCACATCTCACAGTCAAAATTAACGACTGCTGCACCGAACACAACGTAAGTTAATGGCACCCCTTGATGGCAAAGAATAACCAATACGTCATCTGATTTTATCATTGTAAGCATCCAATGCACACACACACACACCAATCTGTATTGCCGAATGCTTGCAACCTAAACGGAAAATTACATCACCTGTTGAAAGCATGCGAAAGTGCATGTGTTTCAATGTCAACGACCAAATGCTAATGGTGAGGTGTGAAAAACATTGCCACACCTGCATCACCTTTTTTATACGCAGTGTTATCCAATTATTATTATCCGACACATTTGCTTTTTCACCGAGAGATTGGCCAAGTTGATGTGGCCACAGGCTGTGATCATACTGAGGTGGCAGAAGGCAACTACCAGTATTAAGCAACGGTTCCGGGCGTAGGGGTTTGTTTACAGCTGCAGAAAATCAGAGATTCGCAAACGAAAATGTCAGTCGGAAGCATAGATATGATCATGATCACAAACGCCACTAAGGGTAGGGTTTACCTCTTTAGAGTTTTTAGCTGAAGTCGCTGTTGCAGATACCACAGAACTGCCCTTGCCACCAGTTCCTAAAAGAAAAAATGCATTGAATTTTGAAGCTGTACTAAATATGATGCGGAATTAACTCACAGGAAGTGCTGCTTCAGCACCAAGCTGTGGACACGTGGAATGACACAACAGAAGATCTAGAAACAAGTCATCAAGTCACTGCACGATCTGCGGTTATTTGTCACGTAACAGCCGACAGGTAAGATGAGGAAACAGGTTATGATGTCACTACCTGGTAAGCAGCTAAACGTCGAAGCTTTAAACAATATAGACAGGTGACAGACATTTTTCCGCAGCAAGCAGCCGGAAATTCAGTAGAAAAACGTGTCAGCACTGACAAACGCACGAGCAACACCGTGCATGTTACCGCTATATTCAAGGCTAAGCAACGGCGGTTAGCACAACTGACAACACAAGCCGCAGCACATATTCATCCGTTTTATCAAACCATCGGTACCTGACATGGCGTTTCTGTACGCAGTGTACGATGAGAAGGTTTTACTGTCAGCAGGAGACTTCGGCGAAACCGGCGAAACTGGACGTGTGACTTTTTGGCTGAACACACAAAGTAAATATCCTGACTGCTCTGTAACCTCAGCTGTTCAAATAAGTGCAAAGGCAGGCACTGTTAACGCATGTCGACAAGCTTATTTCTACAAACTGCAAGGGCGCGGCGCCACCTTAAACTACTAAGTGCTCTACCATGCAGCTCACAGCCTGTAAGACTGCAGTGAACGATGCGCCAGCAGAGCACGCTGACGTGAGCAAACACTATTTCCTAGTCCTTTCCGGGGCACAACGAAGCACCGGACAAATTAGGCTTTTATCGATCGTGATTGACTGTTGGAGATTCTGCACGCACCTCAACACAAAAAAACACCAATCGAACAGAACTTCGCTCCACGAGGTTTGGAGCCAATGCGGAATAAAGTGTGGGGGCGCGTGTGTGGCTCGATGTTGGTCAGTGATCAGGAAATTTCACAGCGTTGACACTCCAAAGGAATACAAAGCGAGTACTGCATAATGAAACTTTCTTTCCTTTCCATTATGCATCGTAACAAGTCATGCGACTTGACGGCGTGCCTCCCGCCAAACAAACATCACTGGGGAATTATATAGCTCGTAAAACAAACTGTACAATGTACTACTTATTTTTTGATTGAAGTCGCTCGACAGTGGCTCGTAAACTAAAGCAGTTTGCGAATCGCAAACTAGACGCACAAATGGCTGTTTTCCGCAAACACAACCATTATAGTACTGACCAACCAACCAACCAACCAACCAAGAGTACAATTAAATAACGTTCAGCTGAGGGATAAACAGCTGCTATAACACTGACATTCTGATGATATAATACTGACAATGGACACCAATCACACATACCTCACTTCCGGTTTGGTAACGCTGTGCTGATGATACTGAAACAACAAGACAGGAAATAAGAGATCGCAGCATTATATCGGCTGGAAATTGACCAGGTCAGGGGCAACATTTTCAAAGCATCTCCAACTGAAAATGCTTTCACCAGTGGTGCAGCAGGTGCCATAGTGCAAGCGCAGTTGGGCTGCTGGCGGTGGGTGTTTTGTGGTAAAAGCACAAGCGACGTATATGACAAGCACATGCAACTCCATCCAGTATAAGTTGTTTTCTATTTAAATTAGGTTTCGGCCACAGTTGCTTCGCAACGCAAGCTGAAATAGTTTGATCCTCGTATACTGGCAAGACAGAATTGCTTACTTAAAAGTAGTAATCGTAGATATTGCCATCAATTGTTCTTGTTGAAAGCATAATTCATGGTACGAACAACTGCATGACAACTTGAATTTTTGAGTCACGTTGTAATTAGTCCTCGTCTTATTATTGAGTCGGCAGTGACAAGTTTTTGTTAGGTTTCGCATGATACAAATTTGTATGGTTTCGTGCAACCTGAGCCGTTGAGGCCGATATTTTATAACAACAGAGAATTTGTCAAACTCCCTAAGACGCTAAGGTTATCTGAACAATGGTGGTTTCGTAGCAGTGAATGAACGGTCAAACACGACCAACCCCGTACAAAGCACAGTGGTCAGCATGAGGTTTTCATCTCGATAGCGTCACAATCGTATCATGGGGTCCACCTCTAAAGCATTTACACCAGGTGTGCAGCTTTAATCGCACTTGAATAACGCACTTATATCGGAACCAATGAAAACAGCACTTACGCAACAAAGCATGGTTCTCCCCAGCAGCGGCTTTTGGCTGGAATACATTATTCGTTTTTCCAATCGCATAACGACACAATCACATAACACTGAACTACAATGCTTTCTTCCGACTAAAAAGTCTCGGCAAATGAGAAACGCTCGCTCACATTGCAGCATGGAATATAAACGATGGAAAAACAAAGCAAATGCATAAAGTTAAACAGAACGTGTTGTACTAACACTGGGTTTCAACTCCACACTTTTCGGGGTATAAAACGCTCACCTCACTCACGTCCATATCCCATATACGACCGGGCTTCTTCGATGGAAAAAGAAAAAGAAGAAAGTAAAGAATGAAGAAAAACTTAAAAACCGAGATATAAGACAACAGCCATGACTACGTAACAGTAGATCTCAAAGTGTTCGAACAAGGAAGAAAGGTACAGAATGCTATAACATGTAACGGTCGACAAAGTCAACTGAAATCTACTGTTTCTTACCAGGTTCTGATCAACGATGTCGTCGAAAAAATTCGTCCAAGTCATATTGCAAAAATCTTCTAAGCTAGAACTGCGGTACTACGTCGATCAATGCAACAAAGAAAACAATCGTCAATGCTCATCCGTACAGAGCAGTAAAACGCCAAACTCTGTGTTCGCAGCAAAGTCACCAAATTACCTAATACCAAGTTCTCGTATCAACCTCGCATATATCAACCAGCAAGGGCGTGCAAACCGTGCATTAACAACTTTTTGCACCAATGTAACTGTGTCAAAATCGTCTCTAACTCGCACACGCACGTCACGGGCAAGCACGCCAAAACAATCTTAAAACCAACAACATTTTACCATGGCATAGAAGGGATGGAGGAATTCTCCCGTTCTTTAACAAACACAGGAAATGACGTGCATCGTGCCAGAATCAGCAACCTCACCAACAGAGCATTTTTCCAGCAGCTGACAACCACAACGAGCCACTTCTGCACACAACTACTGGAGTGGACAGATATGTCTTTCAACAACCGTTCCCAACTTTCCAGCTGTTCAGAGCCTAACGTCTGATCGAACAAAGCTCGTTCGAAAAGCAATCAACGATTCGTCTTAATCGCTGTGATGGGAACAACAGCAATAACAATAACTATCATGTTTCGGTTCAGAAAGCGCTGTAGTGTATTTTGCTCACATTGTGACACGAGCCGTAACGCTGCGGCTGGTTAAGCACGCGTCTCAACGCTTTCATTGGTAAAGCGTAGGAAATGGTCAAGTACCAACAACTTGAGACTATGGATAACATTCACGTAATCACTTTCGTCGCCTGCACTTGAACTCGTTGAGACCGCATGGATCGCACACAATCGATTTGATACAACCTGGCAATGATGACCAGTATTGAATAAGTCAGAATATTTATACACGTGACCGCGGTTTTAAAACTGGGGTGTCCGCACCACCGAGGCACGAATTGCTTTTGGTAGAGGTGCGAGTATGCGTGTTTTGTTGCGTCACCAAAGCTGATTTTTGCGGTTAACTTGAAGTTACCTTTTCTACATTAAAAAACATATCTTGCAAAAGCGACCACTGAATTTGTGGTAACATTGTTGAAATTTTGGTTGGAGCTGCCATCTGCCTGCGAAGGTTAATTCCGATTTTGAGGTAGCGCTGCATATCCGCAACGAAATACAACCTGTTGTGCCGCTGAGGACTTACGCCGCAACACGAAACTTACAGATAACGCGAGTTTACTGTCACACAACTTTGAATACTTTGAAAATTCTCTATTGCAAACATAAGAAAACATACAAGTACCTTTTCCTAACTGGAAACTACAGTAAACCAGGGATTAGCGGTTCGGGCAAACCTGAAGTTAATTAAATTGCTCGATGTCAACCCAAGACCGGCGCACTTCCACATATAACGGAACAACAAATTTGACAACAAAAATGTTTCCAAGGTAAGTTTCAGTTTTCAACGAACGCAATGTTTCGTCTTCTAAGTTACGATAATCTGATTCTTGGCATGTGGTCATTCCAATGTCAAGCTGCTGATTTTTTTTAAAGCAATAATGTAGCTCTAAGGTGGGATTCTCCGATTTGGCTAACTGCATGAGCGTAACGTGCTAGTTAACCAGCTATGCAATATCTTGAAAGCGCATTGAAATCACATCAGGACATCATCAACCATTTTCAAAAGTCAAGCGCCCTAATCGGATGACGGAAAACGCCCCGCTATAATCCGAACAATACGTCCAGCCCTCTCACTTGTTGGTATCGAATATCTTATCAATGGCCATTAACGACAGAATCGACTTCTCGCTCTCCAGACGTAAAGAATAGGTTAACATCACAAGTGCAATCGTTGACTGATAAATTACGCCGAACACATCTAACGCGCTATGGAAACCGACGAAGCCTGATATGAAGATTTATAGGGCGATTACCGACAAGAGCACCCAAGTACTGGAACGTTTAATGAACATAGGTATAAAAAATTACGCAATCACATCAAATTGTCCGTTTCAACAGTCATCTTCAGAAGCACGCGCTTTAACAAACATGATAACGGCCTCGTGATTGATGAAGAAGGAAGGTTTAATTTTCTTACCTAGCAAATTCACAAGAGCAACAGAAGATCGCTAAAATTTGACACTTCACACAACCCTACAAAAACTGCCAGGACGGTGAAAGCAGGCCTAAAAGTCACATTGTCGCTGCCACTTTCAACGCACTCACGCACAGCAAGCGTTGTACTCGCCAATGTCTGAGTGGCGTTGATGGGAGATGCTTCGTTCCATACGGTGGCGCAAAAATGCCAATCTCAACTGTCAAGTGGGCGTGTGCAGGTATCAAGAATGTTACACAACAAGCAGTCAGTTGAGACAGCAGTTCCCATGCGATAGATCGTGCTTCAGCAAGATCGATAAGTCAGACGATGGTTTTGTGGCAAGCCACAATGCTTCACCACCGTCCTACATTCATTCCAAGCATTTATACAGGGGGAACATGCGGCGCTGTAAAACTGGTCGGAAAATATGCAAAACAAGACATCTGCATTATATTGTAATGAACATGAAATTATGGCCCATCAATATAATTAACCGCAAATCATTGCGGCATTTTTGCCCCAAATGAAATCTGACAAACAAACTTTAGCAAGACACCACCATTTCTACAATGAACATTTTCAGAGACGTGATGACTTGAGGCTTAGCAACAATTCATATTGTTTGGAATGGTGAAATGCATTTTTGTATGCAATGGTTAAACAAATTCATTCAAATGTAGAATGAATCCGAGATATGGTTTTATTTAGAGTTGCATGCACGCTTTATCCGAAAACACCCGTATCAAATTGCAGCAACGCACAAATACTGGTCAACTGCTTATGGTGTGAAAGGATTGATTTGATTAGAATCGCTGTAACTGGAAACGACTTATGCCTTCATACAAACTTAGAGCGAGCCGCGCGCAGCGCCCAAGCAGCAAAAAGTGTTTCGGGTCTGCGGCAAACGGTCAAGAATTAGGAGCTTCAATACGTGATATTCTTAATTGCCTTTTATTTCATGATCTGCAAACAAAAGGCTGTCATGCTTTCTCGTAAACTCGGGTGTTACTTTCAGCGCAGAGTGTTTCTTGCGAATGAAATCAATATAGTGAAATCACGTGCAAACATCAAGAACACCGACCACTCCTTCATTCGTTTTCACACCCACTTTCCCTTGGCTAGGGTCGCGGGGGCAGCAGCCATACAAGAACACAGACCGTCTGCCGAAAACAACACAACCGTGTTAAAAGAAATTGAGGTGAACTGAATTACGAAGAACGACATTTTTTCCGTATTTATCCTGTGAAAAGCGAAGTGACAAACCTTGAATTGCAAACCCTCTTGAAAGTGTACCACTACCTAAGAAAAGCACAGCGAAGTTTGTGCTGTCCGGCTAGTTTTCCGGCGATAACTTTTTTGATGCTCTGGATTACAGTATAATCTCAGGCGTGAGACAACGTTGCAATTGCACTGCCAGATAAAAGCGTTCGAAGGTTTAAAGGTCTTACGTCACCTTCAGCCACCGCGAAATTTCCGAAACTCAAATGACACGACGTGCTCTTGATTCACTGACCACGAAGCCTTGCGTTCAGGCCAAATACGGTAAAACGGCAAAATCCAGTTTCCTTTGCTGTACGGGCGGAGTTTTCGTTCCTACCGCCGAAATTGCCGTTCATGTTGCAAGCATGCAGCGTTAGCAATTATCTGTAAGCCAGTAATAATGTTCCTACGTTAAGTTCACGAATAACGCGAGCGAAGGAAAAGTATCAAACAACTGCTTCACTGCCGTGTTTCTTGTTCAACAAAACAATGAAGCCGTTGGTGTGAACTCCGCCACATGTATTTTGTTGATACTTATAGTATGGAAGAAATCTTCAAACCGCAATCACAGTTAATTACTTTAACAGTTCTATATTTCTTACAAGCTTTACCAAGATGTTTTCAACGCTTGACACAAGCGAGCTTTGAACCAGGAATGTTACTGAAAGAATCTTTAGCTCTCAGGACCATTATGCTGATAAAAAAAAAAACGAAACTGTCAACTACACTTGACTGGTGCTCGACCTTAACCTGTTCAACAGCACGCTAAAGCCAGCTGGTGATGACTGGCTTGAAACGTCGGACAGGCTATCATTGCTGAATGCTGAAGTCATCTCACATATGACAGGAGAGGAAAAGTTATGCCAACATAAAGTGGAGAGAAACGATGAGATACAGATGAAACAGTATGTAACAAGTTAATCGACAAAGGACAGTCAAACATCTTCGCAATCACATGACAAAAGTTTGAATAAAAAGAGCAATTTACAGCAAACCCATTCTCTAGGGAACAATCCCCTCCTTTGCCAAATATCACAGCAATACCCACATGCTGAACGTATGCGCTACACAAATACTCCAAACAGACCCTTGCATCTTTCAAGGATGCAGGATAAAGTAAATGCATCTCCTCACATCGCAACAAACAATCTGAAATGTAACCACCAAGTAAACTGCTACGGTGTTTTGAACAAAATTTCCTCTCAAAACTACATGTTACATCTCGTGGTGCACCGAAAACAACCATACTAAAAATCGTAGTAAGTTTTTTAATCTGAAGTATACACAAAACCCCTCAGCGTGGTTGAATTCGAACACCATGGTTACCAGGAGCTGAGCATCTTCTTACTTAAAAATGCTGGCACGGTGAGAAAACTCTCCAGGAGCAAAAAGAAAATGATCCAGTTCATCATTGTTCATGCAGGTTCAATGAAATAATTGCGATGCCTAATGTGGCGTTGCACGCTGAGCTCAGCAACCACAACAGGCATCAAGAAAACATATCAAGAACTAAAATCCACAAACTACTGTTACACGCGCCACGCAGTAACAACACGTAAGCACATGTTTACTCGTGGAGGACAGAATAAGCCAACGTGAAAACGTCTAAGTCACTCAAACGCGTGAGTGGCATTCGAGTGGTGCTCACAAGGCAAGTGCACAGATTAATGCAAACATGCAACCCTGGAAGCGAGCAAGATACTTACTAACTTGCCGTGCTCGCCGCGCGCTGACCCTTTATTATCGGGAGTATAAGCGCGCCTGGGAGGCGCCTGTGGTCGGTTCAAATTCAGCCTGATCTAAAGCATGAAGAGAGAACGCAGAGGTAGAAAAGTTAACTCACTCAGCAAAGAAAGAGACAAGAGTTGAAAGATGATCGACATTAATAACCGATGCAGGCACAGATAACTCCGTCCGGACCTTCTTCGGCATTCTGCTCAACCAGAGTAGTTTTTTGAATCCTCACATGAAATAATGAACTTTGCAACGATTGGTCGAAGCTTGTCGAAGAATAATGCAAATGGCAGACTTCACAAGGAAGGCGAAAAGACAGATCAAGGAGTAACGGAAGTTAGAAAGAAGATAACTGATTTTCTTGCATAACTAGTCGCTGTTTTTGAAAAGTAAATTGAGAAACAGAAAATCGCATGCCAACCGCACAGTGGCCAAAGTAAAATGCCCCATAAAAACAATCGTCAACAACAAGCTAAGTTTTTCGCTTGATCAACAACTCTCATGATTATGACTTACAGGTTGGTTTTCCACGACGTAAGGTTCGGCGGGTTGGTAATCGGTAATCTTCCCAACTTTTTTCGGTTTGTCCAATTCCATCGAAGTGTGCTTCTCCCTGCGAACGTGAGAGACAAAAATATGAAGGGACACGTGACTTCAGGCAGTACGCGGAGCTGTTTCGATCGGCAAAGCTTATGCGGTATAATTTCAAGTCAACTTCAGCCAAAAATTGTTGGGATAGCGCAAGTTTTTTTAAAGATGTTTTAGGGATCCGATTCGGGTCCCTAAAATTGAAAATCGGGTCTTTGCAGGTCCATACCGGTTACGTAACATTTTCATTAAAAAAAACTGGTATAGCGTAAATCTTGAGAAAGACACTATTTCCTCAAAAGTTGTGTGTGTTGGTGTCAATCCGATACTAATGTAACCGTTGACGCTTGAGACTGCAAATTTCTTTAACGAATAACATAGATCTCCGTTCTCATATTCGAGGTCTGTTTAAGGATCACTCCTATAGAAAGACTACGGGTGTGTGCAGTAAGAAATGGCGCACGGTCTAATTCACCAGAATCGGCAAGTACGGCTATCTACCATTCGCTACCACTGGACAAAGCTCGTTTTAAGCCTATGTTACAAATTTGCTTAAATCAGGCGCAGGGAGCGGTAGCGGAAAAATCGCCACAATGCTGGTTTTACGATCATGCCAAGTCGTAAACGGCGCACTGTTGTCTTCTTTTCGTGAAGACATTCAAACCAATCAGTCAGCCCACATGTGTCTGTCTCGATGTTCTTCAGATGGTAGTTGATTTAATTCGTCACTTCCATTCATCGTCTCAATTCGTTCTTTTACAAGAAGACAAATGGCAACAAAAAATCATGAACCACAGCGGTGTTAACGAGAATCAAGAATGGTCGATGCATCAAACCGAGTCGTTTCAAAATGTCCATACAGCTTAGTCGCAGCGTTCATGATGCAAATATTTGCTTCGCTCAGTGGTTCTTTGAGCTTTCGCAAGAAGACAACGCGCTGATCTTAAATCACATTACGGTGCAGCACGGAATTGATGTAGCAGACTGTGGGTCCGTTAGAGATAACATTTACATTTACAAAAGGAGTGCTTAGTTTTTTGTTTCTCTGCGCAATGCATGCGCGTGTAGTTTCTCGTTGAAAAGGTACGCAACTTCATCTTCATAAGTCATTTTCCAACATATTTAACGTATGGTAAAGTTAAGTGAAATCATCAAGTGCTAATCTTGGACATTGTATAGTGGGTTGTAAAAGACTAGCCCGGAAACATAACTACTTGTCTACAAACATGCCAGACACTACGTCGTAATTACAAACACAGAGCAGCTGTGCGTCCCACGTATTAAAATAATTTATCCTGGTTTCCCAATAAAGACGTGTGACAAAAAATTTTTTACGTATCTCAAAACCGAAAAATAGGTTTATTGCAGCTTTGCCAAAAATGTTTTATAAAATAATGTCGAAACTTACAGATAGACCTTGCAGCCTTGAACAGTGTGAGAACGAATTACTACAATCGGTGTCTTTATCGGTGTCTTTTTGCATCTCAATCAATTACACCAACACAGGCAAGAGCAAAACGCTCCAAATCTTAGTGATTTGAGAGCCCGCGCACCTGGTATTTTCGTTTACGGAATAGATCGTCGCAGCAAATAAGATGCATCGCTGGCGGCAGACACCGATCGTATTAATTCGTTCTCACGCTGTTCAAGGACGAAAAGCTTGCGGCTGGACGAGAAACTGCCTCGCCCACCGAGATTGTCGTCAAACACAGTTTAGCTTCTTAGCGCTCAGCAGCAAATGATGTCATTTCAAGCGTCAGAAAGTCAAACGAAGGCTGAGCGAACAACAAGCATGTCGTCGTTAAAATATATATTTTAGTTTGAATAACTCCGAAGCCCGAAAGCTGATTCACGGTTGGTGACAGCGAAGTATGAACGCGAGTTACGACCTGCTGATGAATATAGCAGCCGGTCCTGTTGTGAATGGCGCTCGTTATCGGCGGAATCTGTCGGCGATTCCTTTGCTGGATGCCTGGCGCTGAAAGCAGCTTTCAAGCGCAAGAAAGCGTGACGTGGTTGCATCAATATCGCAAGCTCTTTGCTCAAGCTAAGCGTGGGCGGCGCTGAGTGAACGACACGATCGTACTTTTGCACCGCAATTTATAGCTTGCTGCCGGCATATCAGCAAGGAAAACATGAACGTTGGGCTTTCCAAAATAAGATTCAGACGCACGATGCAGCAAAAAACTCACTTTGTGTGGTGCGAAGTAGTTGTAGAGGAGGGTTGGGTTGCATCAGAAGCACCTGAAAATAGGTTTATGGAGGATGGAGAACGCCCAAGAAAACTGCATTGCAGCGCCAATTAAACACACGGAACGCTCAGTCACAAATGATCACCGTGCTTTGACATTGCTGCAAACATGATCGTGTGTGGACAAATAATTTCAATCACATTAAGCACTTCTATCCTGATTAATGACCTTGCCAATCGCCAAATAAGCGCACGGGGACGCAACGTGTTTCGACAACGTTTGCTTCGAAGCATGTACTGTATAACACACATCTGTAACCATGCAGATGCATGCGGATGCCGTTAAACTACTCGACAAACGTTGATAAAAATTCTCTGCCAACAAGATTCGAGCCCATTCACGTTCAGAACTCACCTTCGGTATTGCCGATAGTGTGCATCTGCTTGAACATGTTCTTGTACCAATGTTTAGAGTCGCCCACAGTCTAAGAAGTACATTAAACACAATAAAGGAACTCTTGAAAGTTTAAATACAGTGAAAAAAATTATGCAAGGAAGAAAAGCGCAGCTTTGACTTGCCTGCTGAACGCACATTTCAGAACTTCCTACGGCCGTTACCAAAGTGTGTACGTTTTCTGATTACAATCAGCGATACATGCGACTTGACCCAATTTTCACGTGAGACAAACAACAGGAATGCTCCCAAATGCCCTTGTATATCTGGTTTTGCACGGAAAAAGTTTTCTTAACAGTCAGCAGAGCACTTACACTTCTCAGGGCGTATGGTAATCCGCTTTCATTGACTGGACCGATGCCCTCGTGATGCGGTGCGCGAATCACAGTGGTTGTTTTCGTTCGTTCGTAAACGTTAGATTTCGCGCTATTGTCAGGCACCGGATAGTAAGTGTCAGTGTGGACGAGATTGCCTGCAAACGGTGCCAGATACTGTCACATATGAATGACCTCACAAAATCGAACTATAAATGGTGACGATGCAAATGACCTTGCAGTCCGGCGTACGCAGGGCTAATGATGAGCGTTAATTAGATTATGGTTTATTTTAATGTCTTCGCTCAAACCACAAGGAAGAATTTGCGCTGGCAGTGACATAACTATCAAGAAAAATGTCGCCACCTCGAAAAAATCGTTAGTTTCGTATTTTAGCTGTTAATACTAAAAACGAAATGAAATAATGAAAGTATATTCGGCGAAGCACACGGTGGGAGCAGGGTTCAAATAACTACATTCTGCAACGACAGCAACATTTTGAGCGGTCATTCGAAAACATCTAGCGAAGTGCACTTTGCCTGGTTAGCTGCCGCACAAAGCACAAGCGGTCTATAGAACCAGAACTAAGGCCGACCGAATGGTACAAGCACTTTGCATTATCTTGGCAAGGGCTTCTGTTATCACAACGTGCACCGCGCTCAGCCTAATTACTAGGGTGCTTTTTCGGGCAGCTGACATCCCACGTAAAGAAGTTCCATTAGGTCATATATCAACCCAGTACCACGCACTGAGAGATAAATCAAGAGCGAGGAAGACGTCAAGTGTGTTGCAGAACACTCGGCACTGACCTTCCCGCGTTGTTGTTTGAAACACTGCTCCATCTGGCAGCTTCGAGTCGGGCGTGATCTTAGAATCAGCTAGAAACAAACGTTCTAAATTAGCTATGATATTGAACGTCTATAGTCCTTGCTACACCTAATGCTTCATATATGGTTTCAAACAAGATAGAGAAAAAAACGCTGTTTACCCGCAGAGTGAAGGGATGAGTCATGAAAAATGTACGAGGTAGACCAGGCGTTAAAACAAAAACCAAGCTATTGTGAGGACTGCTTTCGTAAAATGAATGATTTCGCGCACTTTGATGCTTTCGATACAAAACACGCAGTTTATGTTTAAAACTCGACAACGTTGAATTCTGGCATTGCAATCTGTGCAAGTCTTCAACGCTCGACCTTCTGTTGGCCTGCGGAAATCCGCTTCACAATACGGGATCGCGGTCACAGCGATGGCAAGCGCCAAAACTACGTGTTAATAGTAGATGTAAAGTATGGTCGGACTGACAACAAGCGACTGTGTCGCGAAAAGATCTCTTGGTTTCGGAACAGCGTGGTTTTTACGAAACACAGCGCCGAGGGCGTTGACGACCTAACAAAATCGAGAAGACTGGCACTACAAAGCACAAACTAGGCCCCATGGTCACGGTAATGATATTTAAACTAACAGAAAATGCACACGAAAACCTTGTCTACTATCGTCCTGACCGCAGCTATCAAAGTGGCCCCTTAATCGAATAAGGAAAAGTGCATAATAAATTAATACATGGAAAAACCGTGCACAATATATGAAAAAGCGCGCAGACGCAATGTAACAGTTCAAACCAGTAATGCTAGCTATACACATTGGTGGCAGAGCCTTTGTCAAAGTGGGGGGGCACAAGTGCACGTTGAAAAGAAATTATAGCAAATTTTGTGGTTTGAATTAGCAACTGTGACGTCACAAGCATAGAAATATTATGTCATTACATATACACCATATGAACGTCTAAATTACACTATTTCAGACAAAACTACACCACTATGAAAACTTATCGGTGAACCACCTGAAATTCAAATAGGCTGTTACAGGGGCGACCCAGGCTATCAGCATCACTTGGGCTAATCATACGATTTATTCTGACTGACTGAATAAAACCGTTCGACGCTTGCGTCACTGAAATTTCCATATTTTGCTTTCATTCTGGCTGGAATTATCGTTGCCCTGTGACGTTATGTTATGCAAAAATAAATGAGAAATTTTCATGATAACTTCTCCATTTTCGAGCAACGTACGTCACAGAGAAATGATAACGCCACAGTGGCGGTTCTGAGGGGGGGCCTGGGTAGGCCATGGCCCCTCCCAGAATTTTGGCTGGACCCCTGCTTGGCCCCTTAGTTTTTTGCTTAATTTCACGTTCGTTCAAGTTCGTTTGATTGACATATACAGCAGATAACTTTCAGCCAACAAAATTTTAAACAATTTGAAGACTTTCTGGCGACGATTCTGACGATATTCACAATCCTAGGTCATCTGCAACATGAACGCGAAAAGCTAGACATGGAACGAAAATATATGAACAGTGACAAGGCACAAAGAAAAGAGCCCGAGTTAACAACTTAGTGAAGTGAGACCGTGGGTGGTGGAACAAACATACAAAGCAAGCAAGCTCGCGTTCTCCGATATAAATCCTAATCGAAGACTCGGGCGAAACCCGAGCAGCCCGTATGCCGGAGTAGCCACTGGGCTGTTAAAAACACCAAGAACACAGCTTAAAAACAGGCAAAAATGACACAGCATTGATACCTGTCTTAAAAACATTCAAAATCGCAACTCTTTTTCATCTTGAACGCACAAGTATCATGACTGAATACTCATTCTACAACTGCATTAGATACCGGAATGCAAAGACAAGACAAAACATATGTAGCAACTAGCAAGTTGTCCGTAAGGATGCCACTTGTGTTGCGAATGCAGAAATAAAATATAGCTATTTAGCGTTGTCAATACAAAAACAAAAACACAATTGAAATTGATTTGTGAAACATTTCATTTTGCGTATAAGATTCAGTAAAATTTCACTATTTGGAATGGTGTTAAAACGCTTGAAATTACCCAAAGTTTTTAATGGTGTGGCACGAACTTGTTCCTACATACAAGCATATGGGTGACGGAGGAGGGGCAGGAATTTGAAAATTTCAGCAAAAATGCTGTTTTCTGTTTCGAGTGGTAAAAAACAAATTTCACCACTTTTGGCCCCCATAGAAAAACTTTTGGAAAAATCCACTAGTGGCCCCCCTTGGAAAAATTCCTTCCGACGCCCATACACACAAGCATGTAAAATGACACCATTTTTGTGAAAAATTGTGTTGTATTACACCATCTGGCAGCACTGTTCAACAACACAAATGCGGTATGCAATCCATAGCAGGGTGACAGACTGTGC
>Ga0210059_1003324_pt1 | contig 25646 bp, 15 predicted proteins | sample Ectturendosymbi2_FD_188042 | JGI IMG/M metagenome (GOLD analysis project Ga0210059, IMG submission 188042) | Ecteinascidia turbinata endosymbiont from Florida, USA - Sample 2 (SPAdes) (version 2) | ecosystem: Host-associated > Tunicates > Ascidians > Unclassified | place: Key West, Florida... | reverse complement strand
GTAAGGGGTATAAGCGTGTAAGGGGTATAAGCGTGTAAGGGGTATAAGCGTGTAAGGGGTATAAGCGTGTAAGGGGTATAAGCGTGTAAGGGGTATAAGCGTGTAAGGGGTATAAGCGTGAAGCTGCAACAATGTTAGATAATTGCACAACAGTCCACGTGTCAGGAGGTGACTCCAAAACAGAGGTGGCTCCACTCATTACCCTGACGCACAATCGGCGGGTTTCAGAGTCATCGCATTCGCTTCTTTAGGATATTCTAAACCAGAAGCGCCTAATGCTGATGAAGTATCATCACAGCAAGCGAGAAACGATCATCAACGTCTTGAGTGGCGTTAGAGGTGAAAATGCGTATAATCACTAACGCCGGCTTCAGCGACCGATTTCCAAGGCTCGGACACACTTTAAACCAGCCGTTCCCAACCTTCGTCTGATCAGCATGCACCCCTAAAATTTCTTTATGACAAAAAGGCTAAGTGAGATAACAAGCATCAACTGAATTTTAAATAGAACATCTAGATTTTTAGAACTATAAAGGTAGACTTCGTTTTTATGTCTCGTAGTTAGTATATTTAACAATAAACATACGACTTTTGAAAATAATATTCACTGATATACATATATTTAGAAATAAATTATACATAAATATATTTTTCCTTTCTATTGCTAAGCTTAAATGTACTCCTTTGGATAGGCAGGCAAATAATCTACCCTTAGGGGTGCATGTACCCCAGGTTGGGCACCCCTAGGGGTGCCAGTGCCCTAGGTTGGAAACCCCTGCTTTAAATCAACGATGAAATGCAAATAGATCTGATATGTTCACAACCGTGTAAGATGCCGATCCGGGATTGCTGCACGAATTTCTAAATGACCAAACGCCAGAACACTTACCTTCGGCCTCTTTCTCTCTGGCCCTCCTTTTGTTGTCGATATCATCCAGTTCGTGTTCAACGTGGGTGATTTCTTTAACATTTCCCAAAATCCTGACTTTCAACTCGTCGACCTCTCGCTGAACGTCGATGTCTTGCATCGCGTCGAGCTCCCTCTGCCACCCGGATATCAACTTGACGCATTCTTCGATTCTGGCGAACGCAAAAACGCGGGATGCAATGGTTGATATTCGAATGCACCGACTGACTTGTTTGACAGTCACAGCAATTTCAGTAACCGCGCACTGGGGGTTGGGCGACGCCACAACAATTTTTCAGCAATGCAGCTCTCCAGAGAAGTCACCTACATTCGGTTGATCAGTAAAACAAATAAAACTTACGCAGTTCCACATTATTTGGACAAGATTGCCTGCCAATACTGGCCAGGAATCTACTACGGTATTAAACGCGCTGTCGCTTAAAATATAGCTGCATATATTCTGTTTTGAAAAATATTTTGCGGTAGTGCTGTCTTGCAAATTAAGCAATTGTTGAAGAATCAGCGCGCAACCAGTGACGACAAAAAATAATTTAAAAAAACTCGTTGAAATATAGGTTTTTCACCTTTCAGTCGTTTTCACATACAAACATAGCACCGAAAGCTCGTTATGTCTGACGTGTAATAATAATTACAACATGTTTAATATCCGCGTTGGTGGAAAAATGTTTTCAGAAAAACATCAAACGACTTTCTTCACTGTAAAATGCAGCAGAGGTGAGAAAAAGTCGAATGTCTTCACAAGTCGCAACACTCCGGGGGAAGTATGTCCGTACTTTTTCAAACGGATCTGTTCGTCTTTTTCACGCTCCTTATATTCCTCCCATTTTTCTTGCGCCTTGTCGTCCATCTCAGCGATACTGTTGTGGATCGACTTCGTATGGGAGGCGGCCAACTTCAGTTCCTCGGTCTGCACAACATAAAACCTACTTTTTAGAGATGCACACCCACAGCAATGTCTTTTCTTTCGTGTATTTTTTCGCAGTGCAGATTTTAAAACAATGGACGAAATACTCACACTCTAACCGAATGACGCAGGTGAGAAGAACATATAATGCAGTGGCTCTCAAATTGTGTTATGCAAAGGTGCATCAAATGGCACACAAATTTTTTTAAGTGTCTTCATGACGAAATGTCAATGTGAAAAAAGTACAATAATCAGAGGTACATTTCTAATTATTGTGTTCGCCATTACAGTCAAATGGTAATTGATAGACAAAACATTGCCCGAAGGGTACACCACCAAAAACTTGAAAACCACTGAGCTACACCACTGACAATAAAGTCGAGATAAAACCTTGCACTGCACTTTTCGTGGCATAAGTAGGTTCAGTGGATGCGCAACATCGCTGTTTGGCCAACTTGTGTACCCACTTTCGGCACAAGGCGCGATTTGATTTCTCTATTTTCACCAAACACTCGGTTCGCCGCCGTTCGCCAATGTCCTCCTCATATCATCACAACTCAGCCTTATTCTGCTTAGAAGGAAAATTTGCCTTTTCCGTGCTCGTCAAGTCTGGTCCAGGTGCCGATATTGTGCTGAGCTAAACCCGCGATTTTTCAAGAGGACAAAGGTAACGTTGATAAAGGCTACTCTACCGCGGGAGCTTATCTGCATAGATTTCAAAGATCCTCTGGATTCACGCTACTAACGGTAATTGTTACTTGCACTCGACGAGTTCAGTCGCTTTCCTTTTGCCTTCCCATGCCGTGACATGACCAGCAGGGTTGCAGCATCGGAGTTGGATTTCTACGAACACTAGGAGTCGGAGTCGGATTTTTTTATCCGACTTCCACTCCGGAAGTGCAACTGAATTATTTTTTACATCGCAATCCTAAAATAGGAATCCTAACTCGTACCTGTTGAAATGGCACAATTTATGTTGAAACTTTTATTGAAACAGATAATTCTTGCTGCATACCACGATTTCCATTCATTGGTAGTTGCTACAAAATTGTTGACAGCCAAACATTACGTTAAGGGGTCGGAGTCGGAAAATTATAAAGCTAGGGGTCGGTCGGACATTTTACCTCCGACTCCGCAACCCTGAGACTACTCAGACAGTCACATCGTGCCTACCAACCTTGTTTGGTTTCCCAGGTTACGTTCGTGTGACAGAGAAACTTTCCTGGCTCGAGAACTAAAGGACTACCTCCACGAGGAAGGTATAGCAACGAGCCATTCTACACCGTATCACCTCACAGGAAATGCTCAATGCGAACGAGCGAATCAAACTATCTGGAAGACAATGCAGTTGATGCTAAGAAGTCGCGGTCTCCGCGAGACGTGGGACAATGTTCTAACCGAAGCGCTGCATTGTGTACGATCGTTGTTGTGCACCTCAACTAACGCCACCTCTCATGAACCTTTCCTAAATTTCCATCGACGATCTAATGCCCGGCAAATCTTACCACGTGGCTTGTACAATCAGGTCCTGTGTTGCTCAGGACATATGTACGAAATAAACGTGACCCCCTCTGCCATGAAATGCAGCTACTTGTTGCTAATCGTAGCTACGGTCGTGCTGTTTTTTTTTCGGTCATAGGCCGCAATGTTTTTGAAATGACCGTAAAAATTTTAAGCCATTTCGGTCAGAATTTCTTAAATTATAGGCGAATGAACACTGCTACGCCTAGTTTTAAGTAACTGTGAGACAAATGATTGAAATGTTTCACTGACCAAAATGTTACAGCAAAAAAATGACCGAAATGTCTCAGCGTAAAAATAACAGCGCTCATGTACGTCTTTCCGATGGAAGGAAAACCGTGTCTGCTTCAAAGTTGGCACCCAGGGGGGAACTACCTACAAACTCACCACGACCACCTGGTGAGGTGCCTAAGGACCTTGCGGAAGCTCCCTGGCCAATCGATTTGACCGACGGGCCGTGGTTAATGAACGCTCCGAGCAAAATCCTGAAGACCTACAAAAAGCCGAGGAAAAAATTTCGCTACCGCGACGGTCTTCCAGGATTAATAAACCACCTGAGCGACACGGTGCGATCCCTCACTGATGAGTGATCTGAATGGAATGCACACGTGCTACGGCATGTTTGTTGATGACCTGATGAAGCGTTATTTTCGCGAAGCATTCGCAAACGAACTGTTAGCTTGTTGCATCTTCTAGAGCAGCGCTTTTCAACCTTTAGAAAGACGGTTCGCACTCTTTTTTTCAACGAAAATTTCATTGTGCGCACGCCGCTAGCAATGACGTAAGCAGAAAATTTTCATGGGGAAGGGGTTCATTCAGTGGCATATGATGATCATTTCTATTTCGTGTCCCCTATGTGTGACGTCACAATTGGACGTCATATTCACGTTTCCAAATCAACGTTTTGGCGAAGAGTGTTGACGCAATGCATATTCTGCCACACGCACTCTCCGTGTTTCATGTGTCATTAAACTTAATAAAACTATCAGCGCTCCAAGTTAGGATATCGGAAGAAAATACACTGAACGCTACGACACAGCAGTTCAAAACTGCAAAAATATCAGGCTGCACATTGAAACAGGGGAGTAAAACACACTCATCACCACACCAGAGCGATTTACTACTGCCAAATCAGGCTGCGCTAATGTCTCGTCGAATACGAGCACTCGAGCATAGAAGGTGTGCGGCTGGATTGGCTTGCACACTCCAGTTTGCAAGATCGAATCTTGCTAACTACACAAAAATATTATTGAGAATGCGCATACAGTACGCAAGAAAACTTTCGTTTTTTCTATAGATGGAAGTCCAGCAAACCTTTACAGTAGTTTTCCTTTTTCACTGTTGAAACCTTATCAAATGCCTGAATGCTTCTATGTTAACAGCTGCTGTTTTTGAGCTCCTGCAACAGTTCTATCATGCTACAAAAACTGGTATTGCAAGCAATGCAGTCAGTGCATGCACTGTTTAGCAATAGCCGACAAAATAAGACAATTGTTTCGGATAAAGTGACCTATCGAGGAACACAATCTTAAACATGCGTTGTAGACGAAACGTCTACAGAGAATGGTGAGATAGTTCCTGAATGCAGACGATAACCCAAATTCCCACCAAAACCTAATTATTACTTTTTGGCCCATCTACAATGTTCCTTGAAATTTGCATGCAAATTTATTCCGTGGTATTCGTATTATGTCGACAAATTAACAAGCAAAAAGTATGCGAAAACAATTAATCTTCTTTGCGCAGGTAACAAAATCTTTGTAACTCATCAAACTCTTGTTTCATTTGGGTAAGATTGGGCTTCTTGTGCTGGACAAAAGTTGAATACGTAGCAGACTGTGGACAAAAGTTAAGCAGTAGCCTATTACGCTACAGCGAACTAACACTTTAGTTACAGTAACTGCAGGTTAGGTTAGAGCGTTCAGCCACAGCATAAATTCCATAACAGCAAATTTAACCGTAAAACGTAGCGCACATGTCATGTAGACTAAAATTGAAGTGCGCTAGATTAGCTGTGGTTATGCTAAAGATGGCTACTGAATATTGATTAAGGGAGCATCAGACCTCCCAGCAACAATTTTAGGACAAAAGTTCAGCTCAGCATGAATTCAGACGCTTTTTCATAGACCCATATTCTGCTGCCTCTAATAAAATTTTTTCAACCACTCCACAGTAGGCTAAGTTGCGTTACCGCGATATAGTCGCGTTTCGTACAAAAAATTGAATGGATGAGCAGGAGAAGTTGGTCATTGACTCGCTGTAAACTATAAACTTCACATTTCGCGCTGTGACATGGAAAAAATATTACCTGGTCATTTTCAATGCCCCTTTGGTGCAATAAACACCTTACAGGGAAAAGCACGATTTATTGCTTCGAAATTTTTGGGACGTTTGTCTCTACGAGTACTTAGTGGTGTTTCAACCTCTCCGGTGGCGTTGCGTTGAATGTGAGATTCACCACGAACGGGATGTGCGCGAAGAAAAACAATATCTATACGTGGCGCGAACAAGCAATAACAGAGTGACTGCGGCGCATGAACTCTATTGTTGCTTGCTGCCACAGTGCGAAGCTTTGCGCACATGCCGCTCGGGCTTTTCCGATCGCAACAGTGGCGTAGTCGGCCCACAAAATTAGGCAGGGGAATCTTTTGACTTTAAGCAAGCAACAGTATTTGTTTTCGACACCGCCTCTCAAACCACAAAGAGACAAGAAACGCAAGACATTTGGCGGAAATGGCCCCCTTGCCTACGTCTATGCGCGTACCCCAACCGTTTTTCGGGTAGGGAGAGTTGTGCTGTTTTCGAAATAGGCACCTTTTTCCGATCTTCAAGATATTTTCTATGGTCTAATGGCTGTGATAACGAATAGCATTTTATTTTAAATAGTTTGTGATTGATAGTTTGCCATTGGTTGGCAGGTATTTTTGTAAACAAAATTCGCCATTTGGTTAGACAATTGTGATGTGTAATAAAAGTCAGAAACGTTTCCGAAAATAAACAAATTTTCAAGTCCGAACGTCACAAACTTCTATTCCAGGCACATCTGTAATTTTCAAACAATACGGCACGGGTCTTGTACAGACTGCCAACAAGGTTTAGTGGCAGCAATTCGGGTTTTTCGTGTTTTTTGTGTCACTTTCATGCCTGCCCCACGCGTTTTTGCGGCGCGGACCAGTGTTTGCTTCGCTAAAAATAAATTTTTTTCGACAATAATAAATTTTTTTCGACAGCACTATTTCGCTGTGACTGTCTCGCTGGACGGCAAGCGCACTCCTCCACAACGCGTACACGGACCTCTAAAATGGATGTATTGAGGGTTACCGCCAACACAATACTCTCCCACACTTCTACATGTAGTTCCACACGCACCAAATAAAAAGCAACAAACATTTGTAATGTTTTCACTTTAAGGTATTAGCGCATCAAGACGTTAAAGGAACAGAATAGTAAACGGGCCTCAATTTGAAGCATAAACCCGGCCAGAGCGCGACATACATTTTTGAAGCCAGATTTAGGCCCGAAAGCCAAATTTACCAAGTGAGTCATTAAATGCGCAACTGCTGGGCATCAAAAAATGTAGTGTACGGGTGTAGCTGCAGGTGTTGCGATCGAAAATCCCGAGCGGCATGTGCGCAAAGCTTCGCACTGTGGCAGCAAGCAACAATAGAGATCACCCGACGACATCACTCTATTATTGCTTGTTCGCGCCACGTATAGATATTGTTTTTCTTCACGTACATCCCGTTTGTGGTGAGTCACAAATTCAACGCAACCGGAGAGGTTGCAACACAGGTATCCTGTTTTATCACACCCAAAATAGCAACCACCTTGCCCAAAACATTGGTTTAAACAAGCACAAAACTTAGCTTTTGAGTCAACGATTATAATTCGAACTGTAATGGTTCTCAAGAAAAAAGAGAAATTATCACGAAACTATCCGCGAGGGCGCTATAGGCATAAAAGAAACTATCTAGGGTAGCGATGTAGACATGAAAAGCCGGCTTGTAGGCCATCGTTTCTTAAAATAAGCCAAGAATCGATTGAGTGACTGATCTTTTCAACGTAACGCGACAGCGTGCTAATTTCCTTGCCATTGTCGCCTTCTCAAAAAGAGTGTGACATTAAACCGAGCAGAGAAAAGAACGCAGCTGTGTTTGCAAATAGAATTAGCTGAAGAAAAATCACAATCGCTTCGCTCACATAAGTCACCGCGGTGAGCACAACAAACGTATGTCACGGAAGAAAACAATCGTTATTCTGAATTTTGTATGCAGGTCCGAAACAAGCCCGAACCGGGACCGACATACAACTCTGTACAAGAATTCCGATATTTAGCAAGGCGATAACGCCAGTTTTCAATCACTTCGAATCTAAGCACAAAAACCCAGGCAACCTTTCTCTTCGTTCCCTGATCCAATGATACAATTTTCCTTTTGAAAGCTTCCAGTTTTTCTACGAGCGGCAGAAGCACTTGTTGAGCGGCCGCTTTCCTTTGTTTCAAGGTCTTGAAAACATCCTTGCACCGATTGAATTCTATTCTTGCCTCCTCGTAGATCTGCGGAGAATGGCTCAGGTCAGTAAAAAAGTTCGAAAAAAGCGAAAACGATCTTGGTCACAGCGCTGCGCGACACCTTGTAACATCTAAAAGCTTACAGAACAACGGTGACGATCACATCGCTGAGCAGAGTAGCTTTTGAGGGATTATGAAACATTTTGGTATAAAAGTATATGGGTGGGGGGGCGGGGGCGCAATGCCAACGCGAGAAACGGCTCCTTGGTCCTTCAGTTCCACACCTGCATCGAAGCCGTAATGCTCTATGGCAGAGTTTCCCAACCTGCAGTGCGCGTACCACTAGTGGTACGCGAGTAACTTGCATTTTTTCGCAAAAACCTCGATTCGCAGCTTTCTAGTTCACGTATCGGGCTTTGTTTCTAAACATGTAAATTTTCCTGCAGCTTGCTTTTGTTTCCCAACATTCTAAATTTACGCCGCGCATCGACCATTTGGTGGAAGGTAAACAACAACAAAAATATCATTTCATTACATTTAATTGTGGTCTTTTATTGTTATTTTAAGGTATATCATTATTCTAAATAAAGTAAGATCAAATTAGTTGTTCTGGAAGAAGTGCTACGCATTAACAATGCGAGGTGCTCAAGTGGTACGAGATCGGAAAAAGGTTGGGAACCCCTGCTCTATGGCATGGGTTTCCAACCTGGGGTACATGTGACCCCGGGGATACATTTGCCCATCTGAAGGGGTACATTAAGCAATATAAGGGAAAAATATATTCATGTTTATTTCCAAATAATCTAACAAAAGTTGTAGTGGCTTTCCGGTGAATTTTGATATTTAACTCAGCTTTTTTGTCAAAAGAAATTTCAGGGGTACATGCTCATCTGTGGAAATGATGAAGGGGTGCAGCCATGTACTACATGGTCAGACAAAGGTTGGGAACTTCTGTTCTACGGCTATGCGGTCACTGCCATCGCTTCTTTCGTTTAGTGCAATTTTTTTAAGCGGAAAAAAAAGTTTTTTTTTGTTGAAAAGTTTGACACGGACCGCTTTTCTGTGGTTGGTCACGTCGGTATATATTTCATCTTGATTACGGACCGGTGTTTTGAACAGTTAAAGGCTTTTTAGCTTAAATTTAACGATGTGTCTGCATTTTGATCTGTTCTTTATGCTGCGAGACACGGTATACAAGGACCATTCGCTTTATGCAAAACTGGCAACATCCATTTGCTCCAGTGCATTATGTTTTGCCCCCCCATCCCAACACAACGACTCAGCGGCTTCAGCCGTGTATTCCATTGCCTAAACCACGTTGAAAAACGCTCACTTTTTAAGACTTTATTATGAAAAAGTCAACATTGACGGCGAATGCTCAGCTGACTTATCTAATTTCAAAGATGTCGACAATGATTGCAACCACGCGATTTTATCAACCTTTGTCTTCCATCAACTACAAGTGAATGCATTTAGCAGTGAAGCAGGTTTGACAACTCACTGGTCGTTTAAGCCAACCGTATATTCTTTTATATCTGGGTCTAAATGTCACAGGTTGCAAAAACTATGACACGAACTTTATATATATATATATATATATAGTGGGAAAACAATTAAGGAAATATTTTTAGCGAAAAAATTCATGGATCAGGCGGGTATGGCATTCCTAGAATATGACTATTTTTGTAAAAATATGCAAAATCATTTTGGAAGGTTTCGTATAACGATACCACGACTTGCTAAACCGGTAAAGCAGCGTTTCACGTCGAAGTCGCAAACAACCATATTCTGTGATGCAAATGAGGAATGCTCATAATGACATGTGCAGAAAGTTGGACGACAATGATGTTTAACTTACAACCCAGCTTCTCTTTTTGTCAAGGATGCTAAGCTTGTCGATGAGTAAGCTTCTCTCTTGCTGTCTGGAAACATTGCAGCAAAGTAAAGCAAACCGAAATGAATGCAGGATTCGTATCACCGAGAAGGTTAGACTTGGCCAGTTCTTTGAATCTGATCGCAACGCCAAGATTAAAAGAAGCTAACGTCAGCTAGCATACTTTCACCATGCACCTTTTTCAGTGTAATTGGCTAAAGCAGACGCAATTGAACTTCTGTCAATTTGCAGGTGTTCTGCTTCAATTTCTTGTCCGTAAGATATCTGCTGCACCGGCAACTCATTGTTTCGTCACAGCGGTAATTCTACAATGACACATGTCTCGGAAAAACGCTTTCTGCGAGCACAGTAAAAAAAACTAGGTGACTCCGAATTTATCGTAGGTCTAGTGCAGGGTCTCCAAACTTTTTTGTCAGAGGGTTACATAATTTAAACAACAGTTCGAAGGCTATAAAACAACAGTACGAAGGCCCGACATCTTACGCAATGTGATTGTTTCCGGATATGTGACATTCTAACAAATGAACAAATGTTTCGTAAATATAGTATTTTTTATTATTGTCAAAATGTCTTCCCGGGCCATAGTTTGGAGACTCCTAGTCTAGCGTTAAGACAAAAAATCGCTTTTCAAGTGCAACAACGCGCGGTCGCCCGTCTTTGTGGAATCACTAACAAGAATTTTTTTAAATTTATGCTCCTACCGTGCTTTTAGCTGCTATTATGGCTGTAGAAAACGCTCCTATCAAAAATACGAGCCGTTGCTTCAAATATTCACAAAACTTAAATGTTTTTAAACCTTTTCGCTTCTTGCTCCAACCGCTGATTCTTTTGTATGAGCTTATCAAGATGCTCCTGGTCGCCATTCTTGCTCACTTCCATGTCTTTTTCCAAAGAACGATATTGTTTCAGCCATTTGTGATCGTCTTGCATTTGAGTTGGGCAAACCTTTGCAAAAAGAAATGAAGAACTAACAAAATGAAAAGCAGCGGGCGCCGAGCTTCAGACTGATCCTTTACGAGGCAGAGCAGTTGAAAAATGGTCTTCGTAGCACTGCATGTTGGCACTGATATTCAAAATCCCACAAAAGTTTACTAGCGTGATATATTTCCCGGCTGGTTCCAAACAACTCGCCCAAGTCTACGTAGGTCTTTCCCTGCTTTGTCATTGATTTATTTTCTTTTTTGATAAACGAAACTGATTAAATACAGCAGTGATTAAATACAGCATATTAATAACGCGATGCCTAAGTCTAGTTTAACCTTGGCTGCGAGAGCAGGGCCATTTCGTGTCATGTTAGTTGCAAGCGGGTCTCTACAACGTCTGCAACCCATAAATAAAAGTTTTTAGCATCGCTAAGTTCGAGCCTTTCTTTAGTCAAAAATTTGCGGTTTGCAGAAATCTGCAATAATTTATTTTTATGACACTGCTTTCTAAACTAAACGGATGAGTTTATCAAGGAGTTGTATTTTAACGACACCAAAAAATAGCTGAGCGGCATCTGATGATTTGTACTGAACGTCGATATTTTACCACGAATTTGTCACCAGGTCTGGTCAGAATGCCATCACTATGTTTGACAGGCAAGATCTTTTCGATCATCTGGTTTTAAGTTAAGCAAAAAAAGACTAAATAAAATGCTCTGATTCGTGAAACTTTTTTAATTATGCAAAAATAATTTTCTTAATTGCAAACTAGTAAAGAGCAGCTTCATTTGGCTAACCTTGCTTACCATCAACCTGAGGAGCATATTACATGCAAAGGAACTTAACAAGCCTCCAACAACAAAATTGTGCAATCTGTGATTGCAGAATAATAGAAGATGATTTCTTATGTTATGTCTATTAGCTGACGGGCACAGAAGAATATCATCAGTGCTATAACATCAAAAAAATCACGAAGTAATATCTCGATACTGCCACATCACAATTAAAATGTACGCACATATCGAAAAACTAAGCACTTTTCTCATAAGCGCAGCAATATTTTCTCTATGACATTGTTCTTTGAAATAAGCACAAATCTTTCAAAAGAGCACGATCTGGCAACCCTTGGTTTCAGCCCAGACATGTAGCACTAAGACCTTATTTCTTGCTATCTACCGTAGTTGGCCATGCATGTCAAGCGACGATGAAGATTTTTAAAGCAAGTAAGTTGATAACTGCAGGTCAGTTGTCACTTCGGCAAAATAGGAAGGTGACAACGTTACTTGAAATTCAGAACAAACGTGAACGGGTGACTTAACGGTCGTGGGCGTGACTTGCAATGGCACGGTTCGCAATGCATAAAAGCAGAGGTCTTTAATTTGCGGACCGCAGGCCAAATCCAGCCGGCGAAGCCATTTCATCTGGCCACAAACACATTCAATCAATAATAATTCAAAAATATTATATTTACGAAAGGTTTGTTCATTTGATAGAATGCAACATATCCCGAAAAAATATTACACTACGGAAGATCTACGGCTCACGAACTGTTGTGTAACAGAATATGTGATCCCGGACAAAGCGTTTGGAGAATCTTGCATTAAAGGAACCTCAGAATATTTGGCCACCTTAAAAAACACACAGAAACTTCAAAAACAAGCCATTACATATCGAGTTCAGCTTCGTCATATTCACTTTTGTACTCCTTTCGGAGTGTAGCGAGCGGTCTGCGGCGCCCATCTCCTTTTGCTTGCGCCGTGGGCCGCGCGTGACCATGAAATGACATTCGGGAGAAATTGACAGTCTCTTGTTATCCATGTGAGACCCTGATCCTTGTGGGTGTTTCCTGTCATTTTGTTTTATCAGAGCGGTACGAAACGTTGGACTAACTTCAACAGTTTGACGCTAGCGTTTAAGATGTACAAGCTGGTCACTAGATATCCAGGGTTTTTAGATCGAATTTCATAAGTTGCAAGTTGTTATAGCCTTATCAAGGCAAGATTCGAATAGAAGATTTTTACTAGCGACAACGAAAGTGTATAGTGTTTTTAGATTTATACCCCAGAAAGTCAAACAAGGTATGGATCATATTCGGAGCCAAAGAAGAGGTAATGGTCAAAAATGCACTTTACCGCAAGTTCAGTATTTTCCAAAAGTTCAATTTTGTTCATTTTCGCGAAATCGGCGACGCGTTCTTGAGGCAGAAACTGGCAAAGATTGGAAAGCTGGATGTTGCACTTTGCAACGAACTCTTCAACCTGCCGCGAGCTCACCTGAAAAGCGTTTGCTAGAATTTAAAACATTTACACTACCAGAACGTAAACGGTGCATTGCATGAGTTACTCGCTTTCCACGCAAGCCACATTTTCGCACCATCACCACAACCAACTGCACAATATTTTGTAGCAAATCATAGCATAGTTTACCATTACTAATGCCTCAAATTAAGAACAGGCCCTTTCGGTTTTTCACAGATCAAACCTTTTTGTTCAAAACACAGGTTGGACAAAGCGATTTGCTCATGTTTATGGATTCTACTGGAGATTTTTTGACATGTCCGGTCTTCGAAACGGAGGCAAGATCGGCTGTCGCTGCAAGACACCACTTTCACGATGAACAACGTGGCTGACTTGAAGCACGAGACGAGTACAGAGCAATGACTCAGCGCGGTGTTGACCAGGATGTTTTTCACAGGTAAGTGTATGCATTTCTTCAAATATATTACCTCCCAAAAGTATCCGTAGCTGATGGTCACCAGCGTGAAATGCGATTAATAAAGGTTTTGCAAAGCCTTCCTAGCTTTTTTTGGAAGCCCAAGATGAAGTACTTTTTGATGGCAACAATCCCACGGAACTGACAACAACATATTTGCTTCGTGAGCAGTGAGCAAAGTACTGTCAAAATACACCTTGCCATAAAATATCATAGTAAACTTTGGGTGACGATTCAGTGCAAAATAAGATATCGAAATTAAAATAATCCTCAAAATTTTACTGCAGTTCCTGCTAACAGCTTCGGATGCTATACGTTGTTTTGGCATGATAAAAATCCGGGATTTGAAAGCTACACGCCAGTCTAAAGAAAATCAGTATTAATTTATAGCATTTCGCAATAATTTGTCTCCTTGGAGGCGATTACTTTCATCCCACAGTGTGAACATACCAAGTTTTGATCTCAATATAACATTTTTCAATCATAACTTGAAGTGCTTCCCAAGCACTCACATCGGCAAATCTGCATATGTTTGAAGGTTGACCAACGATTCGCCTTTGTTCGCAGTAAAGCAAGTCGTCAAACGGTAGGTAAGTTTTACGACCTCTGGCCGAACTGTCATATTACTGTACGTCGTCTTAACGAATCGCTAGATGCTGCCCGGTTGCAAGTTGTACGTTTGTCCAAAAGCGCTTTCCAGACTTGGATGCATTCGCAAACACGGTTTACACCAACCTGCTGCACGCACACAGTACCTGAGTTCCGTTCAAGGTGAAAGTGGAGTTCGCCTTTCCAGTGCTGCCTTGCGTAATCTCTCGCCGTATCACGTCATTCTGAATAAGGTTGCATCTAAACATGCGTTGTAATTCGAAATGTTTCGCCGCAAATTGAACGACTTAGGAATCGCATACTGTGTGGAAACGCTGAAACGGAGTTTTTGAACTACCACATTTTTTCAATAAATGAAAGTCAAGGTGGGAAATACACTCAAGTATATGCTGAGAAACCAAACTTCATCAACTTTGTTAAGCCATGCAAGATGCCTTTTCCTTCTACTGAAATGTTCAACATAGTTACTATTCAAAATGCACTTTCCCATCTTATCAGCAACAAAATTGTGGGAACTTACCTGAAACATCATTTTTCAGAATTGTCATTTTTAGTAGCGAAAATAGTAAACTTACTTGATCTGCAGGGTTGTCCATGGGACATATTTATCTGTCCCATTCCCATCCCATAGCAATTTATGCCTGTCCCATCGCATGGGAAGTTTCCCATGGGATTCCCATAGGAATGACATTCCCATGGACAAGCCTAGGGTTGTCCATAGGACATGTTTATCCGTCCCGTTCCCATCCCATAGCAATTTATGTGTGTCCCATCCCGTCCCATGGGACGTTTCCCATGGGATTCCCATAGGAATGACATTCCCATGGACAACCTGTTGATCTGTGACATCGCATTTAAATAACACAATGCCTCCAAACTTTAATTTCAAAGGCATTTAACCAGATAAAGATAATATGAAATGGTTTAACAATACCTGGAAATTTGACATATGTGAAATATTACATTGAGAAGAGTGAATGAAGAAGAGGCAACTAAAAACAACCTTTTCTAACACACAAAACACAATGCTAAGCTTAATAAAATACATGCGATATACTGAAAAGCACTTGGAATCAGACAGGTTCATTGAAAGGCATTAAAAATCTTTTCATAGATTTGGAGACTTACATTCTGCAAAAGATACGAATCGAGATAACCAAATGTTTTAAATGTAGTAAACACACGTGCATCAAATGAGCTTTTTTTGATTGCTTGGGGCAACACTACAGATTACATACAGCTTGAAACCAAAGTTACGCTGATGATACAACCACACGCTCACACCAAAGCCACCCTACCAGAATTACTGGCATTGTGCTCAACCCATTTTACCAAATTAGTAACTTTTCACGAAACATGCATCAAAATAAAAGTGCATTTGGAATTTGAATCAATGTTTCTGGTCAAAAAACCTAAAACCCACAACACCTTTGCGTAGCACATGGTTACATACATACTTACAATTCAATTTCAATAGTGGCTTTTTCTTTACCATGCTTGATAAAGTCACCCAGCTCCTTTGCACGAGCCAAAAAACCTAATAAAAACAGTTCAACAAAATTAAGAAAATAACAGCAGTTGCAGGAGGCTTGCACAAACATTACAATGCCGTGTAGGCTACTATTTAAGAGATTTGCATTTGATGTTCAGTGCTTAACTGTTGCTGGGGTTTCCTAGCCAAGCTCTAACCTTGCAAGGGAATTTCAAGTTTCACAAGGGCCTCAAAGTTATTAGGTGTTGTGTAGGTGGTCCTGGAAAAAGTGGCAAGGTCCACCCACATCTGGTTGCAGGCCTGGCCCAACCATACATTTCAATAAAAATCAAGTTGCATTCCTGCCTGCATTTCTTTTAAGGTGTTTCAGTTGGTAGACCATGATTAAACACATCTTAACATTCACGCTAGTCTCTTGTATCTGACAACGTCACCACTCACAATATCATCTGCAGAAATTATCTCACAGCAAGTATATTTAACTGAAGTTTCAGAAATCTAGGTAAGTGATTTGATGAATTTGTCAAAACAAGATGAAAAGTTAGGTAGGCTTTCTAGCAGCCTATACATCTGCCACACTAAAGCCATGGCTGCACTAGTTCAGTACAGAACCAGGTGTTTGTATGAGGCTACTAATTTTTACTCTGTCCTGACCATTTGGTCTTCATCTTGATTAAAACTGAAAAGTTCTCAATTTTGGAAATGTTGTGAAGAGAACTTTATCTATGACTGTTTGCAAAAAAATTGTACCACAGTTGAATAACCACGATTATGTCATCGAATGATATTTCATGAAAATTGCCCCCCGAAACGAAGAGCTGGCTGTGTCCCTGCACAAGCCTGTATCTGTTCTGTCCCCCCAGTAGTTGTACATATAACAGCCACACAATAAAATACGAAGTTTTCTTACATACTTCAAGCACATGCCTTATTCTTGTGTGGTTTAGCAAGTTTAAACTGTCAAGCCTGTGTCTGCCATCCCAGTTGCATACTTTCTCTGCTCAACTGCTATTTGACGAGACATTCACGCAGCCTCATCTTTTTGCAGTTGTTAACTACCCTGTCATAGGGTTTGAGTGTGGTTTACTCAACTGTTTCAATGCACAGCCTTATGATTTTGCAGTTGTGAGCCGTGCTGATGTAGCACTGAGTGTGTTCTACTCGCTTATTTTAACGCGTTGCCAGATATTTTTACATTCATGAACTGCTCTGTCTTGGCATTGAGTGCCGTATTTTGCTCTGGTTTCCAAACTTCACGCATTGATAACCTATGTTCATTACAGTGACACATTTCACAACAAGTAAGGAGAGTGTGTGTAGAATAATATGCATGCTGTGTCAACAAACTTTGCCAAAATGTTGGTTTGTAAATGATAATATGACATCGTATTTTGACATCACAAACAGTGTATATCCAGTAACAATGACCACCATACGCCACTGCTCAATACTAGAATTTCATAGGGGGGACATAAAATAAATTTCCCTGGGTATCACCAGACCTCTGCGCACCACTGTGTCCATAACAATAACGCAAAGAGTTCTAGGGGCAAAGAAAAGCTCCAATAGGACAAACTGTCTGTTTCAAGACCTGCAAACGTTTCTGAAGTTCCAAGTATAGATGTGCTGTTTTAAGATTTTAATAAACTAAATGAAAAATGGATTTTGACAAACTACATTGACGTGCTAAGGTTCACTGTGAGTATGGGAGATTGCACTTTTCATGCAGTTGTGTTGTTTGTTGGGTACCAACCATACACCGACATTTTCACACCCAAAAACACTTCATAACTCCAAAAGCAGTCGGGCAATTCAGTGCCAAGTTAGCAGGTTACAAGGTTGAACTCTGGCCAGTTTAAAACAATATCTAAAACTGTCACTGGCTGTAGCTCCTTGTCCAATGTTTGACATTTCAAATCAGAATATAGCAGAGCCAAAGGTAGTTCACTCAACAAGTAGAACAAATATCCATTGTCACAAACATGACAGCAAAAACGTAAGTAAACTAAACCAACTTTTTCAAATAATTGAAATCAAGAAATACTTGTGATGCCATTAAAAATGCATACTGAAGTTTTGTTGAAATGATAATCTTCCAAAGATGTTTACTCACTTGGTTTTCCCGCAAGACCCAAGCAAATTGCACAGACAATGCTTGACTTCCCTGTCCCATTTGGACCAATAATTACATTCAATTTTGGGTTGAGTCGAAATGCACACTGGTCATATGTTCTGAAGAAATAAGACAAAAAACTCCAAAGAAAAACCATAAAACAACACAGGCAGCCACCTGTCTCTAAAGACAAAAATATACTCATTAAAATGGGTGATACTACCCATGTATGGGTACTAAAAATATTTAGCACATCAAGAACTGTTAAACAGTCAATGTGTCTATTCATCTCAGGCTAAAAAACATCACAAAACCCAGACCCGTAAGAGAACACACCCTGAAAAAAATTTTGCCCTCCCTGGGAAATGTGTTGGACATAATTTACGACTATTGAACATAGTTTGAAAAATTTGGACCTCTCTCAGAAAACTCTTTGCCATCCCTGGTGTCCCAAGATGGTTATGGGCCTGACAAAACCTCTATATCTTAGTCTGCCTTAAGTTGCCTTCATAGCAAACAAATCAGTGTCATTAAAATTAGTGTTACATAAATGCACAGTCTCACAACCACTTTATGATGAAAAGATGAAAAAGTCAAATATATAGTCCCAGAGTCATCACATCTTATTCTTATGAAACATTTCAGTGCTATGATAACATATCCACATTGAACAAAATAAGATTCTGATGGATAAGGAGAATAACTAAAATCTGTAAATCATTCACAGCTCCTTGGTATTCAATGCTGCAGCCTTCAGCTCATCAAAATGTTGCCCACTTGAGGCACTGCAACAGTTCATTTTTAAAGTAATAAACAAATGCTATTTTTACTTTGCAAACTTGTAAAACAAAGATTACGCAGAAAACTTGACAATAGTTGAGGATTCAGGTTACAAAATGGTGACCTAAGGCAACCCATACCAGGCACATTTAAGAATTGTTTTAACCACATATTTTGCCACATAACTGAAAATCTGAGTCAAACGCATTCTAGCTTAGCCTACAAGCTTTGGTATACTTGACCAAAATTCAGGTCTTATCATGACAAGTCCATTTTTCATTTTCTTCTTATGATGGCTTAAATTTTGTGCTTGTTTTCTAAAATCTGTGTTGTGTAGCTGTGGAAAAATCATTTGAAATAGAAAAGAATAAATGACTATAAAATTCATCAGGTAAAATTTGTGCAAGTACTCAAAATTATGTGGTTTGACAGACAAATGAGAATTTAGATTTAAGAAAAGATATCAAAGAACACTACAAAAAATTGTCATAAAAAGTTGCAATTAACATTGTGTGTATGTAAAATTCTAACACCTTTGTTGCCAGGTGGATTCACCTTCAAGACCCACTTTCTTGCCATCACTTTGCAACTCCACAACTTACCAGGCAATTGAGCTAGAGAGCTGATCAAACACTCTAACAATGTGGCGAATCTTTTAGTTTGAATTTTTAAAGAATTGGAAGGTTTTGGATTTTAGGTTTCATGAGGGTGAACCAACGAGTACAGTAGGTTTAGGCTGTTTTTAGCCCAGGTAACCTGGCCTGGGTGACAACCACAAGAGGAAATTTTTTTACTCAAGTTTTTATTGGAAACTACTATAGGCTATAATCTGAGTCTTTTGAGCCCTTGATTGGCTTTTTAGTGTTTCTGGTTCAAAAGTCATGGCCTAAAAACAACAAATCAATTATTTGTTATAATTTAAGGGGTTAATTCAACAACTTGTTGTTTGTGGCTTAGCGCGGGATTATCTCTGATCCTGTATGGGTTACGGACCTGGTCGAAGCGTCAAAATAGGCAGCAAGTCTTCTAGTCTACACTCGAAAAAAAATTTTTGCTTGGGGGGTGCGGTTTTTTTGTGAGTGACGTCACAAGTGGAGGACTTTTAGGCCACCTTGGCCCATGTTTGCCTAGCCCTGGGCGTTAACCGTTAGGTGGTAGTATTTTGCTGAAGTTTTTACTGGAAACTAGCCTACAATTCGAGTCTTTTGAAAGCTCAAAAGACTCAGACTCAAGCCTAGTTTCCAATGAAAACTTCAGCGAAACACTTTGGCCTAGTGGTTGGGTCCTAGGCCAGGCAACATGAGCCAAAATGGCCCCAAAACTGCTTCACTTATGACGTTAGTCACAAAAAATCTGCACCCCCAACCAAAAATTTTTTTTCAAGTGCAATCTACTAGACTGGTCGATCCGTTTGAGCCCTTGAAGAGCTGTCTAGCATAATCGACGGAGGAGCTAGGACGTTGGTAAGGCAACCAAAAACTGCTGTTTTTCAGGCCAAAATCGAAGTATGAATATATCGTACGCCGGCTCTCAAAGTGCTAATTGCCTGACGAGTTATGGAGTTAGAAAGTGGCACGAAAATAGTTGCTCTGTCTAGCATTGAAGTAGGAATATATTGCACACAGCAGCGAACGTGTTAACAGTGTTTCTTTCATTCAGGCAAATCCTTGGACAATGACTCTTGATAGTATTTAATGAAGACAGGGAGCAAATCCAATTTCATGATTTTCCCTTGTTAAAAATTTTCTTTGGTATCATCATGTTACTTATATTCCAGAAATCCACTCAATTATAGTTTGCCATTTATAAAAAAATGTTGCTTGAGATAAAAAAATTTAATTATGTGCATTTTCACATAAAGATGATATAGGTCAAATTCTAATACAGGTATTTTGTTTTCAATGCCAGTAACCATGAATGCATATGTTGAGAGTTTGTATCAAGTAAGACTGCTTTTAACTTCTGTGCAAGACAAACAAAAAAAGATTTCAAACAAAAAAAGACAAACAAAGATTTCAAATATTCACTATGGCAATGGCGTAGAGATGTTGAAATAGATAAGGTAAATGGTCTAGCAGCTGCACTACAGTCTATTCAAACCTATAAGACAGTTTGGCAGAAAGTCAACAACAAAACCAGATCTCCATCACTACCAACATTGGTGGGTGGAGTAAATGGTGGTTCAAGAGGTTGTTAAAATGTGGAATGACCATTTCAAGGAAATATTAAACTCTGATAACTCTGCCAATGAGTCTGCAGAGTTTGTGGAACATAGCATAGACTGCAAGGATAAATATCTGGGCACTGAAATGCCCATCATGTTCTGTTGTTTTGCTGACACCGCTTCTTCAAAAGCTGCCCTTGAACAAGGCCCCAGGGCCTGATTTGATTTCTGCAGAGCACTTGCTGTAGCCAGGTGAATCTTTACATTTTTTGTCAGTTTATTGTTTAACATATGCATTGTTCACGGTTTTGCACCCAATTCTTGCTTAAACACAACAATAGTTCCCACATGTAAAAACAAGAATGGGAATATGACTGAGGCAGCAAATTACAGACTTGTGGCAGTTGCCAAGTAGTGTCAAAGCCACTTGAACTCTTCATATTATTTAGCGTCTCTCTTTTCCTTGGAACCACAGAAAATCAGTTTGTTTTATAAGGCTGGACATGGTACTGATCAATGTACATTTTTGTTAAAGCAAATTGCTTCATACTTCATAAACCATGTTTCATCAGTGCATACTGTTTTTTTAGCTGGAAAGCAATCAATCAAGTATAATTATTGCACATGAAATTATTTGAGAAACTAATTCAAAAACGGGGTCAGATGTGTTTTTACTGAAACATTAGTACAAGGAAGAAATGATGCAAAAGTAAAGCAAGAATTTGTTTGATCCATTTCATGTGACTAATGGGGTTAGACAAGTGGGATTATTGAGTCCATAGTTGTTTTTGAGATTTTTGAGTCCAATCATTTTTAACTACAGCAGAACTGTTTGCATGACGTTTAAGGCTAAGAGCGCAAAAAGCACAATCACTCCATTAATGACACTACACTAGGTGTTCAAAATTTATAATCTGTTAACCACTACAAATATTTGGGGAAATAATTGTATTGGATACTGAGCTCTCAAATAACAAAGACATTCAGAGACAACTCCAATGTGGCAATAGTGTGCATTCGCCATTAAACAAGCTGTGAGCAAGTTTTTACCAATGTTCAAATGCAGTTAAAAACGTACTCTTTTCGTTCCTTTTGTACGCCCATGTATGCATCACAATTATGGCATAGTTTTAGAAAGTCATGCATTGCATGCAGAGATTGCGTGTGGTCTATAATTTTGGATGCAGAGCTTTATCTATACCACCTGCCCTAGAGGGCAAGTGTTAGTAGTCATCCGGTTCATTAAACATTTCCACATTTGATGAACTAGTAAAAAAACATGTACTTGTTTCTCGAAAGATGCAAGAAATCTGACAATGTATGGTTGCATGCTTTGATACAGTCAGATTCGGTTGTTTATATTCATCCTTATTATTATTGTACACTACAACCACGTTTTGTGTTGTGAATGAATGTATGGACATTGCAGTGTTTGTTCATTTGGGGGTGTGTCATGTCACAACACATACTTTACTTGGCCTCATACACAGTTTAGGAATTAGAGTCTTCCTCTGCAGTAGTGTTGTACCAAGTGTCACGGGTTAGTGAACAATATTGTTAAGAATGTGTCTGTAACCCAAAGGTTCTGCCTCCAACGCTGTGACAATACTACATCAGATCAATGCAGAGTGTATCTTCTCTTGTAAACTTACCTGCATAAATTACACAGCTGCTAACAATTTACAACCAAAAAAATTCAGAAAGAACAATAGGAAAACATCTACAGAGGAAAATAACCATTTTTTTCATTTTGTTTTGATTGGGAAACAAACACACAAAAAAAACAATAAACAAGATAAAATAAACAAGCAAACTCATAAATAGAAATACAATCAAAATTATATTTGCATCTTCTCGGGGTACCTAATATAGCCAGGCAGGTGGTTTTCTAGTTAGGTACCCCACTAGTCTAATGTTAAAAACCACATAATCACATCAACTTTATAGTTGTTTTTTTTATATATAATATATACAACTTTGCACCTTAACTTAACCATATAAACAATAGTATACTGTCACGGCACTAAAACTTTGACAGGATACATATTCCAAAATTTCTAAAATTTAAATAAAATACAATAAACCAATCGCTAAAAGTTATGCAAGTGGCGTCAGCAGAGAAATACACACATTCAATGAATAAAACATCAAGCACTACTTTCCTGCAAGATATTCCAGAGTCTTGCTAAACAAAATGCATATACCAACATATATACTAAGTATAATACTTACAAAAAATTATGTAAAGAAATTCGTACAATAGACCCTTTCACAAATGACTCCTGCTTCTTTTTCTTAGTGTTTGTTGAAACTACAGTGGACGCATTATCCATCATAAATGCCAGGCAGTAGAGCAGGCCTTAAATAAATCCAAGCATAGCTTGAATCAAATCAGAGGAAGATTCTTGAACCTACTTTAGTTTGTCCTTATTTATTACTGAAACGAGATAAAAGCTGCACAATTCATGTCAGTCTAAAAATATGATGAATCTAAATAATGCATGAATAGAGGTTCATAATTCACATTATTCCTAAAACCATATTTTCCATGGCTGCCAGTAATGCTAGGTTATTTTGCACAAACAAGCAAGTAAATTTGAAAAGCATGCCAAAATAGGTAATTTAACCGAAAAATGGGCACAACGTGCGCTGGCAGGAAACTTCAGCAAAACGAAAAGTCAGCAGGAAAATGAAAATAAAACGCAGTGAAGCAAATCCGAAAACCAAGCCTAGAATGAGCAAATTTTCATAGAAACACACCCAATACTGTATGCCTTTAGCAGTAAATTGAAGCAGCAAAAGTGCCATAAAATTTGAAAAAAAGCAATCCACAAAACAGAAATCTTGAAAAAACAAGCAAATTTCAATTAAAACAAGCCCGAAAACAAGAAACCCGTAAGTCTTCAAACAAAACCCCAACTCCACAAAAACACAAGCTCGAATTCGCGGGAAAACCGCAAGTTTGTAGTGTGGAACACTTTCGATATTTTTGCAAACCTGATCCAGTCCAAAAATTTTCCTTGAGTGATTCGATCCGAACCTAGTCCGGTAGACCTGTCCAAAGATTTGATCCAATCCGGTTTATATCCGAAAAACTCTCATCACGCATTTCACAGCAGAGATCAATGCAGTTTCGATATCCATATCTCATCCGGTTGAGTTTTTTATGAAATCCAGTCCGATCAGGAGCCGGTTCTGATTTACAGAATCCGGTTGGCTCGCGATCATGAAGCAGATGTCAAGCGAAATTTCTGACTTGCGATATTTCTGACTTTACACCATGTACGCATGCACAGAGTAATATTCTACATACCAAATACGTTGACAAAACTGATTACTAGGGCTTAGGAATTCGTGTTTAGGTAAGTATGTCGGGTTACGGCATGGGTTATGATGAGAAAAAGAAAAATAATTGAGGTCAAGGACTAGATCCGAAAATTTTCAATGGTGAAACTTATTCCCGTGCTATAGATTGTCGTGGGTACCTGACATCTAACCAAAATGTTTTAATTTACACAACACACTTTAAATAATGCATTACCAGACGTTATTTCTTTATTCTGAGAAGCAAAATAACTGAAAAACAACAACAGGTCAGAAATTGCGCTTGACACCGGATCATGTTCAACACTGCAAGACTGCCAACACTGAGGGTTGCGGAGCTGAATCCCGGAGCCGGAGTGAAGGAGCTTGGCATTTTGCATGGAGCTGGAGCTCAAATCAAAAATAAGTAGCCGAAGCCGGAGCTCAAATTGAAATTGAGAAAGAGCCGAAACCGGAGCTTAAGACAAAAATCAGGAGCCGAATCTCAGCGTAAAATTTAGGACCAGAGCTGGAGCCATAGCCTTTGAGTGGTTGCGAGTGACGACAACAGACTGCAACATCGGATCTGCAAAACTTTGATGTTTCTTTCGTTGATTCATCGTTAAGGCTGTGGCATTGTAAATGGCAGGTTTGGTGCTTCTTGTTGTACAATCGTTCTCAAACACTGTTTTCAGAGCCGCATGCAGCTCCCAAGCATCCTTTGTGCGGCTTTTAGCAGTCTTTCAGTAACACCTCCAATATTTTGTGTAACAGACTTCGTTATTGCAATGAATCTAAACGTGTCAATTGCAAAAACAAGAATTGGAATATGTCTGACACTTCAAATTACAGACCAGTGGCTGTAGCAAAAGTGGTGTCAAAGCTACTTGAGGACTTTTTATTATCTAGCATCTCTCCCTTCCTTGGTACTATGGTGGATTTAACTTTTCGCATTACGACTTGCCGTTCCCTACTCGCTATTGTATTCCGTATGTGAGATCTGGTTTGTATCAACTTGTCATTCGCCTCAAGGGATTTCGTGTTTCCGCGCATGACCTCGATACGCATTGCATCATTCGTTTTTGTCCATCGGCGTGGACACCACGCTTTCAGAAAGTCGAGTTGTGTATCGCTAGCGCACGGACCACGTTGGCTGTTTCTGCTGTCGCGCCATTGTAAAGCTTTTCTGCTGCTGCTAATCAGAAGCCTTTTGTAAATAAAGATTTGTTCACCAGGAAATCTGTGAAACGAACTATCAAAGTGGTGAGAGCCAAACGCCTTGCTTCGGCTTGGCAACTTAAAATGTCAGACAGTTTTAGTCGGGAGTTAGAACAGTACTCATACAACGACTAGGCTGCCTCGTTGGTAGCGTTTGGGAAAACCAGCATCTCTGCATGCAACGACAGGATTACTCGCAAGCATCGTCTACGCTGGGCAACACCCCAAACCTCAAGATTGGGTTCCTACATTGGTTCATCAGACCAGGACTACTATAGCACCACAGACAATCAGTTTGGTTTTAAGGCTGGTCATAGTACTGATCAATGTACATTTTTGTTAAAGCAAATTGCTTCATACTTTGTAATCCATGGTTCATCTGTGCATGCTGTGTTTTTAGATGCCTCGAAAGCATTTGATCGAGTACTACACATGAAATTATTTGAGAAACGAACATTGATGGAGTCTCGAGACCTGTTTTTTGAAGTCTCGGTCTCGAAGGATTTAGGTCTCGGTCTCGAGCTCTTCGTCTCGAGACTTTGCATAGGTTAATTTTTATGAAGTTTTGCAAGAAG
>Ga0210059_1003323_pt1 | contig 25652 bp, 12 predicted proteins | sample Ectturendosymbi2_FD_188042 | JGI IMG/M metagenome (GOLD analysis project Ga0210059, IMG submission 188042) | Ecteinascidia turbinata endosymbiont from Florida, USA - Sample 2 (SPAdes) (version 2) | ecosystem: Host-associated > Tunicates > Ascidians > Unclassified | place: Key West, Florida... | reverse complement strand
CACCAGGACTCGGGTGCCGCATGTGCCTGTGCGGGTTTGACATGATTTGCAATCACTCGTAATACAGTACAATTGCCCGACAACGTCACTTCATGGGGTCGGAGGAAAAGCGTCGTTATAGGGCTGGGCGAACTGACTTAGACGAACTGCAATATATTGTTCCTAAGATTGCTTTTCAGTGCAATGCCAGAGCACGGCAAGGGTTGGAAATGTTCTCTGATTACGATTGCCGCATCGTGTTTTGGCGTATGCTCTGATAAGAGTGAGAAATTATTTTGTCTTAATTTTCAAACTTGTAGTCAACGTCGTTCTTGGGATATCGAAATCTTTTGCAAGTTTTGCCACTTTCGTAACATTTTCGCAATTGAACGACACAGCGATGTCATAGTTTTTCCATAATGGGATACCAGAGGTGGACAAGAAACGGAGTTGCAGAGTCTGCTGAGCGGACTCCGCATGTTTTTGCGGAGGCAGAGTCTGAGAACCTGTTTGTAAGCGGAGGCGCAGCTGAGGAGAAGATCGACATTTTTCCGAATTATTTTTTGCAAAGTTCAAATTAATTATTGTTTTCAATTTTTCTTGGAAAGTTTCGTGAAGTAATTTCAAATACCGTAAAACCTCTATTTGAACGCCACTATAAAGGAAGGGTTGAAAAATAGAGCGCCACCCTCTAATTGAACGCCACTTTGATGAATTCTTCTATTTTGGAAATAGTTACGGCTGAAATCTCCTTTCTGTCGTGTTTCTCCAAAAATAAGACCTACCCTAAAAATAAGACCCAGCGTGAATTTCCAGAATGCCCAGCGTATGATTATTCATACGCAAAAGCGGCCTTCTTAAAATTCACATAAAAGGAAAACTAAAAACGTTTTCACTATTATTTGTGGTTGGTATGTTACTACCTAGAGGTAGTTCATGATCCATGAGAAACTGAAGTTTTTGGAGTGACAACAAGTTGGTAAAATTTTAAGAATAAAATAAGTAGGTTTTAAAAATTGAAAATTTTAGTGATAGGTACTGACTAGTGAAGTTTCATACCTAGAACATATGTTTAATGCATACTTTGACCTTTGGTTAAGTTTGCTAGCAAAATAAGCATCCTCCTAATACCAAAGAATTTCATCTAACTTTTCATATTTTCTGTTGGGAAACACTGATTACCCGGTGTATGAAATATCATACGTTGGGCGGTAACGAGTGTCTCATGAGACAATTAGAGGTTAGAGTAGGGTTTCCAAAAATTTGCTTTTTAAGAGTGATAATCAAAAGGTGTTGAGTTAAAGATGTAGTGAGTCAGAACCATTGAGTCTGGTCAAGAATAGTCTGCACGATAATATATTGCCTTGCAAAATCCGCAGTGTTGAAAGGGCTATGGACACAGTTATATTATCCAACTTTACTCTCCCCTTTCATTGACACTTTGACCCCACTTTTGACAATGATGTTTGTGCAAGGTAAAATGTTGGATGGAATATTCTAGACCAGACACCAATTGATTCGAAGTTTCATAGTCATTTTCTGCTACACCAGGGTTTCCATACTACGAGACTCGGGCCAAATCTGGCCTACGAAGCCATTTTGCCGCCCGCGAAGACATTTTGTCACTAACGAAAAAATAATATAGTTACGAAAAACTTGTTGATTTGGTGGAATGCAACATATACCGAAACAATCAATCACATTACGTAAGATGTCCGGCCCTCAGGCTGCTGTGTAATCGCTTATGTGGCCCTCGAAAAAAGTTTGGATGGCTTTGTGGACAGCTAATGTGTGCTATAGTTAGGCTATAAATCAATGGTCTAGAAGACAGTATGTTATAGCAGCACACATTGTGTGATGTGAACACTCTGTGGGACTACCATATTGCTAGCAGACCAACCCGCTTTTTGCTGGTTACTGATTCACTAAACCTAGTCTGAAAGAGGTCCTTGCTGCTCAATTGAAAATGCGAAAAGTGACTTGTGAGGTTGAATAACAAGAACCAAGTCACAATGATAACTAATCCCACAAACTTAAGAGTTGCTTGAATTCGGGAAGTGCAATCACTGGAAAAGAAAAGAGAAACAAGTTTTGGTGGTGTCACTCAACCAAACCTCATCAGATGGGAAATGTTGATCTTTTTGATAAGTTGACAGGACTGTACTTGATTTGAACCCAATCAAGGAAGTGGTTTTGGCCATTGTTTAGGTTTGCAAATCTTTGGGCATTGTGCAAATGTGTTGACTGAAGGATTTCACTGTTGGTTTTCCCAAGACAGACTGTGATTCTTTGCCAGCAGGAGCTAATGTTAGAGCAAAATGAGGTGTTAGTCCCCAACCAAAGGATTTCTTTACGTTGTAAGATTAAATGAATAACGTATAGTGGACAAAAAATGCACAGATACTCAAAGATTGTTTCGCGCCTATGGCAAATGCACCACATTCGTTTGCTAAAATTCAGTGTGAGACTTCAACCAGACAGTTATGGCCTAGGAGATTAATTAATTAATTACTGATTTTTGGCCATAACTTGCTAACCACTATTACCAGATGACCATTCAGGGGCTCCAAAAATGTGTATATTCCCTTAGTATATTTAAGAAAAACATTTAAATTGCCACTTGATCTTATTCTCAGGGCCCAATTACGTCATCCAAAAAATTCCAAACCTCCCCAGTTGTGACGTCACACCGAAAAATGTTTAAACACAAAAGTGCCCGATTTTTTAAAAACCAATCCTAAGTGATGTTTTGCTTCTTTAGAGGGTTTGATCAGCTCTCTAGCTCTATCGGTCGGCAAATTATGACTGGACAAAGTCAAAGCCAATATAGTGGCGTTGCGGTCCTTACAAGGTAGACTTTTCGTTTTTCAATAAAATGTGTTAAAACTGGAAGTTGCGCCTGTACAAATCATTGAAATGACCACTCAACATATAGGCCACATTGGCAGCTGACACACTCTTAAATGCCCAGCGTATGATATATCATACGGCCAAAAAAAGCACTTTAAAACATGAATTTCGCGAAACAACAAACTCAAACCAGTTTCAGGACAACATCTCGAATATCATATTACGGCAGAACCCAAAAATTCAAATTTTTTGAATTTCGGGCATTAATGGGTTAATATAAGCCCTACCTTTAAAGTAAGACCTAGTCGATAGCGCGAAAGTGCAATGCTAATTATGTAAATTTGTTAGATGTTTTTTCTTTTCATTAATAAATTTTATCTCAAAATTCGGACAAGCTAGTCGAAAAATAGAGCGCCACCCTCTAATTGAACGCCACCATAAAGGAAGGGTTGAAAAATAGAGCAACATGGCAGTGAAATAGAGGTTTTACGGTATGCGTTTTACTGACACATCATTATTGAGCATTTCTATGTTCAAAAGTCTGTTTTTGTATCTCTGATGCGTTACACCAGTGCTTTTCAAGTTGTGCGACGATACGCACAGTGCGGGTAAAAGAAACATGTTGTTTTGATGTAATCGTATTTTAAACAATCCTCTTTTTATTCAATCACCCTACTGTTTTTTTGTAAAACATGGCACGGCGCACAACGAAAACTGGCAGACATTACGCTCACATTTCGATGGTTTGAACATTTTAACAGAGAAATGTATTTGACGTTACCGAAAGCTACCACGAAATTTTCTATGTGCTTGTTCTATTGTATACGTCATGATGGAAACAAAAGATGTGCAAATGCAAGGCAAAGCTGAGCTTCTACTAGTTTTTTGTTGCTCCTACAGTTGCACAGGACCAGCGCAGTTATTCAATCTGTGTGCTGCGCCACGGGCACGCTGTTGGTCTCGGCAGTGACGTCTACTGCTCAGTGGCGTGAGAGAGGTTTGAGACAGGGGGGAACTTAGCAGAAAGGGCATCCTTGGCACCTTAGGTGGGCCACTAGCGAACACTCAGAAAATAGTTCCAGAAATGACAGTGAATCCGGCGTCACAGGCTAACACCACGCATCGTCAGTCCTTACATGTCTTTCAATGTGAATCCGGATGTCGTGGATGTGTATACAAGATAAAAAAAAAACGAAAACACCAAAACGCAAAAAATCAACAACCTACTTAGAACCGAAGGAATACTAAATATCAAAATGTCAGCTAAAGGGGTCCGGTTTTTGTATTTATCTAGCCAGGGGGCGGCTCGCCCCCCCTGACCCCGTCAGTGGCGATTCTAAGGGGGGTAGGCCATAGCCCCCACATTTTGGTTGGACCCCTGCTTTCCCCCCAGTTTTTTTTCCAAATTTCACGTTCAAGTTCGTTTGCTTGACATATACAGTAGATAGCTTTCGACCAGCAACATTTTAGACGTTAATTTAGAAATCCTCTAGGCCAGCCTGCATTCAAATTTTCCCAAATGCATGATAAGTTGTGTTGTTGTTTCAGACCAGTGGTTCCCAACCGGGGAGGCATTTACAATACCAAAGGGTGCCGCGAAATTTAGTCACATCGCGGTCCTGGTGTTGAAAAATTCGTTTCGAAACTAAGAAAGAGTCACAGAAATGAGAAGATCGATCTTTCGAGCATTTCAGTGTGAGATGGAACTGGATTATATTGCTGTCAGTACAAACTTTTTCTTGCACCACGGTGACCCTGACCCGTATTCAAAGTTTTGGTTCGGATTTCTATGTCCAAAACATTTTTGTTCACCGCGTCCTCACAATCACATACGTATTTGTTGGTTCCCTGTTTTTGTTCAAGACGAAGGAATGTAGATAGAGATGCTGAAACATTATTGGTTGATACTTCATCAACGCAATGGGCAGGCAAACTCTCATAAACAGCCAAAAAGGATTCGCACTTAAGGCCAAACGTGGTTTTTATTTATTATCATGAACAAGCATTTTCGTTAACACAATTCCACAAAGCCATCGCCAACACATGGTCTAAATATACTAGAGACCAATCAGTTGATTGATCTCACCGTGCCCACTGCTCGCCATCAACTTACAACAAGGTTGGCAACCTGTCTTCACCAAAAAAAGCCAGGCTTCGTCCCATAAAAAAATAGATAGCAGTCTTAAGAAATAGAAACATAAAACATGCATAGCCAAACACAAAACAGATGTTAAAACTCGTCAGAAACATCGATACAATACAATTCCAACTTTAGAAGCATTTTCTTTCCTCGTAATTACACTGTCGTACATTTGCTTCTTATTAAGTACAGCGATCATTTTCAGGGCAACCTTTGCAATATCCTTGCACCCTGCATGGTCATAGACTCTCGTCAGAAGAAATTTGTAATGAATATGCAGCTCATACAATGTTTTGTCAGAGCCAAGCTTTTCCGACTGAAAAAAGCCAGATTTTGTTTGGCGTTTTTTGATTTTCAAAAAAGCTAAGTGCGTCAAAAAATGCCAGAATTTCAATATCTGGCTTCAAAAAGCCAAATTGGCAGCCATCAACTTACTATACTGCTCAGCGAATCAGCGTAAGCTTCAGTTGTTGCGTCCAGGAAATAAACTGCAGATTCGACGTTCGATACATTGATTACATAAGATGGATCATTATGCGTCGTTATTATTTCCATACTCTGGGTTTGGAAAGTGAGTGATTTCAACTATCATCAGGGCCACCATACCGCCCTTATTTCTAAGATTTGTCCCTATTTTGCAGTACTACGTCATAGAAAATTTTAATTTTGAGTGTTTAAACTCCGGAATGTGGCACCACATTCAAATTAGGCAAAAATTCGGCCAAATTTCCAAAAATACTCACAAGAGGTCAAACAAAGTATTTGCGGCCAAACCACTTCTGAAAACGGTCAAATTGTGCAAATTCGGCCGCAAGAAGGCTTTATTCCTAACCCTGTGCTGAAGTATTTTCTCCCTATTTAAGTTAAAAGTAGTGGAGTGTCACATTTTGCTGTTATGTTGCGTGCAATGGTATTGTTTGTGTAATAGATTATGGTGCACATTGGGAAGGATAATGTGCAGTATTAGCAAAAAAGGAATATGGGTTGTTACAAAATTGAGCATCAGACATCAATGTTGCTGTAAATACAAAGCCTAATTTTTTAAAACGATGACCTCATTTCGATCTTCATTTAGGCGAGCGCAGGGGGGCAAAAATATTCTGCACAAGGGTCCCCAAATCGCTATAAGACCACCACTGTGGGATGTCTTAGTCACAGGTATAGGAATAAGTAAATTTTTGGGGGCGCAAAGGATTTTTGTCAAAATTTCCCAAACTTGCCCAAAAAGCTGTCTTCCAATTTCTGCGAACCGTTTTTTGGTGTGACCTCCAAATAAATGGTCTTCACTTGTTTTTCAGCAAAGGTTGGGCGAAGTTTTTGCTCAGATTTCAGGGATTTTGTCCAGAATTTCAAGGATTTTGCCAAAATTTTCAACAAATCAAAACTTTTGGGGTGTGCTTGCACCCTACCTCCTACACCACTGGTCTTAGTGTGCAGTAAATGTTTGCTTAGAAACCATACAATCTGTTACACTTGGTCTAATTACTGTCTGGCAAATGTTTAATGGTTACAGGGCAACAAGCATGTTAGTTTCTAGCACATATCTTGAGACGTAATCGTTTTCTGTACAGTTTTCTTTCTTGTTTATAAGGAGTTGCAACCTGTACAGCTTATTGATAGTAAATATCATGCAAGATTTTTTTTCATTAATGATAGCAAATAAAAAATTAAAAAGCAAAAGGATGCACAGTATTAATATCTTCGGCGCGGATTGACGTATATAAACGCCAACGCGTAACTTTTTTCGTACTTGTTTTTTTGCAACGAAAATTTCCACGAAGGTCCTTCACACCCAGACACATTAAACCTGAAAATTTCAGGAAATTGAGCAAGAACTTTGTGAGATAATAAATTTTTCATCCAACCACTTTGCTAGACCTTGGCTACAAGACTTTCCAAACACTTAGGTGACAGTTGTTGCGTGTAACACCATCACCCAGGGGTCGGGAATCTATGGCTCGCGAGCCAGATGTTGCTCTTTTGATGACGGCATCTGGTCGCTTGATATTTTCTTAACACGATTGTTACGAATGAAACTTTTTCTGTAATTTTCCTGCAAAGCCATCTCCAGAAGTCGCATTAACAGTAATAAGCATGTTATTGAAGAGAAAATTCGGACATTTACCTTTGTTTAAAATTGTTGATTTTGCTTAAAAATGCACACGTCAGTTAAGTAAGTCAGTTGCATAAAGCAGGCAGGGGCGGGATGCCTGCGGCCCACGGCCACGGGTCAAATGCGGCCCACGTGAACATTTGATATGGTCCGCATTATTATTTTCGTTACCCAATTTAGAGTACAAAACCACATCAACACGAAGCTCCATGATAATCAGTTACTTAAAGGTCAGATTTAATAAGACGCCTTCAACCCCCACAGTAAGATAAAAGTAGAACTTTAGGATACTAAGTTGTTGTTTGCGACTCGCCAGCAATAATCCACAAATTTATGCGGCCCGTGATAGCGAGTAGATTCCCCATCCCATTAGAAACGCACACGTTAGTTAAGCAGTGCTAGTTGCATAAAGTGTTGAAAAATATTATGTGGCTTTCACCGAAATACAATTAAAAATATGTAGGTTTCATGGGCCCCCCTAGCCAAAAAGATTCCCGATAACCTTTACTACTCGATTTTTTCCAATGTAAATTTACAAGAATATTCACCATACCACACGCATCAGTCCTGAAAATTTGAATTCAAATTCATGGAATTAGCTCCACCAACGACTGTTGTTATCATGGAAGTTTACGTCCAGCAACATTTGTTGGGCCTAGGCTACAAAACTTTTTCCAAAATAATAGGGTGTTCACAGGCTTTGCGTATAGCACGATTACTATTTTCGTACTCGTTGTTTTTCAATAAAAATTTACAATAATCTTCTTCATGCCTATGCGCATCAGCCCTGAAGATTTGAGAGAATTGAACGGAGTGAAATCGGAGTTATGAAATCGGACCTAGAACCACTCAAGCACGTAAGCTACAAAACATGACCTGTTTTTTGGCAAGTAGTTGTTTCGTACAGCATCATAACTTTTTTTGAATAGTTGTTTTATCACCAAAATTTAAAAGAATGATCGTTTACATTTGATGCATCTTTCCTGAAAATTTGATATAACAACCGGACTGCAGATCACAGCTCAACGCGCGTCTGCTACCTCGCGTGGCCAGCAACGCGCTTTCGCCAACAAATCGGGTGCAGTAAGTGGTTGCATGAATCGCAATAGCTACACTCATGCATGGTCTTTTGCAACCAAATTTTACACGAATTTCCTTCTTGTTCCAATGCATCTTACCTGAAAATTTCATGGAAGTCTATCAAGTACTTTTTGAGGTAGGTACCTTTGACTCCAGCTATTGGACAAGAACAACTCAAAAAAAGTCCTGCACCGGCTGAATAATCGCGCAGATTTGACGCCACGCCAAAAATCGTAAAAAAAATTCATAGATTTGGACCATTCTGACATGAGTTCTCTGCACTACTTCTGAACACCACTGGTATTATGGAAAAGATGCAACAACAGACTTTCCTGAAATGTAGCTATCAAACAAAAAAAGACAAATAACCTGGCAGCCAAGTTTGAACTGGTTGTTTCCGGTGGATACCGAGCTGTACACAACACTGTTCCCGATCATGCATAAAGGCTTGTGGCAGTCCAAAGCGACATCTGACCAGGATGTGATAAGAAATCCTCCAACTGGTAGTTGGTTCCTCCACTCTGACAACCACCGCTCGGTCACCTGTGGGGAGGGTTCGGCCTTCATCTTAATTAATGCATCACAGTGGATGGTATAAACATTGACAGGAGCTTTGCCAGCAGAAATGACTTTTAGCTCACAAGATAAACCAGCAGCAATTTCCTTACTTTTCGAAGTGTTTGCGAATTGAGAGACACCAAAGTTCGATACTTCTGCCTTTGGTGAGACGCATAAGCAAGGTCAACAGGCGCCGTCTGGCGGCGACTCTCCCTATTGTTTTTCCGACGGTGTGGTGGCGCTTTTGAGTTTTGGTTTCTGCAAGAAAGTTTTCGATAGTGAGTTTACCACACATATCTGAAAGTTGAGTATTTTCGATAAATGTTCAATGAAACAGTCTACGCGCACAAGGAAAATAACAGCACGCATATAACAGTTGGGCAATAACATCACACTTGCCGCATTGCCAATAGCAATGTTTAAATGGACTTTTTTCGAAATGAAGAAACGAAACTAGTATCACAATAGCAATTGCAGTTAACCGAATAATTTTCAGTGGTTATTCAAGGCAATCATAAATTGCTTGTCGTTGCTTATTTGACGTCAGGTGCCCAAAACAAACTACGTACAAAACACAACGTCACACTAGCAATGCAAAATAACTATTGAAACCAGCAACCGTTTGCAGTTTTCAGTTGAAAAAAAAACGATTCTCGAAACGCGCACTTGTTTGCTTGAGTATCTTTTGGTGTCGCGTCCATGTCCACATTGTAGTAAGGATTCTTCAACTCCGCTGAATCATTGTAGTATGTGTGCTTAAGATCTGACTCAACAAAAATGTTCGGGTCAGATTGTGACCGGCGCGGAGAAAGCACTCTGACAGGGCGTTGAGGTGAGCGACGAGTTCCTTTTAGTCTTGACAGAGGACTTCCCTTCAGGACAGACCTACGAAACAGTGAACACTTATTTAGCAAAGGATGAGCGGCAGAACACGCAAAAAAAACAAAATTTTCAGATTAAAGTCCGGCAACATGATCTAATTATACTTCTATCAGGCAGATCTTCATTTTCTTTGAAGCACGAGTCCATTATCTCGCAAAATCAGGTCTGTTTAATTCTTGTTAAAATCAAAATGCACAATCTTCTTCAGCATACGCTGAAAATCATTCTAGTCACAACCAGCACGTTTGCTGTGAATCGAAGCACGAACAGATGTAATATTCATGTGAACACTATCACAGATATCATATTCATGTGAACACTATCACAGATATCATATTCATATGAACACTATGTGTGAATCTCACGATTTCTACCAGAAAATCGGTTTGTCAGACAGCACCAGCAAGTACTCTCAAAGGCATCATGTCTAGTAACGAGCGAAAGTCCGCTTGCCACCACTGCTGGGTGTAGCCCCATCAGTTCTACTGTTCCATGGTTGCTTGCGGTACCCAAGTATCGCGACTCAACATCCTGCTTCTTAAAATTGAGCCTCCATCGTGGGTTTGATCAAACAAAACGAGTAAGAAAATTTCGAGCTTGACTTCACCGGACCGCTGCGTGAAATCGTTAAAAAAATAGCTGATCGGTGAACTTGTGTTGCATTTGCGGGCATTAGTTACTTAAACAATTTTTTCAAACTTGATCTCTGTTCATGATGCAATTTGAGGCCCCTGTGGAAGCAACATCACCATGGCTTTCTTCCTAACAGGCTGAATAGACTGAATAGATCTAAAATATGAAAATTTGTAAAAAAATCTCGTAGTTTTCAAAGTAAAAAAGTTTTTCAAATAGGTAGGGCCACATCAACCGGAAGAAGTGCACAACAGTTTTGGGTTCGACTAATCATTAGTTCAATTGAAAGCTTCTGGCCAAGGTTACCAGGGGTCACCTTCTAAAGGTTACCAGGGGTCACCTTCTACTTGTACAGTAATTACACTCCAGGAAACTTTTAAAAGTTTGCACCTTGCTTCACTTCACCGGAGTTAGCAATAAACACTCCAAATGTCACAGCACACATGTTTGTGATGGTAACCTTATGTTGCATAACTCGTATAATATCAATTACTGCATCAAAACATCCTAAACCAGTGGTTTTACCCCAGGTTAAGAACCGCTGTCCTGAACCAACAGCAGCATTTTATAGACATGCTATCAATGTGCTTGTTTTATGCGGGAAAGGCAACATTTCGATGTCGGTTAATCGTTTTGAAATTGCGTGAAAATCTGCGAAGGGTAATCAAAAGTTTCAACCAATTTCCGCTTGGATGAAAAACAATGGTTGCGCTGTTAAGTGCGGGTGGAGCTCAGACAAGTGAGAGCTGTACAGCAGTGGTCGACTCCGCTGCGGAGCTGTCAGTCAACTGCTCGAAATGAACGCGACGCCTTTTCTGTGTCACATCACTGTTGGCTTGAGCAAGCCTAGTGACGTAAACAAGCTAAATGTTGCAAAAAACATTTACTTTCGTTGCACGCAAGCACTTCAGTGCCAGATATCAGTATCGATACAGAAACCAAAAACTTCACCTTAAACTGCGTCCTCCGCTGTCCGCGTCGGATTGGACGCCGCCTGAACTCTCAGCATCAGAAGCTAAAGCACTTGTCGTTGTATCAGAGTCATAGTCCCGCAACAACTTGCGACGTAAAATTTCTCCTCCCTCTTTCCCAACTGGATGTGGCAATCTGCTTGAGGGATATTCCTAAAGATTATTGAAGATTGTTTTGAATTTGCAAAAAAAAATAACTCAGTGCTTAAAGCGGAGAAAGATAATATTTGAAGAAACAACTACTGAGGTAGGAACCGTTTTCCAAATCTAAAAATTTATAATGAGTTACATTCATTGAACATCAAGGGTTGCAGTCAGTGGCATTCATTGAAGCATGTTATGTTTGCTTCTCACTAAGGCCGGCTACGTTGCAGAACTGCATGAATTTTTATTGACAATAGCTCTTTCAACGATACGACAAGCACAAAGGTTTTCATTTTTTAAAATAAACCCAACTGCATTACGCACACTTCAAAAATAAACAAATTGTCAACGTCTTAATCAAAAGCAGAAAAGTTTTTATCAATTTCAACTCGATGTTACTGAATCGTTTTTCGTGAATCCATCACGTGACCAGAATGCATCTCAACCAAAGAATTCTATCTCCTCGTCACGAAACAACAGATTTCAAACCTGGATCTAATTTTTCCGACTTCGGCGCCAACTTCAAATCTTTAACAATTGCGTAAATTACGCACTATATTGAATCACATGGACTTCTGCAAAAGTGCTAACACTTTGTGAAACCAAAACAGGAGCAGAATGTGCACAACCTAGTTTTCTACTATCACCAGTCGCTCCAAGCTGTATGCAAATCAAAGGATGAATAAACAAAAAATGATGCGCAGTGACACGAATCTGCGTTGGGAATAAAAACAGAATTTCTGAAATAACTTTGTCTTCTGTCAAACCTTACTTGCTGTACATCAAACATCTCTTCAACTCTACTCTTTGTCATGTTTGCACCCCTATCCTTCTGAAACACACGCGTGCGAGCGCAGTGCAATTGGTTTTCTAAAATAGGTTATTAAACCAATTTTTTTCGGCTAACACGTAATACAGTATTCTACTACAAACTTGGGAATAAATGCAATTAAATGTTGTTTTTCCAAGATTGTTCAACAAACCTCATGGCAGTTTGAGAAAAGTTGAAAACGCAAGTCCCGCGAGCGTCAAAATTTTGGCGCAAGATAGTGGTCAACATTTTAAATCATAACTCGCCAGGCGATTGTGCTAGAGAGTTAGTCAAACCCTCGAAAGACCCGGTTAGACTAGTATTTCAGATGAAAAAAATTGGGGAGGTTTGGACTTGCGTTTTTTGGGGGTGACGTCATAAATTGGGGTGGATTTTAGCATTTTTGGCTCAGGATACCTGACCCAGGGTATCAGCCCCCAAGGATTAATCCTTTGTTTGTTTACTTTAAATGAAACTAGGCTATAATCTGCATCTTTCAAGCCCTGGAGTAGCCTCCTAGCGTTTGTAGTTGACAAGTTATGCCATACATGCAATAAGTAGTTAATTTATTCCCTGGCAAGGGCATTAAATTTCTTTGTTTGCTGTTTTAAGACCATAACTTTCTAATCACAAATGCTAGATAGCTAATCAAGAGCTCTGAAGATGCGGATTTCAGCCTAATTTTTTTGGAAAAAAAAGAAACAAAACATTTGGCCTTGCGATTAGGGCCCAGGGTCCGACAAGAGAGGTCAAAAAGTCCTAAACCTATCGCAATTTTGACGTCATCCACAAAAAAAATCCAAGAACCTATCTAATTTTTTCAAATCTAATCTACATGACTTCCCGCATCTTTAGAGGGGTTAAACGCCTCTCTAGCTCGATCGGTAGGCGAGTTGTGTTTGGACAAAGATTTGCTTGATATAGGCAAATCATAGTTTTTACGTTTTTGTCAAATTTAGTTTTTTTGGCCATAACTTTTGACCCAAAAGTGCTAGATAGTCAATCAAGGGCTCTGAAGACTTGGATTTTAGCCTCGTTTCCACAAAAATTTGAGTCAAAAATTTCGTACATTGGGTCGGAGTCCAGGGCCCGATAAAGTAGGCCTAAAAAAACTAAAACTACCCTCTTTGTGACGTCACCTACAAAAAAACAAAACCGACCAAAGTTTCTTTTGATCGAATCTACTTGTTGCCGTATCTGCCGCATCTTTAGAGGGTTTGGACAGCTCTCTAGCTCAATCGCTCGGCGAGGTATGACTTGTCGAACTTGGTCAAAGAAATGGGTTGCGAGGTAAAAGCACACTGATCAGGTGGGGGGATAATAATGGGATTGGAAGCTTATATAAGACTTCAGCATCGCTGTACTGTATACACACTAGTTTGGAGTATTTTCTTCACAGCTTATTTAAGACAGCTGAACTCTCATAAATAAAGCTTTTATGACATAAAAATACTGTTCTACATTATTTTCAAAGACACTGCGAGTCCTAACGAATGAATCCTATTTTGACAGGTGCGCTATTTCGATTGCATCGTGCTTTGCTGGAAAGCATAACATTTTAGGTAACGCTGAACTTTCCTGTGGTTCTTGCAGCCACACTGAGTTTAAGTGACCCGTGCCGTGCCCTTCTGAAAACTACGATTTTTCTCTCACTTGACGAAAATGTGCTCAAGAGTTTTCTGAGTGAAGTCTTTTGCAAGTATTCTTAGATATGCGTTTTTGTTTCCCGTTGCAACAGCACCTGTCTCTGAAGAATCTTGTTGCCAAAAGCGTAAACTTTCAATTATACGAAAACATTAAACCGCTCAACGCATAAGGTTTCAGTGATGCACCTCGAATCTTGAGTGGTTTTCCGAATCTGAGCTGGGCAGGGAGTTGCTTGCGCTATTTTTCCTGCTGGATGGTCTGGCTGGTTTCTGTGGTGGGGTTAGAAAGGCCCTGTTGGGACCTGCACAGAATACAAAGTTAAGGTTATGAGAGCCATTCAATTTGTGCAACCGATGTAAAGAGGACGGAGGTTGCGACTTAAATCTATTACTTTCATGGTTCCCGGTAAATAAACTTCTAACAACTCTATTATCGATAAAGTAATATTAAACTTTACTCCGCAGAACACTGAGAAAGACACTCTGCCTTCTGAAGATATACAGCAATGAGGCCGTAAAGTAAATTATTTCAATTTGCATAAATCCTGAACAAGAGCAAGAACCTAGCCATGTATGTCTCCTTACATACATAGCTAAACCCCAGTATGCAAACGGCTGTTTCTCAATCTTAACCCAAAAAGTGCATGTTTTCAACTTTTATTCTTCTCCCTATAGCTGCCATAACAGCTGTCTTGTTCAGTGCGATCTTCTAACTTTGCATTTAACTCAAAGTGAAAGATTATACGTCACTACGTCACAATATCACTTGAGAACGTTGCGTCACACGCGACTCGAATTCACTAAATCCCATCGCTTTCAAGCTTCATAAACCATCACCCTGTGCAGTGTCCTTCAAGTACCGCGCGGGCCATTTCTTACCCGTCTTGCATTGATCAACAGAGTTTTAGTTTTCCATTCACAGTGAAAATAAATCTGCGTTTCGTCAAAATAATTTTTCTACGGCAGGGATCCCAAACGTTTTTGTCAGAGGACTGCGTAAGCTATTACACAACAGTTAGAGGGCCGGACACTTTACGTAATGTGATTGTTTCGGGATACCTACTCAAATTTTGCTTCTAATATATAAATATATTTATTATTTTTTCATAATTGGCAAAATGACTTTGCAACCGAATGAAATGGCTTCGCTGACTGTATTTTGGAGTGAGCTGAAAAGTAGGTCACTATCTTGACCAGGGCCGCATATTGAGTGACATATCGTTAAGGGGGCACATTAAATGGCTTGCTTTGATTTTAGCAAACTAAATTTAGCTTAAACTAATATACTGAAAGTGTTCGAATCCTAACTGCAATGGTAACAGACGTGATGAAGTGGCACTCAGGACCACCTGCATTAAAATGTCAAATCCAAGAATATTCAAACAAAGAAAGGTTGTCAGTATGTAGGACACTTACTACAGCGAAAACTAAACTGGGCCGCACAAAACCCTCGACTGGGCCGTATGCGGCCCGCGGGTTGGACATAGCTGTTCTAGGGTCAGCTAGTCCTAAACCTGCATGTTGCAACTTCTTCACAGCTCGGCTTACTTTGTAAAGACAAATGCTGTATTTACCTTTGTGGCGAACTGAAGAAAACGCAAGAGTTTCTCCCACTGTTTTAAAACAAACTCTGCCGCCTTGTGCAACAACTCATTACAAAACACGTGTGTTTTCGCCGAGTCGATGACTTCCTAGAACCAAAAAAGTTATCCTAACGTTCGTTCCGGCCGAAGCGAAGCGCATTGTGCTTGAAAGGCCAACGCTATTATTTTCCAAGGTACCTCAATTTACACCAGAATAAGAAATATTCAAACATTTGAAATAACCTAATGGGGGAGCAATTCAATAATTTGATATAAACACCAGTTAACTATGAAACGCAAACGTTCACACATAAAAATCACAATGAAGTTACAGTCGTCACACCTCACATTCTTTTGTCACAATTGCCCTATGCTCGCGTGTCTCTCTATCCTACCAAGATTGCCGTATTCATCCACTGGTCCCTTGCCACTGTTTCCAATCTCAAGATCTTTTGTCTTTTTGGAAACGTTTCTCCCATCAGCATCTGAGGAGCTTCCAGTCCCAGGGTCTCCACGTGACCGATACATTTTTTTGGCTCGATGTGAAGGAGGTGACCGCATACCTTTGTTTGATTTATTAGAACTTCTGCGACAAACCGGAAACCAAAGTTTCAACATAAAAACGCTAATAAATATTTTCATTTTTATAACATTTTAGTTGCCATGAAAAAAGCAGAAGGTTGTCTCCAAATATCATTAAAACCCCAAATGAATGTTTACCCAATCAATGCTGATAGTTTTTGATTTTTAACAGTTTGTTGAGGAGGATGAGGTCGGGGAGGGTTCCATCCTTCTTTTTCTGAAACTTCATCTCCTTTGTATGCCAGGATTGTTGACAACGCTTCAGTTGATTCTGACATATCCACTCCTGCAGTTTTTTGTATCAAGTTAATACTTGCTGAAAACAAAATTTTCGCCGCACGTTTTTGGTGGATATGGTTACGCACACAAACATCTTCGCAACTAAAGTGCAAATGACACGTAGTTTTGAATAAATGTTTCCTTTTAACTTCACCAGTCTTTGGTGTTCCAGCTGAGAATAAGCATGCATGGATCATCAAACTGCTACGAAAAAAGAAAGCCATAAAATTTTCTGTGAAAATTAGAGATAGTCAATGTTTATACATAATTGTAGATAGTTTTGTGGATTTAATAAATACATGTTCAAGTTATCACGTATTTCTATCCACTACTTAGCATTCGCTTGAACCATAAAAGCAAGATTCGTTTGAGTATCTACAATACAATAACTGCAACCTTCCTCAGCCAAAACAACTTTTTGACTTGATATAGACTGTAGAATGATAAAGAGCACTCGAAGAGCAAAAAGACGACCTGAAGAGAATAAAAAGGATTTGCACATTTCACTGATCAAAACCCTTTACGTTGCTCGTTTGATGGGGTGGCATGGCTGATGCAAGAATGTGGACAGTAATGAGCTCTATTCAAAGCTGGTGATTGACATAATCTGAACCTCAAATGTTTTCCAGTACCGGGTGACAAGTTATGCTTGACCATCGATTTTGATTAGATTCAGCGAAATAATGCAACTATACCATATTTTGGTTCAAGGAGTAGGGCAACTGCTAACTGGACAACTGCCAACTAGGACAACTATCAACTACGACTATAGTGAATTACTGCAAGTCAACCGCCCATTAAGAAAACTGCCAAGTATCACGGATGCTGTTGGCAACTGTCTGGTTGGCAATTGTCCTGATACCCATTTTTCGAGTAAACTTCATAAAGCATAACTAAATGATCTTCTAACTAGTTCTCAACTTTTTGAAACAACACATCTCACACAATAGTCAGCCATGCAGACGCAGCTTACGTAATACGAAGACGTAGCTCACGTAAAATTTGCGTAGACGTAGCTTATGTAAAAGTTACACAGACGCAGCAAACGTGAAACTACGTTCACCGCATCTTCATCCGATCTCACCCTTTCCAAGAGGCACGTGGACAATTTCATCGCCGTTTTTCTTGCTCCTTAGGAATTTCCGAAAAAAGTTTACTGACTTCTTTGCTCCAACTTCTTCTTCCTTTCTCTCAGAAGATTTTGATCTCCGTTCTCTTTTTCGGGAACTACTCCGACTTCTTCGAAAAAAACCTTTTCCTGTTTTTTCTTCTCTATCTTCAATGTTGATATCTGTGGCTCCAAGCTCCTTGGTCATCGGCCTCTCTTGAGACTTTGCTCGTCTGCTGGAGCTGTGTGGATTATAACAATGGCAATATAGTTTCAGAAAACACATCAGTGCACACTTCCATTACAAATCAGTGCACACTTCCATTACACATTAGCGCAAGGTTTTTTAGAAGGTGTTTTAGGGACCCAATTCGGGTCTCCAGTTTTGAAAATCGGGTCCCTAGAATCAGACAAAACTATCATCGGCTCCCTGCAGGTCCATACCAGGTACCTAACATTTTCCTCAAAAAAAAGCTGCATCAGTGCACACTTTCATTACACATCAGTGCACACTTCCATTACACATCAGTGACCAGGGTTTTTATAAGGTATTTTAGGGACCCGATTCGGGTTCCCAGAATTGAAAATCGGGTCCCTAGAATCAGACAAAACTATCATCGGGTCCCTAGAATCAGAGAAATCAGTTGCCTACAGGTTCATACCGGGTAACTAACATTTTCCTTAAAAAAAACCTGCATCAGTGCACGCTTCCATGACACATCAGTGCACACTTCCATCACACATCAGTGCACACTTCCATTACACATCAGTGCACGCTTCCATAACACATAGGTGTACACTTCCATTACACATCAGTGCACACTTCCATTACACATCAGTGCACACTTCCATTACACGTCAGTGTACACTTCCATTATACATCAGTGCACGCTTCCATTACACATCAGTGGACACTTCCATTACACATCAGTGCACACTTCCATTACACATCATCTGCTCTTGGGAAAAAGCAGCCAATTAACAGATAACCGGTTTTGTGAATTAGGAAAACAGCACGATCCGTAAAATGATTCAAATGGTTTGAATAAGATTCTAGGACTGACGATCGTAGTTTTATGCGAAATCGATTTCATATTGAAATATTTGCTGACTGATTCCTTGCTTACCCTCATTGTGCAGAGTGGTTACTTGAATACGTCTCAGTCAAATACGAAAAACAAGCAACATGAAGAGTCATCATTCCAACTTAACCACGGCACAGGAAAGCAAAGGCATTAAGACAGAAGATTGTTCCTAAGTTGTGTTAACCCCGACAAACTCCTGAGCAGCAAGAAAAACGGCAATGAGTTAACGTGAACATTTAGGCAACAGATAGTATTCTTGGAATAGAAACCCGAGCAATGCCAAGCGATTGCTGAAGCGCGGAATGACAACACTCTGAGCATGTTGGCAATTTGATGAAGAAGATATCGTGGTATCAAACAGTGACTGAAAAAGAGTGATGTTGAAAATGGTTGGTTTCCGCAACGACCACTACCATTTCATTCAAACTATTGGCTTTCGTTCCTACTGTTTCTTACTACATTTTGTAAAAGTATCAAATTTCAATGTTTCAAAAAGTGTTTTTTACCTCCCGAAGAACCTTTCCTTTGATTTCGATCTTGTTGGCGACCGATCCTGGGACTTCGATCTTCTCCATTTTGATGACATCTTGCTTTTGCTTTTTTCACTCTCTGTTGTGTGATCAGTTGATTCGTCTTCACCTTCAGAAACTTTTGATCGACGAAATGAAGAACGAAATTCACCCAACCGAGACGTTCTACCGCGTCTTTCAACCAATCGCTGTGAAGCAGAACGTTCCTTGATTTTGGGTGTGCGGGGGTTGCTGGATTCGACGTCCGATTTAGTGCTGAAACAAAACGATGCTCATAACTCACAACATAATTATCTGTCGGCCTTAGCTCTACACATGGGCTTCTTCAGTGATTTGACCTCAGTAAAGCAGCGTTGTGAGATACAAAGAAAAACACAGTTTTGGAGCCTTGTCGAAACCAGGTAATTCACGGCATTTCTTTTTGCGCAATACTAACCTGCTCAAATCTTTCTTGGAGTTCCTTTTAACTGAAAGGTTTTTATCTAAACTTGATCGTTCGTCTTCGCAAGACTGCGACGGAGATTTTGAGCGGGGAGGTGTACGTGAGCGGCGGCTACTACCCCCGGGCGATTTAGAACGCTTCAGCAATGAGCGTTTTCTGCGTAGACTTGGAGAAATATATTTGCCTTCTTGGTTTCCTCCTAGCAAACTCCGAATCTGGAAACCGAAAGAGCGGGTCGATTGGGTTTCCTCACTAGCAACTGATTCGCTGTCTTCGTCTTGGCTGTCACGTGATTCCTTCCGACACTGATAGGATTTTTGAGTGTTTTCTTCGATTGAAGTTCGATGAGGTTGCTTGTTTAATTCTACACTGTCTTCTATTGAAGACGATTTAGAGTGCGTGAATATGGCGCTTGAGAGCGGATCCGAAACCTCTGATGTAGATGGAAGAATGGAAGGGCTGGGGACAGAAGATGTCGGCGTTAACGCAACTTTGGAACACCCTGTATCTTCTGTTTTAATGTCCTTGCTTTTCTGTGGCTTGGTTGAGTTGGGATGATAAAAGTTGTCGTAATCAACAGGATATCGAGGCAACGGAAGCTTAGGTTTGTAGAGTGTTTCAGGCGGATGAATACTGTCTAAGATCGCTTTCACCCTTTGTTCTGCTGCGTCTTGTGCTTTCACTTGAGTTGAGTGAACAGCGGTACAATGGGATTCATCCTCTAATGGGTACTGAACTTCTTCATAAGGATTTACAACACCATCGTCGAGACTTTCGTCATAATCAGCAGGTAGTGAAACAGAAGACTGGCAGGTTTGATCAGCGTTTGAACCCTGAACCGAAGCTACTCGTTCTCGACCTTCGTCGCGTGATCTGAACGAAGACGAGGTTGTGTTTTTGTTACGCCTCAGTGACAAGCTCAGTGAAGCGTCTCTTGTTCTGTCTTTTGATGAGTTAGGCAGAGTCGCTTCGCTAAGTTGGTTTTGAGCACCTGTTGTTTTACTTGCTTTCTCTAGTATGAAAGATATGTCTGAATCGTTGGATCGAGTCCGCGGAAAAGTTGACGGATGTTCTAGTTGCTGATTATTTTTTTCTATTTTTCGCAAAGATGGGGATTTCCCACATGTGTCAGCTTTAGTGGCGTTTCGTTTGATGTTGCCGCGATGCCGGTCCAAGGCGCTCACCGCGGAACTGTGCCTTTCTAGGTGGGGAACAGGTCTGGATAAGGGGAGACTGGCACGTGATCCAGGGCATTGATCCCTTGAATCTTTTTTCAAACTCCGCAAGTCCTTTGTATGAAATGTATAAGAACCCCCAAGTTCAGATTCTTTCAGATTTGCTTCCTTCTTCTTCAAAGCTTTGGCATATTTCAGGTTTCTATCGTTCAAAAGTTCCGTTTCGTTGGACCTCCTAGATTCTCCTGTTTAAATTAATGAAAACAAAAGAGTCAGCAATGTGCAATACCAAGTTTAAAAATATTCTCAACGTCAAGAATCCAAAATCATGTTCCTAGAAAATCGGATAAGATACGAATTTTGCTTTATTGTTCTCCAATCCTTTTCTGCACGCCATATTCGATGTAGATATTATGGATGCGTAAATATTTCGAACAAAAATTTTTTGGTAAATGTTTCTTCGAAAATTCAAACTTTTGCCGTTGAAAAGTAAGTGTATTCTCCTAATCCTAACCATCATGAGGATGATGGTCCCGACTCAAGCGGAATTAAACAAAACGCCTTTCAACCCCTCGATCCCAATGTCCACAGCGTTTGTCAACGCTCCAACTGCGGATTTAATCATCGTAGTCGAAGACAGGACAAAGTTTACAAACAACAATCGAATGTTGCTTACGTTGAACTTTTGCGCGAAGCAAACACCTCAGGTGTCAGACCTCGCGCCAATGTATGAACAACTTATCTAGATGGCTTTATCGCGCCGAAGACCACGGACGGCGTTTCTACAACAGAAGTTCCTCCCACTAAGAGTTAACCAGCGCGCGCAAAACGCGGATTACTATCAAACTACATAGTATTGAACATACTATTTTACTTCAAATTGTAAGAAAAAGGTCTTTATAAAACATTTCTCAAGTTCTTGCAGAAATAAACATTTCACAAAACTCTGTTAAAGCAGTATTCTTTCATCAAAATCAGAACAGTACAAATACTGCTCTGTAACGTAGGGATAAATCGAAATATGCCAAAAAATTAACAAAAGCATGTAATTCTAAAATGTTGACCAGAATCAAGAATAGAAAGTTTAAATATACAAACGTTTCGTTTCCCTTCTTACCTAATGGTGATGTGACACGAGAAAGTTAGTAAATCTGACATTAGAAAGTTAGCCCGGAAATACTATAGTACCATTTCTGTCACAGCGTAGCTACAGGTGTGCGCAACTGATCTTGTTTAGCTCACCCCCCATTCAAAATAATGAGGCCAATGCAGGGGAGAATTGGAAGCAGTTGCATTCTGCAGACAACCAATGTGCAAGGTCTGCTTAACCAGCAGATATAGTACACTATTGGAAGAGGGCTCATGGTGTATGAGGGCGCGCTAAAACTAATTAGTCACGCAAAAACGACGAAAAAAACGAACTAAAATTGAAGTAACTGCTGTAGTTGTCACAAAGGTGAGAAATAAGTATAATTGATTTCATCGGAATTAGTTTCGATGTTCCAGTGATATCAATTATTTGAGATAGATTTATTTTCCATTTTTTAATTGTCGCAACTTGTGTTTTAATTCATTCATTTCAGTATTGAGTTTTTTGCTTTCTCTGCTCTTAGTTCAGCCTTTCACCCGTAAGCATTGTCTGCAGGTTTTAGGACTGAGGATGCGTAGTTTTACGTGAAATAGATTTCCTATTAAAAATTGCCTATCGATTTCTTCCTTAACCCCATTGTGGAAAGTACTTACTTGAATAGAGATACGTGCATATTTGAATCATCATAAAAAGATGAAAACAGAACCCGGTCGGCTGATTCTCGAAAGCTGACAGAAAATCTAGAGCTTTCAACTGTATATCACCAAACAAGCCACATTTCCATAAATTTGGGTCCCCATCAAAGTTGCACTTGGAGATTACTGCACTTAGTTTTTCAACGTCTGTCACATACGTCGTTTTTATGGAATTAGAAGTTTCCCCCCAAGCTTGTTACTACTTATTTGCAAGTCAGACAGTGGTAAGCTATACTGTTATTCGGGGGTGTAGGTCAACCACATGGGCGATAGATGTTGAATTCCCCAGGGCTATTCGCTAAGGCCTCTACTTTTTGGTTTGTCGGTGATGTTCCTAAAAGTATCAAACTTAAACTCCCAATATTTTGCTGATGATACATTGTTGACCGTTATCCTGTGCCAATTCTGTCAACTTGCAAAGTGGAGTAAATAGTCAATTACAAAAGGTTGATAATTGAGTGCAATAAAGTAAATTGATCTTAAATTGATGAAAGGCCAGTTTGTGTCAGTAAAATCAGTTAAAATCGCACCTATTGCCAAGTAGCTTACCGTGCAGAGATTAGAAACACTGCGATTAAATGCTGGGCTATTTCACAATAACACGGAAAGACCTATATACATATGCCTCGGCCATGGACGTCAGAAAGAGATAGCATGGGGGCTTGTCCCTTGGATTTTGCAATCGGATATTTTCCCCAAAAGAAACATATTTATTTTTCATCGATCAGTCATTTTTCGGAAGCACGTTTGAGTTGCAGTTGATGCTGATATCTGTTTAGTTGAAAAATGTTTTCCTCTTAGTTTCGAGTCGGTAAAATGATATTTCACTAGTTGGCGCACAGTAGTGATCTTAGTGAGTGTGCAGGGCGTGCAAAATGGGGTCCCAATTTTAATTTACGCGTTTTGAGGGGGCTCCCATTTTTAGTTTACACGCTTTAAAATATTTCTGAGCTTTTGTTTATGATTGTATTTTTAGTATGATGGCACATTACTTACTATAAAACTTAGTTTGGCTTGCTATATGATTTTGTGATTGTTAATACATCTCGAAACATTTGGGTTTTCAACCTGAAGATGAGAAGCCACACTAAAATGATATACTGTAACATAAATAAACTACTGTATAATTGAAGGGGCCCAGTAAAAAAACAAGAGGCCCCCAACTAAGATGTTGAAGGTCTCTAATCAAAGGATAAATAGGGTATTTATTTTTGGGTCATGGATAAGGGGCCTGATACTTTTCATTAAACAAAAGGTATGGGGCCACCATCAAAACTGAAGAGGTTTCACAGAGTTTTTACTGTTATGAATCATTTTGGTAACAGTTGAAACATTTACCTGATGGCCCGCCATTCTTGCTTACAAACCTACTAATTACCCAGTTTACATATCCTTAAGCAAAATACCCTACACCAGGGGTAGGCAAATAGCAGCCTGCAGGCCAACTGTGGCCCGCCACAGTGTTTTCAGTGGCCCGCGAAAGCATTCAGGAAATATGTTTAAATCTGAAATTTCCTCCAACTTATCACAGTAAAAATTGGTGCTGAGGCTAACTTAACCAAGACTTGCTTGCTTCTATTTCCATTAAAATGTACGGCCCTCCGCTGAATGCGGCCTTTATGACGCTGACGCAACAATAGCGGTACCTGAACGTAATAGAAAAAGCTTTTATATCTTATTTCCTGCGGAAGGTGTCATGAATTACAGGCAAATCATTTCTAGCCGTCACTCACGTTCGTATTAATCAGTTCTAGCCGTCTAAGGAACTTGTTCACTGGCTAGCTAAACACTTAAACACTGCGGCGAATAAACTAAATAACGTAAATGTTATTCATTTCATTCATTTTCATGCCCGCTTTTCGTCTATGGAGGGCCGCGGGGGCAACAGCGCTAGGAGTACTTGGAATACCTCACAGTCAACTGCAATTTCAGATAGTTCTGCTGGCTCCACACCAAGACTAGACCAAGCAAGGTCGGAGATGCAGTTTCTCTACCTAGGCCTTGGACGACATCTGGGCCGCTTTCCCGTGGATTTAGCCAGCAGGATTTGCCTCACCAGTCTTTCGTGGGCATTCTGGATACATGGCCGAACTATCGCAGTTGTGATCTCTCCATTCGGAGAAGTGTTTCGACATTCAGGGCTCTGCTAATTTCACAGCTGCGCAGTTTGTTGCGAAGTGTCACACCAGGGGCGCGACGAGGGGGGCACAATGCCCGGGGCGCCGAAAAGTCCCAACAATGTCGCAAGTTTTTTCTTCAACACAGTACATTTACTCCCAAAAGACCTTAGGTTTGGACATGGGGCGCCAAACTTGTTTCTTGCCCCTGACGCCACCTAACCTCGATACGCCTGTGTCACACCGTGGACTCGTCGCAAAAATCCAATCTCTGGCGCTTGCACTTGAGATAATATTCTTTCAGTCATTATCCAAGATTCATGACCATAGGTAAGGATCGCAACAAAGATCGATTTAAAAACTGACAGCTTTGTGGTGTTTGAAAGCTCCCGTCTTGTGCCCACAGAGCAATAAAGCTCACGCAGAACTGCGTTAGCTTCACCAATCCGTGTATCCATTCTCCTAGCTCCACCTTCCGTCACTCGCAAATACCACTCCTAGATGCTTGAACTTCACCTCCTGCTGCAGTGTATTGCCGCTCACTTGCAGCATACACTGCATTGGGTTTGTAGGGAGACACAATACCTTGGTATTTTCAGTGTTAATTTTCATTCCGGCTCGGTCGCACGCAGCTGAAAACCGTGAAGACCCTGTTGGGAAGATGCTAACAGTACCAAATCGTCTGCAAAAAGCAACCGGTTGATCCTGCAGCTCCCAGCTGTGACACCCTTGTACTCGGCTGTAACTGTCTATCGAAGTCACGCAGACCAGGCCTGCACAACACACGGCCCGATGCGAAAGCTTTTCTTGCGGCCCGCGAGACCTTTCTCATCCGTTGAAAATGTTGCAAAAGCTCGACCTCGAATAAGTAATTGTCGTTCCAGAATTTCTTCCATACTACAAGGAAATCTCCACATCGAAATGAAATAGACATTCGCAGTCGTGGCAAATTAATGTTGATAATTTGGCCTTGCGAGCTTTCTGAATTGTGCAGGCCTGATGTAGGCTACACTATGAAAAACAGCGGTGACAGCACACACCCTTATCGGAGTCCAGCAGCAGCAACGGTGAACGGTCGTGATTTAACTCTCCTGACAGCGACACAAACTTCTGATCAGGAATACGGTGACTTAGCGGCCAGTAACAGGCGGCCGTCAAC
>Ga0210059_1003322_pt1 | contig 25657 bp, 15 predicted proteins | sample Ectturendosymbi2_FD_188042 | JGI IMG/M metagenome (GOLD analysis project Ga0210059, IMG submission 188042) | Ecteinascidia turbinata endosymbiont from Florida, USA - Sample 2 (SPAdes) (version 2) | ecosystem: Host-associated > Tunicates > Ascidians > Unclassified | place: Key West, Florida... | reverse complement strand
GTCACAAGACTTTTCTAATTATAGTAACATTGGCTAACTTTTCATGTGACAGTCATATGACTGATCACAAGACTTTTCTATTTTTAGTAACACCCAGGGGGCGTTTGCCCATGCTTTGCGGATTATTTAAATTCCATTGGTTAATTTAGGGGGCGTATGCAGCTTGCTGGTCCACCGACCTAGGACAATACAAAATATTTCACATCGTTGCGCAATAACGGAAATAACAATCACGTTTTTATTCAGGCTTCTTTTAAGTCTGGTTTTCTCTCTTTTCTTGAGTAGAGAGAGAGCGAGTTTGCATTTGTGATTCTGTTCTTGCATTCTCTCTCTCGAATGTCATTGAGTCTGATACGAGAGAATGACTTGTTCTTGATTTCCGGCAAAGAGCAGATTTCTCAAAGTGAGAGGGTATCACTTTGCATTGTTGATTCCCAGCAAATGGGAGTTTCGTGAAGAGTATGTAGAGACCATAAAGTGTCTGCTACAAATTACTCAAAATGATAAAAAACATGAAATATTTCTGTAAAAGAATTTGCTTCGGAAAGAGTCGCATCTTCTTACATCGCTCAAACAATTTATTTCGTTTATAGCTCCTTGCAAAGCTGCGTTCGATTGCTTACACAAGTTGTTATTAATAACTGTAACTCTTCCCGTCACTAGCGTTTTATGCGAGAGAGAAGTTTTTCAAAAATGAAATTAGTAAAAACATTTGCCAGAAATTCCATGACCAGTGAAAGATTGAGTAGCGATGCTCTACTTTAAGTTGAAAGGGTCGAGCTGAAAAAATAGATTGATGGTTTCATCGATGACTTTGACAGTCGACATGATAGGATTAAGTTACACTGAATTGATGTGATGTTGATATGAAATTCTGACGTTGACTGTGCAGGGATTTGTGTGAGAATCATATTGCTCATTGTCTATTTGTCTAAATATTTCTTTTGGTTTATTGGAGGTAGTGTGTGTTTCGCTTATGTCAAGATGCAGTAGGTACAAATCAGTGGTTCCCAACCTTCTTTGGCCACGTGGAGTATCTTATAAAAAATATCCGATGGGCCACTTTGCAATGCTGACACCTCATGAACAACTAGTTGAAACTGTATTGCACGCAGGTCAGTGACCGTTTTATCAAAGATTTATTGAACACTCTTTTTGGATATGTGGACCAGCGGTGGTCCACCTTGGTTCCCGTTTAGAATCAATGTCATAAATTAACACAGGGTTTAAAAGCCACCTTTTGAGAATCAGTCAAAGGGAAACTTAGTGAGAATATCAAAATGAACGATTTTGTTGGGAATATTTTGCAAAGCAAGTTTTTGAGCGTTGAAAGGTGTGATAAAAGTATGAAGGTGTATGACAGCTGTGTGGCGACATCAGTGTACACACTGTACACACAAATTTTTGAGAAGGTCATTCGCCAGAGTATGAAAAGATGTGCAGTTTGAAAAATTAGCGCGTTCAATGCGACGACGTCGTCTCCAAAGCAATGTTCAAGAGCCCTGAACTTTTAACGAAATATGCATCATGCAAAAGCTACTGTTGTATGCAACACGTAAATTGTTGAAGTATGAATGAGTCTAACTGTTCGATCAGAAGCATATACGTATGTTAACTTAAGCACATAAGAACATCGTTTTGGCCTGCAATTAGGTGAAAACCGATCCTAGCCTGTATGCCGCTCACTACCATCACCCTATATATCAGTTTCAGTGTCATAGTTACACGGCGGGGTTGAATTTATCATCACCCCGACATACGTGATATTTCTGCAAATTTTATAGGTGCGTTGGACATGTATGAAGTTGGTTTGTAGGTAACAGAAGAGAATGACGTCTTCGGCATTGTGTATGTTTCATCACAAGGTGGATATGATGTTTTCAGTCACGATTTTGTTCGTAAGTGTATCTACAAACTCAAATTGATATTGGCCCAAAGCAAAGTATGACAGCATTTTTGTGATCAAAGTGTTCTTGTTATCTCTTGCAAAAGATTCATACGGTCTTAGGAATGAAAACATTAATAATTAGTTTTTAACAGAATTATTTTGCATTAGAAGACTTCAGGAAATATTTTGTAGACCAAATTTGCAGTTTTTTTGGAGGAACTTCGTGTTGACGAGTTTCTTGGATCGCACTGGCACAACAAAATTGTGGAAAGCTAAATTGTTTTCGCATAGTTTTCGACAGTTATTTTGGCTACATCGATGTGTGTGCATCAACTTAGTGTCGTTTACAGGAAGGAGAAGAAACGTTGTCCACACCTTGATCTCTTGGAACGATTGCGTGACATTGGTTCCTCAAATTCACGCTATGGAAGCAACTGCTGCGGGAAATGCCAAAAACGTCGCTCCCAAAATCCCAAAGTCTCCCGCAAGTCTAAAAAGCTGTATCCGAACAGAAAGCGATCCGTTGTCGGATATTTATGTGATCCCATGCTTCCAATGCTAGATGGTAAACCTAACAATGTGTTGATTATAGTTCCTTAACCAAAAGAAAGATTTGTCGAGTCAAAGTGGGCATATGTTTTTTTAAGACAGTAGTAATAACTTAAAACCGACCTTGTTCATGAAAGTTTTCAAGGTCATTCAGCTGTTTTCTGTGACATTTTCTTTGTTTTGACAGAATTCTACCCAGTGTAACGTAGATTCAAAAATTTATAACCTAGTTTGTTGGAAGATCCACCAAATGTAAAATTAATGCATCAGAAACGTAACGTATGGCAGAATGCACGTGGCGTGATACAGTAAAATGAAGTATTCGACAAGTCGAGGGTGTAAATGTAAACAGTATTTAACAGCGAAGCCCTCGTACACACCTAGGAGCTGTAGTAGCAGACATAAATGTATGTAATCAGAGACACATTTACCGAAGTAAAACAAGTTTAGCAAGTGAGAAGATTCACGAAATTCTAAGTGCTGCAGTCGTAAGGAACGTATCATTTTGATAAAAGCGGTTCTGTTCAAAATCAGCCTCTAATGTTGGCTTTCTTGAAAAACTTTAGATTAATATATCACGGTATTTGATTGTCTGTGTGCCCGGTTTAAGTGCAATCGTAACTAAAAATAATTTTCATTGCAGGTTTTAGGTTGCTAACTCGCATCAAGAACTTCATTGTTGAGGTCCTTTTAGGATTGTATGTGCGTCTTGTCAACAATTGCAGCGACGACAACGTATCTGAAAAAAAGTCAAGAAAGAGCACACAAAGAGGTAAGATACCAGAAAAACATCACCAAAAACATCCGTGGACACAGCAGAAGTTTATGAAACCAGGTAGTCACAAAAACGAGATTTAGGAACTGCGAATGAGAAGGGAAATTTCGAATCAGTAGAGTACTAGTTTGGTCTTACTGTGTATATCCCTAGGCGTGAAAGACGGGCCTGGGGTTGTCTTCCCCTACAGCATAGATAGAGACATGAGCGTCTGCAGGGGGAAAAGCGAGCATTTCCCCCCCTGGAAATTGTGACTAAGAACCAAAAATTTCCAAAAAAACGAAGTCAGCAGCTAGAAAACCTTGACTTAACTCTTGCAGTGACAGTTTATTTGCAGATATGACACCCAAATTGCACAAGAGCCGGGTTCGCTGTTCTGGTGTTATGTAGTGGTGAGCTTGCAGTGCACTAATTCCGCTCCATTGCCTGCAGAGTCAGTTCGTAAAACTTGGGAGCGGATTGTTCTAATCTTGGTCTTTATTGCGTAACAATAAGATGGCAACAAAGGTTCACCTGAAGTTAACCGCAGTAGGCGTTTTGCCGCATGTGACTCTTGAATGCAGGCACAGTGTTGTCATTTTACGTAAGTTGCTGCCAAATCTAGAAGGATTTTCTCACTGTTTGCTGTAAACCTTTCAATCTAGCAGTTAACTGGTTTTCTAGCAGGAGTTAAAAACCGATTTGCACGCTTAGCAGGTGATAAATTCCGGGCAAAAATTGTTTCAACAGTTTTTGGAGATGAAAACCTTTACACCTTCTTCATCAAAAATTCCAAAACACTTTTCTTCATAACGCTTTAAATTGGGCAACACCAGGACTAGGCACAACCAGCTGCCTTCAACATTTCGAGTTTTTATTATGATGCAACGAAGCAGCTTCAAGCAGTAATTACGTCGTAATAATAAGTGCCTAGACGGCTTGATGAAGCTTTTAGTGATTTGCTTCTGTCACGTGGTCAGTGAAACGCGTTGGGTTAAGACTACAATGGTAGGATATGTTTTTATCCCCCGACACACATGACCATGGGTGGCGGTACCTTTTTCAAAGTGGGGGGGCACAAGTGCATGTCAAAAAACTACAAAAAATTTTTGTGGTTTGAATTGGCAACTGTGACGTCACAAGCATTGAAATATGACGTCATTATCTATACACCATATGTAGGTCTAAATTACACTCTTTTAGACAAAATTAAAGCACCATGAAAACGTGTCGGTGAACAACCTGAAATTCAAATACTGTAGGCTGTTACAGGGGCGACCCAGGTCAACAGCGTCACTCGGGCTCACCATACGATAAATCATTCTGACTGAATAAAACCGTTGGAAGCTTGTATCACTGAAATTTCCACTTGCTTTCATTCTGGCTGGCATTATTGTTGCTCTGAGACGTTAGCTACGTAATGACAAATGAGAAGTTCTGATGATAACTTCTCCATTGTTGAGTAACGTACATCACAGAGCAATGGTAACGCCGGTCAGTCTTCTGCTTACTAGGCTCATTCATATTAGCCCGAGTTGCTGGACAATTTATCGGTCGTTTCAAATTCATCTAGAAATGGGAACTGTTTCTTGGATTGGACTTCAAATCCAATGTTCTACACAAATCCATTGCTTTAAAAAACATTAATTCCGATATGAATTATGTTTTAAAAAATACTTAATTGAATAGGGCAGCTCGAACTCTGATGGATGAGCCCGAGTAAAGCGCGAGCGAACGAAGTCGAGAGAACGCCTACTGCGAACGATATTGTTTTATTCAGGTCACCTGCAACATGAACGGGAAAGTCCAGACATGGATCGAAAATATATGAACAGTGACAAGGCCCAAAGAAAAGAGGCCGAGTTAACAACTTAGTGAAGTGGGACCGTGGGTGGTGGCATAAATATACAAAACAAGCTCGCGTTCTCCGATATAAATTGTAACCAAAAAACTCGGGCTAAGCCCGAGGAGCCCGTGTGCCGGAGTTGCCACTGGGCTGTTAAAAACACCAAGAACACAGCTTAAAAAAACAGGCAAAAATGACATAATATTGATACCTGTCTTAAACTCATTTAAAATCACAACGTTTCCACATCTTGAACACAGAAGTAACATGACTGAATACTCATTCTACAACTGCATTAGACACCGGAATACAAAGACAAGACAAAGCATATGTATCAGCTAGCGAGTGGTCTGCTGTAAGGTTGCCAATTTTGTTGCTAATGCAGAAATAAATATAGCTGTTTAGTGTTTCCAATGCAAAAACAAAAACACAATTGAAATTGATCTGTGAAATATTTCATTTTGTGTATAAGATTCAGCAAAACTTCTCTTTTTAGAATGGTGTTTGAAACGCTTCAAATTACACCAATTTTTTAATGGTGTGGAACGAACTTTTTCCTACACACAAGCATGGGTATCGGAAGGGGGGCAGGAATTTGAAAAAATTTCAGCAAAAAAGGTTGTTTTCTTAGTTTCCAGTAGTAAAAAAACAAATTTCACCACTTTTGACTCCTTTAGAAAAACTTTTGGAACAAACCAATAGTGCCACCGTGGAAAAAATCGTCCGACGCCCATGCACACAAGCATGTAAAATTACACCACTTTACCAATGCGGTAAGCAAGCCATAGCAGGGTGACAGACTGGGCATGGTGTATTCTGCCAAACATTACGAAATCCTGCCAAACTCACTGCCAAATTACAAATAATATACAACATTACAAATAATACTGACAAAATGCTGCCAAAATTTTACAACATTTTTTTTCATTAAACGATTTACTTTAACAATGAACCCAATACTAATTGTGTTACTTAAACTTATTTAGACAAAATTCGAAATTGAAAAGTGGGGGGCCAGGCCCCCCCAGAAATAAAAGTGGGGGGTCCTACGCCCATGCGCCCCCCCCCGGTTCCACCACCTATGCATATGACAGTGGTTGCAGGAGGCGGAGGTGCAAGCACACCCTCAAAAGTTTTGATTTGGCGAAAATTCGGGCAAAGTCTGCAAAATCTGTGAAACCCTCCCAAAATCCCCGAAAATCTGGGCAAACACCTTGAAAATACGGGCAAAAATGGCGCCCAACTTACTTTGATTTGAAAAAAATGGCGCCCAAAGTGGGCAGAATGACATGAAGACCTTTTTTCTTTTGGAGGTCATCCCAAAATGGTCGTCATGAAAAAGTGTACGCGTATTCGCACAAAACGTGGCCCAAAATTATTTTTCGAAGTTTGGGAAAATTCGGGCAAAAATCCTTTGTACCCCCAAAAATTTGCCTGCTCCTACACCTATGACATATGATATTTCCAAGTGGTTCAGTTACGCCAGTAAGTAGTGATGTCTGGTGAAAAACTCCCTGGTAAACCGAAGCAATATTGTCAAAAGTTTCGACGTATATGTGTTTGCAAGATTCAGAATTTAAAAGTTGGCTCGGTGCTTATGCACCGCCTCCCCTGCTGATTCAAGAAAAGCTTATTTCAAAGTTTGCAATAACACAATCATAGCGAAACATTGTGAACTTGAAAGCCATGCTTGAAGCAGAAAGCACTCCGTTAGGGCTAGACAACCTTTTGCGTGCTTCCAAATACAAACAACACAAATTTTTGAGTTTTAACGACCAGATTTAGAAAGTTACAGGGCTGAAGCTATCCATACTTAGTCTTCTTATTGCTGAGCACTGTTCTACAAACACATGTGACCATTTGAAGGACATCATCAAAAACTGTCTGTCATACAAGAAAGGAGTAAGTTGAAGTTAAGTCGCTTGAAATGTTAACTGAAAAAAAATTGTGGGCCGAAAAGTGTGGTCAAAACCGACATTTCTACCTTTGTCCCTTGAGAGTGAGTGCAAGACCAAAAATTGACATGTAACGTTATTAAGTTTACTTTAATCACCTCAAAAATAGCAGATTTTTGGCAGAATGTCACTATTTTTACCAGATGTTTGCTGAAAATGTGTGACAAGATTTTTAGCAGAATCTAGCAGTTTTTCGTGACACCATTTAGCAGGTTTAGGTGACAACCATCTGGCAACACTGCGCGGACATCTGTGGCAGGTAATGCAGCGAGACAGTGACTGCTGATAGCAGCAACCACTTAGTTTTATACAGTGTAAAAAGAAGCATGAGTGAAAAATTACCATTGCTGCCAACGAAGCGCATTTTTGGAAATGCTGCCGTAGCGTTGGGCATTTTCTTTGTAGTGTAGAAACGGCGTAACATGGGGCACTTCTTTGCGTACGGTGATACAGCGTTTTGTGAACGTCCATTTGCATTGCATCTTCAGCAACCTGAAATGGATAGCAAAATGTCGACTTTGCCCCCCTAGAAAAATTTCTTTGCCCCACCCTAGAAAAATATCGGACGCCCATGAATAGAGCGTATCAGAATCAGGATACTCACGGTTTGTTTTCAGGTATACGATTGCTACTAATTGCAATCCATTTTCTAATCGAAGATACAATCGATAAACTACGAACCAGCCGAATGTTGCACCCAAGTCCAAATGAATATGAGCAAATGACTTAAAATTTAGGCAGAGATTGCTCAAAATGTACTTATATGACTTTTTATCTATTGGTAGTTTATAGATTTAAAGTAAACATAGATTATTGAAAAATACTGGTTTAGGGTGAAGTGAAATCAGCGCAATTTTGGAAATTACTAGGGAAAACACTTCGAAACGTCTTATTTGCTTTTCATTCAAGTGTATTTCAAAGCTTTTGGACTAGGAAGATATAACTTTGACTGTAAAGTGGAAGCAGGAAGGAGGTAAACTCTATCTTCATATATGTGAAAATAGTGTTTCATTCTCAAATGCTACGATTCTGAGCTGTTTCACAGCTCTGAAGAATACATTAAACTTCTTTTTGAAGAAAACGTAAAAATTGCCTGAAGCTTAGCAGGATATTCTCCATGCAGAATCATACGGTTTTCAGTCTTATTTTGAAATTTCCAAAATCGCATTTCTTATTGGTTTTCACGAATAACGCCGCTGGTCATCCTGTACTTTGCATTCTGCGTCTGTGTTGGACCCTATAGTCACGATATTTCAAGAGAAGCTATGTCCTGTTAGGGACGCACTTTTTTGCTTTCATCTGTTTAATTTTTGCTTCCTGAACGAGAGAATCTGACAACAGTAACGTATTTACCTAGATAAATGCATCACTTCACAAGTCCCGTTTGAATAGTCTTCCCTGGCTCAGCGAATTGACACGTTTTATGCTATTCTTTGATTGGATCCGAAAACTAAACTGATGCTGATCACACCTTTAGCGAAACACCGCTTGGCCTTTGCAATGTTTCATGAAGATAGTTCGGATACGCCAGAGAAATACTTCACTGCTTTGGCTAGAATAGGCACAAAAAGGAGACCAAATTAATGGTATTTTATGCAAATGAAGAAAAGATCCAAGCATATACTGTATTGCCTGCTTAGTAATAAGTTGCAGTGTAAATACCTCTTTAAGAAACAGTTGCATTTCAAAATTCCTCACTAATAAACAAATGACTAATCTTTTGCTTTCATTAGTGGTTGATTGTAATTCGTACAAGTACTTAATTACCTCATGATGATTTAGCAGTGAACTTTTCTAATGGCCTTTACTGCCATGATTTATTGTATCAATGACGCTGAGTGTTGGTCTACCCTCACGTATAACCCTTGCTTCATTGAGTGTTTATTATTTTCAATTATGGTGCAACGTGCAAGTATCAATGTTTTGTTTTTCCAGAATGAAACTTTATTCTGTTTGATTCGTTTTATTTTGTAAAATTTGTTTTTCTTGAAACAGTAGTTTGTATAGTCAGGCTTGTCGATGGGAATGTCATTCCTATGGGAATCCCATGGGAAACGTTCCATGGGATGGGACAGGCATATTGCTATGGGATGAGAATGGGACAGATAAATATGTCCCATGGACAACCCTGTGTATAGCAATTGATACCCTTTTGTGAAAAAAAGAGCATCAAAATGGAAATTAATACATTAGTTTTATACCAGGAGGCTAAAGAGAGAAAAGTTTTCGTCTTTTCATAATAACACAAAACATTGTGTGGTGAGCATAAAGTTAACTTACGATACAGCACTACTGCGTTAGCAGTTGTGTGTTTACGGAAAAGTAGCGACGCAACAAATTTAAAAGTTTAAAAGTTCCGAAAAGATATTTGGATTTCACGGTGTTTTCACGATCATGTTGCGTAGCAGCTCGTGTGACTTTTGTATATCAATAAAGGAAATGTATGCAGGAAGGCCGATCCCTTGCAGGCAGCTAGATTCTTCATCAAGTTCTGCAAGTTCTGAAGGTGGATATTTTTCTGATTCTTGCGATACATATGAAGGTACGTTGTAAAAAAACATTTTATTCCTTATTTTGGTGTAGAGCTTGTAATCTATCGAGCTAATGCGGCATTTTAAGCTTAGATTGTAGTCCCGAATATTCTGTAGCTTGCATGCTGTGACATGCAGGATATGGCGTTGTGAAAATTAATTTTTAACGCTTTACCTGTCAGTTCGGTGGTTTACTGAGAAGGAAAATTTCAGATTCTAATTTTTAAGTTTACAATGCATAATAATCAACCATTTGGCGAAACACGCAGCCGCCCTTTATATTTCTGCGATAATATTTAAATTAAATGGTCATTTGTTGTATGGTTCGACTTCCTGCCCAGCGCAAAACCTTTTGGTCAATGGTACCTACCTACTGCACTGCCAATATTTATTCATACTTTTTGATTTTTACTTTTTTGGCAAAAAATGTCCAAGCCTGTATTACGTATCGTTGCGATGTTGCAAAATTATATTTTTTGATAAAATTGTGATAATATCCAGCTAAAAGAGAAAGAAAGTTTTTTCTATTCATTTTTTACTACGCCTCTGTTGTGGCCGCGGTGTCAATGCAGTGTTACGAAAATCTCTTCCTTTTCTTATTTGCTCTTTGCATTTGCGTTTTGAGAAACTATGATTCCAGGCACCAGGCAGTTTGAAGACATTAATAGCAGTGATGTACAGCCTTGCAGCTGTTCTTGGACCACCGATTAGGTCCAAAAGTGCCATCATATGTCATAAGATATGCTTTGAAGAAATTTGGAGAAGAGGGCTAATTTCGGTTTGTTTCATCACAAAGCAGCTGAATTTTGACTGATGTAGACACGCTTCGGTACGCACAAGTTTTAATAAAACTTTTTTATAAAAGAAGGTACTTTTTGTTTAAAAAAAACTTTTCTTTGATAAAAAAAAAACTTTTTTTATGAAAAGTTAAATAAGCTTCTAATAAAAAGTTTTAATAAAACTTGTGCGCTAAGGGAATCCAGCACTTATAGTCAAACTTTGTACTCATGTATTAATATCACAATGCAAAGTACAAGCTTTTAGGTGGGACCGTGAGACACAACATAGGTCTAATGGTGGTATAGATGTAGTAGTTAACAACCGCAAGCTCGAACGATTTTCAATGTTAACAGCGTAAGTACGACGTGATGCGCTGCGCGTTTATACTAACAGGCTGTCTTTTGAACTATCCCAGGTGATGATCTGTTTAAACGAAATTTTTCAAATGTATTGACGCTAAATTTTCACGTCTTTGCTATCTAGGTTGTATGCAATTGTCAAAACCTGGCCGTGCGAGAGAACTTGCGGAGATAATCCATGTGAAGTGAGCTAAGGTTGACGTGGTTTTTGTTTCTGTAGTGCATTTGTGAGTTTTAGATGTGCAAGTGAACAAGCTCACAATCGTCGAATTCTCACTTTTGGATGAAAGTTATCTTCTAATAATCTAATCGAAGATATAATTGATAAACTACGAATCAACCGAATGTTGCACCCAAGTCCAAATGAATATGTGCAAATGACTTAAAATTTAGGCAGAGATTGCTCAAAATGCACTTACGGTATATGACTTTTTATCTATAGTTTGTAGATTTAAAGTAAACATAGGTTATTGAAAAATACTGGTTTATTAAACTTCTTTTTGAAAAAAACGTAAAAATTGCCTGAAGCTTAGCAAGATACTCTCCATGCAGAATCATACGGTTTTCAGTCGTATTTTGAAATTTCCAAAATTGCATTCCTTATTGGCTTTCACGAATAACGCCGCTGGTCATCCTGTACTTTGCATTCTGCGTCTGTGTTGGACCCTACAGTCAGGATATTTCAACAGAAGCTAAGTCCAGTAAGGGACGCACTTTTTTGCTTTCATCTGTTTAATTTTTGCTTCCTGAACGAGAGAACCTGACAACAGTAACGTATTTACCTAGATAAATGCATCACTTCACAAGTCCCGTTTGAATAGTCTTCCCTGGCTCAGCGAATTGACACGTTTTATGCTATTCTTTGATTGGATCCGAAAACTAAACTGATGCTGATCACACCTTTAGCGAAACACCGCTTGGCCTTTGCAATGTTTCTTGAAGATAGTTCGGATACGCCAGAGAAATACTTTACTGCTTTGGCTAGAATAGGCACAAAAAGGAGACCAAATTAATGGTATTTTATGCAAATGAAGAAACGATCCAAGCATATACTGTGTTGCCTGCTTAGTAATAAGTTGCATTGTACAATACCTCTTTAAGAAACAGTTGCATTTCAAAATTCCTCACCAATAAACAAATGACTAATCTTTTGTTTTCATTAGTGGTTGATTGTAATTCGTACAAGTACTTAATTACCTTATGATGATTTAGCAGTGAACTTTTCTAATGGCCTTTACTGCCATGATTTATTGTATCAATGACGCTGAGTGTTAATCTACCCTCACGTTTATCCCCTGCTTCATTGAGTGTTTATTATTTTCAATTATAGTGCAACGTGCAAGTATCAATGTTTTGTTTTTCCAGAATGAAGATTCATTCTGTTTGATTCGTTTTATTTTATACAATTTGTTTTTCTTGAAACAGTAGTTTGTATAGCACTTGATACCCTTTTGTGAAAAAAAGAGCATCAAAATAGAAATTAACACATTAGTTTTATACTAGAAGGCTAAAGAGAGAAAAGTTTTCGTCTTTTCATAATAACACAAAACACTGCGTGGAGAGCTTAAAGTTAACTTACGATACAACACTACTGCGTTAGCAGTTGAGTGTTTACGGAAAAGTAGCGACGCAACAAATTTAAAAGTTTAAAAGTTTCGAAAAGAAATTTGGATTTCACGGTGTTTCCACGATCATGTTGCGTAGCAGCTCGTGTGACTTTTGTATACCAGTAAAGGAAATGTACGCAGGAAGGCCGATTCCTTGCAGGCAGCTAGATTCTTCATCAAGTTCTGCAAGTCCTGAAGGTGGATATTTATCTGATTCTTGCGATACATATGAAGGTACGTTGTAAAAAAACGTATTATTCTGCATTTTCATCAACACTAAAAAACCTTCAAAAAACTATAAATTGTTTTATTTTGAGACGTTTCGGATTATTCTTAATCCATCTTCAGTCAAAAAATAAAGCAACGCTTGGCAATGCTAGCAATTCAAAACCAGTAGACTCTGCGACGCAATAACTAACAGTGTGACGCAAAAGACGTCAAAAGCAAAACCAGACAGCCAGGCCCCAACCCTGTCAAAATCGCTAAAAGTAAAAGCAGGACCAAGAGCTATGTAGAAAGTGCTAAAACAAAAATCTATGTAAGGTCGTAATCTACGAGAACAAGCCAAGGCCAGCAGGAAGAGTCCGTTCAAAGAACACTGCAAGCGAAGGATGCAATAATTTTTGTACAATTTTTACAAATAAGTGCTACCCCAAATTTTTACGAATATGTGCTACAACCAGCACGATATGTCGACGTCAGCACCAACAACAATGTACGAAACATGTATCGACATAAGAGCTGAGCATCAGCCAAATATTTGATGTAACAATCTACGCACTGAAGAGGCATCACGGGGTGAAAAATTGTCTGCATTAATCTCGGGTTGCTGTTCTCGTATCAGAAGTGTCTTTTTAATTAATAATTCGCGGTAGTTAAAAGCAGAAGCCGAGATTTCAGGTTTTTTTAAGTCCATGAAATAGCCTGGATATGTGTATTAAATGTTTGACAACATCGGTAGTGTGGTGCTTCGATTTCAAAGGATTGTGTTCATCCAGGCGAAATTTCAAATTTCTTTGAGTTTGTCCAAAACAAGAATGACCACACGAATATTTAAGTTTATATACCACAGTAGTACTTGGAAAACTACGATGAAAGTGCACAACGTAATCTGTCTTTGACTGCAGGGTTTCTGTGTATTCTAGCGTGGCTTCTGGGCCCCAGTGCAGACGCATAGATACGGTTGCAAGCAGGCCCGTAACTATGGGGTCTTTCCCCCCTTGGTAAAATGTGTTGGACATAGTTTAGAACTATTGGACATAGTTTAAAAAATTTGGGCCTCTCTCAGAAAACTCTTCGCCTCTCCTAGTGTCCCAAGCTGGTTACGGGTCTGGTTGCAAGTACGGCACCGATAGTACTTGGCCGAGTCGTCTGCGGGCACGGCGAGTATCCGGCGCATCGATGCATTTACGGTTGGAAAAATCGAACCCTTGAAGGCTGTTTCTCTACTAATCTCACCTTAAGAAGAGCACCTATGCCAGCGTAAGACATTCAAATATTGTTAGAGTGATCGAGGGGAGTTACCTCCAATGCTGTTTATGAATCATTGAATTTGCTAGTCGAAGGTTGTGGAGCCTTGTGGTAGCACAGAGTTATTTCGTCAGGTGAAGACTATTGCTTCTTGATACCATCGGTGGCGTGCAGAGGTGGGGGGCCGAACGGGATGACGGCCCCGAGTATCCAAGGCAGGGAGGCAACTAAAGAGTGAAATTAAAGCAATTGAAATGCTGTAACCAGATGACTATTCCTATTATGAGGCTGCTAACATGCTGCATGGATTTATTTTTCGAAACTTGTTTTTTTGTCACTACTAGTTTTTACGTATTCAAATGCCAGTAATTCTCACATTCTAATACCAGAGACCTATACTCTAGGTGTACGGCGCACACACAACCAAACTGATAGTGACGTGACTTTTTCCAGATCGTGCGATCAAGGGAAAATCACAAAAAGAATTGAAAGATAATTATGGACGTTTAATTTATTTTGTGAGCCAAATTTTAAAACTGTCCTATTTCAGCTTGCATGATTTAGCTGAATTTTTGATGCATCACTAGCTCCCCGTTTGTTTTTTTGATGTGGTCATCGTAGAATCGTTTCGTACTTTAAAATTTCGGTCACGATTGAATATTCAAACCGTTGAATTGCGGCATTCCACATAGCGACTAGTGAAACAAAATGCAAAATTTGGCAGAACATTCGCTGATCATCTGCAGAACTGTTCTGATAACACAGCAGGAAACTGATCAGGCTTGCACCTTGTTTTGCAAAGCGCGGGTTTGTCATAGCCTTTGAAAAATCGCGGGTGCAGTGTACCCGCTTGTTTCCCTCCCTCCTCAGGTCTGTTCACATTTACCGCAGGTGCGCGCTGTAGGAAGTTCTACTAGAGCATTCACTCCCAGAGTTTCGAGTTTTAGGACGTTTAAAAGGACTTACTGAGGGCAGAATCACGAATACATAAAAGAAAAGGACAGAGAGAAAAACGCATATGAAAACCTGAAGGCAAATGATTTTATACAAACTACTGGACTAGACAAATACAAAATTGCAAAACCTAAAACAGCTACGTCCGACCTGCGGAGCGCATGCTGCTCAGTCGAAGGTTTTGTGCGGCCCACTTTAGATTTTCGCTGTGGTATAATTAGCCTAGCCTACATACTGACCACCTGCCCCATTTTGATATCTTAAATTTGACGTTTTTCATGCAGGTGGTCTTCAATACCACATTATCACGTCTTTACCGCGTGCTGGACTGCTGGGAGATTTCATATGTCAACTGTCATCTTGATGTATTCATTTCACTAGTTTTCTGATTTCTACTTTTATTCCTTTGGCATCAAATTTGCCTATGTAATCACACTTACGGAGTGGTTAAAGGTGCCGAACAGTCGTTGCCATTGCAGTTAGGATTCGAACACTTTCAGTACATTAGCTCAAACTAAAATTTAGTTTGCTAAGATCAAAGTAAGCCATTCAATGTGCGGCCCTCATTAATATGTTATTCAATATGAGGCCTAGGCTAAGATAGTGACATAATTTTTGGCTCAGTAAAAAACATTCGGTTGGACATAGTTGTCATTGATGGTGTATCGGTCGCGTCTCGAGACCCATTTTTGCGAGTCTCGGTCTCGAAGATTTCAGGTTTCGTCTCGTTCTGAAGGATACAGGTCTCGGTCACAAGCCTATTGCCTTGAAACTTTGAATACAGCAACGATATGGCTTAGTGGAACTTCTGCAATTCAATGTATTTTTGTCTGCTATATCTGCAGGTAAGAAATAACCAAAGCAGGTAGGAAAAATGCTAGAAATTCCAAAAAATTTGAACTTCGAAGTGGCGATAAAATTTTTACAAAAATCTTTAGAAAATTTTGGCATAATCCACAAATTTTCAAGTCTCGGGTCTCGGATTGTTTGATGAAGTCTGTCTCGGTCTCAAAGTCTTAACCAGGTCTCGGTCTCGAAGTTTAGGTCTCGACCACATCTGCGATAGCTGTCCCAAAGCATTTCTTTGGATATAGTATCCTGAAAAATTAACAGAAAATAAAAAACGTAATGCGATGTAATGCTTTACTTGTTATTAGCTAACTTTAAAGACAAAGTTTTCTTGCCTTTACTGCTGCAAATTTATCGATTATTACGTCAAAAAAAACAATTTAATACAAATGTGTCACATGCACGGGTGGATATGTGGATATTAAAATTTAGGGACCGAGGCAACTCGCAGAAAGGGGTCCAAAACAAGTGGTTGAGGGGCCCCCATTGGCGCACATAACTTTTGCTCCATTTTGAAAAACATATGACATGTTTCAGAGCCTGTTAAACGTGGCTCTAGAGTGGTTCATAACCTTTTTGAACAAAACAATGCCGGAACTAAGTGCTAAATTAAAAAATGGAGCCCCAACGGCATTTCTGAAAAAGGGGAGGCCCGAATCGACAGCCGTGTTCGTTTCCTCTAACATCCACCGCTGGTCACCAGTACTGTATTAACGTAGCAAATATATAAGGCCAGTGACGCTCCGTGAAAAGTTTTAGGTTAGCACTTATAACCTGAAGTTCGACAATCATGTCCATGGAGATGCTCAGTTTAAAGGTCAAATTATTATAAAGCACATGTAGCAGTAAGTGAAAAGTTCACAATTGCACCTAATATCGGCCTACTGATCGCTGTTGCACAGTTGGAATAAGAATCTTACAAACATAAAAATCATGGTAATTACCTTCAGAACTACATCAAATCTATTCCAACATGAAGTAAGCCATCAAAGTTAAAAATTTTGCTAAAAATCAGATTTGTTGTCGCAACACTGTCAACATATGCTATACCTTTCATCGCTGCTCTATAAAAGCATGATGCGCTGCAGCCAGGGGCGTAACGAGGTTAGACGGCGCCCGGGTCAAGAAACCAAGTTCGGCGCCCTCATGTTCGAAACTGAGGTCTTTCGGAAGCAAATGTACTGTATTGAAGAAAGTACTTGCGACACTGTTGGGACCTTTTGGCGCCCCTCGCAGTCATTCCGCGCCCACGCAGTGATTCGGCGCCCGTGGAATTGTCCCCCCCTTTCCCCCCTCATTCCGCCCCTGGCTGTAGCATACTGCATGCACTGCGAGCGTTGGATCCCGTCCCATTGTGACGAAACTATATAATATGAGTTCGCAACCCTAGCTATCTGAAAGCATTGTGATGCAAGCGTGAGTCAAACTACATGCGGGCGTTGGTTGGTGGAGGTACAAGCTACGCTTTAAAATATCACTAAGGTTTGCAACCAGGGTCGTAATCAGGTTGGGATACCAGGTGGGGCGAATAATTTTCTGAGAGAAGCCCAAATTTTTTAAACTATGTCCAACACATTTTCCAGGGGTGAGGCGAAAAAAATTTTTTTCTGCGCCCCACTGGTTACGGGCCTATTGCAACTGCTTACTTTGCGAACCTTGGTGATCTTGATTAAATTTCTTAACTGGGTATCAGCAACTGGCATTCAAAATTTTGGAAATCGTAATTATTGACATCCGCTGACTTTGATATTTCGTAATTATTACACAACATTCCGACCTCAATTTTTTGCCCCCAAAATTCTGCGCCAGGGGGCAGATGTACCCCCTTCCCCCTAGTTACGCCACTGCGTGGGTGTGCGCTAATACAACCGCACACCTGTGCTTGCAATATGTGCATCATTTCGAGCATGGTCATAAATTGGCAGTTCAGGCGGATTGATCATAAGGGTTCACACAAGCCCGTATCTGTGCTATCCCCCAGTAGCTGTATATAACAGCCACATAAAAAACGAAAGTTAATTCCTTGCGTACTTTATGCGCATTTTCCATTCTTGTGTAGTTCACCAAGTTTCAAACTGTCAACCCGGGTGTCCGCCATCCCAGCCACATACCTTCTCTGCTCGACTGCTACTCGACGAGATATTCGCGCAGCTTTATGTTGTCGCAGTTGTGAACTGCCCTGTCGCAGCGTTTAGTGTGCTTTACTCCACTTTTAATGCGCAGCCTTACATTTTTGCAATTGTGAACTGCGCTGACGCAGCACGGAGTGTGTTCCACTCCCCTGTTTCAACGCGTTGCCGCATATTTTTGCAGTTTTGAACTGCTTTGACTTAGCGTTGTGTGTTGTATTTTGCTCCGGCCTCTGGAACAACTTGGAGCGCTGATATAATTTATGTTCATTGCAGTGACGCATTGTACAACAACGAGCAAGGAGAGTGCGTGTAGAATAATATGCATGTTGTGTCAACAAACTTCACCAAAACGTTGGTTTGCAAATGTGAATATGATGTCATGTTGTGACGTCACAGATAGCGTATATCCAGTAACAATGATCACCAAATGCCACTGCTCCAGTGCCGTAGCCACGGGAGGGCTTTGGTGGGCTTATACCCCCAAACGAAGCTCCAATCCCCCCAAATTGAAATATGAAACACTATAAGTTAGTTGAATTTTTGTCAGATTTGAATGTCAAGCCCCGTTGCACGACTTTCTGGCGACGGTTTTGCACCGCTCAGTACTAAAATTTGGTAGGGGGGCATACAATAAAGCAGTAGCCACGGGCATTTTTGCGTGCTAGCTGTTCTGTTGTCTTGATTTGAAAGGGACCACAATATCCTTCACGAGCTGCAGATTCACGTAAAACATCCTCATGTTGAAAGAGACTGCCATTCTCTTTCTGATTCTGAGTGAAATAAAGGCTACATTCTCATATATAGCCACTTGGTAAAATATAAGAAAAGGTTTGGTTCTTTTCGACAGATTCTGAAACGACTATTTCTACTGAAACTGATGGTCGTATCCCTTGCTGCGCGGCTAGGTACATTCGACGACCAAGAATTCGTGAAATCTACCAACATAGATCACCTGCTTTCTCTACAACTGCGAAAGACCAGTCGTATCGTCCTAAGAAGTCAATACACATGGAGAGGTCCATCGACATGTCAGCAGACGAAACACCCATCGTAATTGACGACGATGAATTGGATCATTCTAAGCAAGTCAAAAGCAGCAGTTACGCGCAAACGTCTCCGAAGAACGGACAGTTACACAATTCAAATACCAACGAATTGCACAATGAGGACATTCACCCCCTTCGACGTAAAAGAAGCTGTAGCGATCGTGCGGTCATTGATGAATCCAAGCGTCGCGGCTTAACAAAAACGTATCTCAGGCCGAGAAAGCCGGACAACGGTGAAAAAAGCCGCCGTACCAAACACCCCAGATCATGACGAGAAAGACGGTAGACTAATGATTTGAAAATTTCTTTATCTGCCACAGAATTGACGGGGTGACATATTAATCAATCTCCATTTTACCGGTTTGATAGCTTGCCAAGGATGGAGGTCAGTAGATACAAAGAGCCGACTCTAAGACGAAAACCAACTATCTCTCTACTTCAAAAAAATACAAAAATAGAGAGATAGCTGGTCTTGTGCTTAAAGTATTAGGGGTGAAGAGCTGTTTTCTAATAGTTATATCACAGAATAGTTATATCTATTTCAAAGAAATGTTAAGAAATGTTGAGTAATGTAAAGAAACGTAGAGAAATGTTAAGAAAGCTGGCTGTGTGATATAACTATTAGAAAATTGGTCTTGTACAAGAACGAAGTAGAGCTACTAAGGGTGAAGAGACTTCTTCTGGTACAAGACTAGCTATCTCTCTATTTTTTGTATATTTTTTAAGTAGAGAGACAGTTGGTTTTCGTCTTAGAGACGGCTCTTTGTGTCTACTGAGGTCGATTCGCTGGTGGCAGTCTTTCTTTTCTACGTCTTTGAATAAATGTGTTATATGTCATCGTTTGTTGATCAAATGTTTTTTATTGTGGACTTCTGAAGAAATGTGATGACACTCTCAATGACGCGCAAGTTGGTAGTCCAACAAAGTAGTGCTACAAAAGTATTAGGCCATTTCATTAAACCTTCAAATTTTAAATTTGTTGAATTGTCAACAGCAATTTCGGCTCAAGTTTAACAACATACCGGAAGGAAAGAGGAATCATGACCATCAAAACACAATTTGATCAAGGTTACCCGTGTATAGAACCGTTTTTGGCGTCAATTCGCATAAAATTTATGGAAACACTTCAAATGCGGGAAATTTGCATGGAATTATCTCAAGATGGGCCATGGGCAGTCCGTGCAGTTTTATAAATAACGTAAAGGCCAATTTAAAGATAGATTTTGACAACAATAGTTGGCAAACATTTCAGCTATAAAACAAAAAATATCGCATGTTTCACACTGCTGAAGCTACAGAGCATACTGTATCCCTTTTTCATTATGTGCCGCACAAAGATGTCTGCATTTTGTGTACCTGTAGTATTGTGCTGGTCTTCTGCACGATTTAACCTGTAAAAAATCTCAAGCGTAAACTGATCCTTTACCTGCTCTGGACCAAATGTTGAATTCGATATATTGAGTTACATAACATCTTATTACATCAAAGGCAATGGTGGATCCAGTGTAGCAATTTGGTGCAATCGCCCCCCAAAACGACCTTGGCCTCCCTAAAACCGCTTGTTTTTTTCACAGGATATCGCATTCGAAAGGTTTTCAGGGCTAACCTTGCGTTTACGAAAAAACTCGATAGCTTTGAGAACAAACGGTGAAGTTTTGCTCTTCACTTACCTTTGGCGGTAAAGAATTAATGAAATACTCCAGAAGTATTTGTATAACTACACCAATGTTCCAATTTTCATGTATTTTGGTACCCTCTTTTTGGCATCCCCGGCACCCAAATGCAGACGTGTTTAGAGACGAAACATTCATGTGTCCCTGAAACAAATGTTTACTCATGACGACAAACAAATGTTTACTCGTGACGAATCAGGGTTGTCCAAAGTGCGGTCTAGGAGCACATTTCTCATAGCCTGTGGCTTTGGTTTAAGATTGTGCTGTAAACGGCCAAACAAAACCTGAATCACTCTTAGTGTCGGAGCGACAGCGGCTTACTTCAGACCAGTGGCGTGCAGAGGGGGGGCGAATGGGGTGAAGGTCTCGGGCATCCAAGGCAGGGGGCATCCAAAGAGCGAAATCACAAAAATTAAAATTCTGTAACTAGATGATTTTTCTACTGTATGCCAGGGACGCCGGAATAGTGGTAGAGCAAAGGGGGCAATAAATAAGTTGAGGGCAATGGAAACTTGAATAAAAAACAAAAAAATCGTTACGAATTGTGCTTGCTTTTCTCAAACAACAATATTGACCTAAAAATAGTACAAGAAACTATAAAAAATTTGTTTCAATTCGATCTTGATATCGCATGAAATTATCTATGATTATGTTGCGAAAAAGACACCTCCGCCCTGTTACTCCTCTTATGAAAGGTCAGGGGGGCAATGCCCCCTATCTCCTGCGTCCCTGCTTGCCGCTATCAGCAGTCACTGTCTCGCTGCATTACCTGCGAAGATGCCTGCGTTCAAAGGGCACGTCACATGCGGCAAAACGCCTACTATCGTAACTTGAAGTGAACATTAGAAGATTTGTTGCCATGCTATTGTTACACAATCAGTGGCGTGCAGAGGGGGGGCAAACGGGGCGACGGCCCCGAGTATCCAAGGCAGAGGGTGCATCCAGAGAGTGAAATTACAACAATTAAAATGCTGTAACTAGATGATTTTTCCTATTGTAAGTCTGCTAAAACATGCTGCATGTATTTGATTCTTCGAAACTTGTTTTTTGTCAACAGTAATATTTACGTATTCAAATACCAGTAATTCTCAGCTTCTTCGTTACCAGGGACCTACTGTATACTCAAGGTGTGCGGCGCATGCCCAATCAAACTGATAGTGACGTGACTTGTTCCAGATCGTGCTATCAAGGGAAAATTGCAAAAAAGGATTGAAAGATAATCAGGGTTGAGAAAAACCCGTCTTTAAAAAAAAATAGCCCAGCCGTTTTTTGAAATCCGTTTTTTTGTTTATTTTTTGAATAAAAAACAGGTTTTCATTCTTTTTTGAAAAAACCACAAAAACCCCATTCTGAATTGTTTTTATTGCATCACTGCAGCACCACCATTTTCAAACGTACACAATAAGAACTTGTCATACCTATTATGGCATTCACATTTAAGGGTAAAGAAATGTAACCCATCTTCGTTTCTGTAGTGTTGTTGGTCAATTCACTACAAAGTGGTAAGGCTTGGCAAGCATGCGCACAGCAAACAGAGAAAAAACAATCCCGCACAAACTCTGCAGTTTCACGTCAAGTTTATGTACACGCCCTGCTAGTTCAACATCTATATAGGCCTTGCGTATATTTTTATCACATGGTTTGGTATGGTCCAACATGAGAAACAGCTTAGATGCAGAAAAAGCAGAAAAAATTGATTAAAATATACCGATTTACAGAGCTGAATAAGGTAAACAATATAATTTACTCAAACTGTTCGAATTATTCTTCTCTTTTTCTCAAGTCCTTCAAATTTCGTTGCTGTTCGTTTTGTTTCATTAAAAAAATGTACAGTTACCTGTCCAAGTGAGCTGCTTTTTTAATTCTTGCTACATAGTAGGCAAACATTTTTCACATGAAAAGTAAAGCGCGGGATTTTTGGTGTTTTTTTTAAAGTGGGCTTTTACAAAACGGGTGTTTTTTTTGGTTGGGTCCAATAACATCAACACTGAAGATAGTTATGGACGTTTAATTGATTTCCTGATCCAAATTTCAAAACTGGCCTATTTCAACGTGCTTGATTTAGCTCATGTTATAATGCGTCACTAGTTTCCCGTTTCGTTTTTTGTGCTAATACAGTTGCACTCTTGTGGTCGAAATATGTGTATCATTTCAAGCTTCACCATTGGCAGTTTAGGCGGATTAATTATAACGGCTCAAATAAGTCCTTATCTGTTATGTCCTCCTGGTAGTTGTAGATATAACAGTCACATAATAAAAGACGAAGTTTTCTTGCGTATTTCATGTACATTCTCAATTCTTGTGTAGTTTAGCAAGTTTGCAACTGCCAACCCTGGGTGACCGCCATCCCAGCCGCATACGTTCTGATCAATTGCTATTCGACGAGACATTTGCGCAGCCGTGTATTTTTACAGTTCTGACCTGCGCTAACGTAGCACTGAGTGTGTTCTACTCCCCTGTTTTAACGCGTTGCCGGATGTTTTTGCAGTTATGAACTGCTCTGTCTTGGGAGACCGCTGATAATTTACGTTCATTGCAATGACACATTATAGCCTGCAACAATGAGCAAAGAGAGTGTAGAATAATATGCGCAGGGACGCGGGAGAATGGAGGCATGACGGCCTACAAATATTCTCCCACGAAGATCATGAAGTGGTTTTTTTGATGTGATCTCCAAAAAAGGTCTTAATGTGTTTTTCTGCAAACCTTGAGTGCCATTTTTTGAAATCAAACAACGTTGGGCGCCATTTATAGCAGGATTTTGCTCAGATTTTCAGAAAATCAATACTTTTGGGGTGCGGTTGGAACCCTATCACCACCACCTCCATTACCACTGCTTTTCATAACAGCATCATAGGTAATTTCATAGTTTATCAAGATCGACTTGAAACAAATTTATTGCAGCTATTCGGCACCCAGAAAATTCAGAATGATTGTCTATTTTTTTGTCATTAATTTTGAGGTCAACTTTGTTGAACAGAAACAAACATATTTGGTAACGATTTTTTGTCTTTCATAAGTTTCCATTGCCTTCAATTGTTTTAGTGCTTCCCCTGCCCTACCCCTGCTCCCGCGCCCCTGCATATGCATGTTGTGTCAACAAACTTCGCCAGAACGTTGGTTTACAAAGTATGACGTCATATTGTGACATCACAAACAGCTTATATCCAGTAACAATGACCACCATACGCCACTCCTAAATACTAGAATATGGTAAGGGGGCATCCAATCAACCAGTCGCCCCGGGCACAGGTCGTCGCCAGCGGGGGGCCAGTGGTGCCCGGCCCCCCTTTGGAAATCGGTGCCCCCCATTTCACGTTTGGCCCCCCGGTTGCTGCATATATCCAATACTGTATTTTAAAAATGTGGCCCCACCCTTCTGGTTTTTGGCCCCTCTTTTTGGTGTTTGGCTCCCCCTGCTGCTAAATCCTGGCGACGGGCCTGCCCGGGCATCACCAGACCTCTGCACGCCACTGTACACAATAAACACCAGCAGTAGAACAATCCGCTCGGAAGTTTCGCAATCTGCCTCCGCAGACAAATGAGCGACCTGCAAGCTCACCACTGTATGACACCATAATGGTGAACCTGGCTCTTGTGTAGTGTGAGTGTCATATTGGCAAATAAACTGTAATTGCAATAATTAAGTCAATTAAGCGGAATTGAGCAGTTGATGTCAGGTTTTCTATAAAATTTTGATTCTTGGTTCCAATTTCTAAGAGGGGAAAATGTTTGTTCTCCCCCTGCGGCGCCCAAGGTTCTGACGTACTGTACCACGGGTTGAAAATTGTTTGTTTGAGTTCAGTGTAAAAGAGCACTGTAATGGTCTATAATAGTCATTCTCTTCGCATTTACATGCAGCAACAATGCTCACCTTAAAAATAATAACAAAAATTACAGAAAACCATTTTGAATTTTGTGTGCGCGAATAGCTGCAATAAACTCGTTTCAAGTCGATCTTGATAAATAATGAAATTACTTATGATACTGTTATATAAGGGTACGTGTGCCTCGGTGCTGCCCCTTTCAAAGGGCAAGGGGGAGGTGCTCCGTCATTCACCCCTATTCCGGCGTCCCTCATACGGCTCACACAAGCCCGTATCTGTTCTGTTCCCCCAGTAGTTGTACATATCACAGCCACATAATAAAAAACACAAGTTTTCTTGAATACTTTATGCGCATTTTCAATTCTTGTGTGGCTTAGCAAGTTTCAAACTGTCAACCCTAGATGTCCGCCATCCCAGCCGCATGCCTACTCTGCTCGACTACTATTCGACGAGACATTTGCGCAGCCTGATGTTTTTGCAGTTGTTCACTGCCCTGCGGTCATAATGTTGAGTGTGTTTCTCTCTACAAGTTTAATGCGCAGCCTTACGTTTCTGGCAGTAGCGCAGCCAAGAATTTTGTTCGGGAGGGGCCAATCAATCGGTACATCAGTTACCCTCTTTACACTGCACTGTTATCGTGTTCACGTTGGATTGGGAAGCCCATAAATCACTCAAGCACGACCGTGAGTGTCTCACAGAGCTGCTTCAGCGCGCATGTTTTCAACCACATGCGATTCAGCGTATCCAACTAGCAGAGGTAGGTTGGGAATCCGATAATAAGGGATTCGAGCGGAAAAGAGGCTGGGTGGTTTGTATTAAGTCTTGTGCAACCGTTTTTGTACTTGTTTGATGCTAAAGCCACTACCGTGAAACAGATTAACCTAATAAAGCTAATATGTAGCAAAAATGACGGATTAATTTATTTAATAGTTTTGCCTGTAGGCTAACTACACCTATAGTTCGGGAAACAATCAGCAAAATTGAATCGGTTGAGCAAATTGTAAGATTATTTGGTGGGTTGGAAGACATCAGATATTGGGCTGAAGGCCTATTACCGCAATACTGATTTAATAGATTTTCATTATACCGTGGTATAGTAGAGTGATTCAACCTCTGTGCGAAATATGTAGCCTAATATTGGAAGTGGATGACTTCAGTATAGGGTAGCGACACTTTGAGAACTTTGTATCCCATTTATGTGACTATGATTTCCTCAGTTCATAATGGAACACATGGAGTAGCATAAAATGTGGCATAAAAGTTTGTGGAATAGGTTACAGTTGCATTTTGGTGAATTGCAGTAGCCTACATACTGTTCGTAGATTTCTACTTGCAAAGTGCTGTGAATTTTTCGTATTTGACACTGGGGCCGTCCATAAATGACGTCACACTATTTTGGGCAAAAATCTACCCCCTCCCCCCTTGTCACATTTCGTC
>Ga0210059_1003321_pt1:2500-25661 | contig 25661 bp, 18 predicted proteins | sample Ectturendosymbi2_FD_188042 | JGI IMG/M metagenome (GOLD analysis project Ga0210059, IMG submission 188042) | Ecteinascidia turbinata endosymbiont from Florida, USA - Sample 2 (SPAdes) (version 2) | ecosystem: Host-associated > Tunicates > Ascidians > Unclassified | place: Key West... | reverse complement strand
TAGGTAGTATGCTACCTAGTTTATGCCAAAACTTTAGAGAAAAATTAATATTTTAAGCAATCCATGTTTTTGCTTGTGTTATTTAGATGTTTAATTCACCAGTCACATTTTGCATGAAAGCATTGGTCTAAATAGCTTGGTACAGTGATGGTATTGTTGGCATTCAAGGTGTTTGCATTTTTTTAACTTCTGATAGTTCCTTGAATGTTTGGGTATTTGTTCACATCATTGATTTCTGAAATTTTGGTCACTTCAAACTATTCTAACAATCCACTGATAAATTCAAAGTGCAGATTGAAAATTTTCATAGCAAAAGTTAATCGTATGCATCCAATCACCAGCACAGCAATGTTCACTACAAGCCAATGAGACAACTTTGTGTGTTTGATGCCTTACGTTTGTGGTAAATGCCATGTCAAAATGGAAGATGGTGAGAAAAAACAAGTTGGAGGTAGCTTTCATTGCTCTACACTGTCTTCAGCAAGTGATAAGGACGACCTCATACAACAGCTGAATACTCTAAATTCAAACTCTGGTTACATTTCGAGGACATCCTTTGTTTATGTGTGTTTGACTTATTTCTGAAACGTTAATATCTGCAAATTATTATTGTTTTTGAAAAATGTTGTGCATGCTACTTATGTTGTCTATTGTTTAGAGCAAAGCCCATGATAATCGAAGCAGTGAGTACAATGTGTACAGCACATTTCAAAGCCATGAGCCAGAGTTTGACTACTTGAAAAGTCTTGAAATTGAAGAAAAAATAAACAAAATAAGATGGCTTCCCCGAAGAAATCAAGCGCATTTTCTGCTTTCAACAAACGGTGAAAAAATTTTGTAACTTCTTTGCAGTATTTGTTAGCACTGAAAAAATACATGCTATCTACAGCGATGAAAAAATACATGATATATAACTTTATGAATAATGTTGTGCTCGATTTAAACAACTATGACCATGGTTGGTTGTAAAGTAGTATTTTGAAGAAAACTGTGTATGCGTTTATATTCATTTTTGTGCTGTCGTTGAGAACTTCACGTTTTCTTGTCTACGTCTTTTTTTTAATACAAATGAAACAGATAAGACCATAAAACTTTGGAAAGTATCCGAACGGGAAAAGCAGGCAGTGGGTTTCAACCTACGTGATGAAGAAGGTCGACATCACGGAATGTTCAAACCGCGCTCCTTGATTGTGCCTCATTATGAACCAATGGAATTGATGATTGAAGCATCGCCCAAAAAAGTCTTCGCGAACGCTCATATGTATCATATCAATTCAATATCCGTCAACAGCGATGACCAAACCTACTTGTCTGCTGATGATTTGCGAGTCAATCTTTGGCATTTAGAAATTACAGATCGGAGTTTCAGTAAGTTATTATTTGGCATTACTGAGTGCTATAAAGCAAACGTTTGGTTCAGCACATACGTTAAAGTTTGTTGTATGGTACATAATCCTACTTCTGTGCCAAAAAAAGTGCGTGCTTGAATCGATTGGATCAGATTTAAGCAAGTAGCGGGAATTGTTTTGGAATTGCTGTTTTATGATGCATGTTTGCCAAAATGATTTTTTTTATAGATATTGTCGACATAAAGCCTGAAAATATGGAAAATCTCACAGAAGTTATTACAGCTGCTGAGTACCACCCACAACAATGTCATACTTTTGTCTATAGCAGCAGCAAAGGAACGATACGTCTGTGTGACATGCGTGACTCTGCGTTGTGTGATAAACACTCAAAAAGTGAGTAACGTTAAAACTGTGCAAGTTTGCACAAACTTTCTTGCCGCCCAGTGTTCGCAGTGGTTCTCTCATATTATTTACTGGGTTGAATCTAATTATTCATTTGCAGTTTTCGAAGAACCTGAGGATCCAAACAGCAGATCTTTTTTTTCTGAGATAATTTCTTCAATTAGCGATGTGAAGTTTAGCTACAATGGTCGTTACATGATTACCAGGGACTACTTGTCAGTCAAAGTGTGGGATCTGAACATGGAAAACAAGCCCGTAGAATCATTTCAAGTGAGTTGTGAGAGTAAAGCCATGTCTTATATGTTATCGTCGTCTGCGTGCATGTAAATGCATCCGATTAAGCATTCGCACTTGTTCTGAGTTGTGCACAACCCAAGGTCAACTGCAGCTTTTCGAAAATTATGCCGTCCGATGGCGTAGGCATTATGTTGATTGCGTCGAATATATTGCAACGCCTAAGTTCGTCAGGTTCTGGGCATATGGCTGGTCTGTGCGGCTTTCTTTGGCGCATTGTTCTGGCTATTGCACAGACCTTACGTAGAATGATCGATTTTTAGTTGGTCTTTGCTTCTCATTCCCATCGCTTATGGCTGTGATTGCATCATGAAGGTTATAAGGGCCGGGTTGAGTGCAACTAGATGTAGAAAAAATCTCGCTAGAAAAAGGCTGTTTCGCGCATGATCACCATAAATAAAGTTTTAAGCTGCTGGCATTGCATGAACTTTCACGTGTTTCGGAGCGGAGGTCGGCAGTGGGTGACGACAGATCTTTTCTGCCTCGAACGAAACGATCAGTCAGCGGTGCTTTATGTTCATGTTGCATGTCATCGCTTTTATTTACGGAAGTTCTGACAAAATCCGTTTCCTCTGTCGCTTGCGAACGTTAAATTTGCTTGAACGTACACTTCGTGTGATTATATTAGTGGGTTGTTGCAGGTGTAGAGTTTTTTTTTATGAAAGACACTTGCTTTTGGCAGCTACAGAAAACTGCTTTGCAACGTGGGACGCAGGTAAAATTGTGAAGTGAGCTCCGCAGCCGCAGTATTTCCGTTCTTGCATAGGTCTACTTATATCCACTGTGGCACACATGATGTTGTCGGACTGCTCTTCACCATAACTCTTGGTCAAAACTTACGCAGAAGACAATTGCTTTCTTTTTTGTCGTTGCTCATACGCTTCACTGATGTGTTTCAGTCATTATGTGCCTTTTGTTTCTTCAGGTCCACGAATATCTGCGCAGCAAGTTATGTTCGCTCTATGAAAACGACTGCATATTTGACAAGTTTGAATGCTGCTGGAACGGTTCGGACAGGTGCGTCAGTCTGTGTTATCTGTCTGTGCGGCGTTAATCCGGTGATGACGTGCTTTGCTGAGTTACGGTTTCGTTTTGAGGTCGTATTAGTTCTTTGATTTAAGAATTCTTTGGCTTGAATTTGACGATGTATCGAACATGGTTATTGTCTCTTTCATTAAAGCATCTCCAGATAATCCCGAATTGAGTGTTAGGATCAGCCGCCACCCAGGGTTTCGTGTCTGGCATCGATGAAGTAAACAGATTAACTTAATTCAAGATCGATGATGATGTTTTTATTTTTTACTCAGCGCCATCATGACAGGATCATACAACAACTTTTTCCGGGTATTCGACTGCAAATCCAAAAAGGACGTCACGCTTGAAGCATCGCGCGAGAACAGTAGACCCAGGGCGTTACTGAAGCCGAAGAAGGTAGCTCAGCGTCTAGCAGTTGTGTTTGCTTCTGTAAAAACGCGACCTTCTTTTGAAGCTGACGGGACGCAAGGTCCAGGTTGCTGTTGTTGTATTGATCTAGTTGTATCAAATGGGCGTGGCGCACAGTTTGCGTCAGAAAAGCTGCAGCTACAGCGAAACTCTATTTTTTTTGGTTTTAGAGGTTTTTATCTCTGAGAAGAAAAAGAAATGTATGCAATCCGGTAACACGCCCCAAATCCCACAATTCAGTTTTCAGTATTAGTGCTGTAATTCGCTTTAACTTACAGTCTTGGAAAAATAAACACAAGACCATTTTTTGCAACTGCACTAGAATTTTCGTAGATATGGTCCATAGGTTGTAAAAAAATGTATTTGACCTGGGTAGGTCATTCGAAAATTTTAGGTCTGGAAAAAGTCCGGAAATGTCTGGAGAAAAAGTCTGGAAATTTCTTTTCAAAATTGCGTAGGAACCCTGCATGCGTCCTTTCGCAGTTCTCACAACGACTTGCGCTCATTTTTGTTGAGTCGTCCTTATTCTACTTACCTATAAACCATGCTATTTAAGTACGCCTGCTTATCAAAAGCTTCAAGCTAAGGCAAACGACTTGGTCAGCATGCAATAACACGCTTGCAATGTAATGGAATAGTTCCAAAATATTGAGTGGGCAATGAGCGCACAGTTCATTTCTATCTAGGCAGTGTGATTTTTTTGGATAAGTTTGACAACCTCCAGTTTTGAATAGTGAGATTCGTAGTAATGCAGTAAGCAAAACCTTGTTTCGACCGAAAAGGTTTGTTTCGATAGATCTTGTTTCGATAGATCAGCGGTTCTCAATTCATTTTGAAGCCCGCACCGCGTCCAGAAGGAAAAATCATTTTTGCACCCCTTGCACCATGTGATGTATTGTTTTAATATAAATTTAGCTACAGTTCTGCAGTGAAGTTCGCACCCCCAATTGAGAACTACTGTTCTAGATCATCATTTGCTCTGCAGAGAGCTAAAGAAGTGCTGTGCAACATATATTTGTACAAGGTTGTTTTTGCGACACTTCGGAGTATCACGTTGAAATGCCGCGGTATAAAATTTGCGCGTTAGCACTTGGCGGGAAGCAGGTGTGAATTGTTGGATGGAAACTTTTGGTTGATTTTAACTTACCACCACAAAGTTTCCTATTGTTGTTACACCACAAAATAATTTGTAAATGCCGCTACATCGCGTCAAGCATTGATTCTCACGAAAATAAATTAACATCGAATTATGGGGCAGTTCAAGAAATGAAACCCAACTCGTCTTACTTAGGAAAGGCACAAACTCTTCTGTGAATCCTTAATTGTCGTAACGCTTTCTTGCAAGGTTTTGTACAAGCGGTGTGAAATGTGTTGGTCTGATCAAGACTAATAAAGAAATCTTATACTTGTTTCATTGTATTGTATTGAAAAGTGCAATGCCGTGACAAAAACACGTTTTATTGAAATTGCCTTCGAACTTCAGATTAATCAAGGCGGCAAGAGGAAGAAAGATGAGGTGAGCGTGGACGCTTTAGACTTCAACCGAAAAATCCTCCACACAGCCTGGCACCCCAAGGACCGAATCATTGCGGTTGCGGCCACCAACAATCTGTACATCTTCGACAGCAGCAGCTCGGGCATGCAAGTGCCTTAAGGTCGCTTCTCGCCGTCGGCTCGATTCGGTTTGCTACGGACCGCGCTGCCGCGAGGTGGCGTGGATTGCGCGGTGTTCGCGAATGCCTGGCTGACGTCTCAAGTCTTTTGCCATGCAGTCCTGCCAGAACAAGTGCATTGGCTTGCTCTGCCCTCCCACTGCCGTGCCGGGCAAGAACCAAGCTGCTCCGTTGTTTTTTTACAATTAGCTATGATGCGTGCGTAACTGTGGCACTTGAAGATCGCGCCAGGATTGCTGACAGCGCGCTCTGCGATGCTTGCGTTTCAGGACTTGCCCGAACTATATCCACCGCTTAGTTGCCAGTAGCTAACAGCAGCAGGGCTCAAGGTGACCAGGGCCGCAACGCAAGTTCCTTTTTGCTGGACATGATCAGTTAGGTGCAGTCGACGGTGCAATAAATCGAAGGTACTCCTCAATTTCCAAGCTTCGCATTCTCCGACGCCCGTTCACCGAGAGCTCTGCAATCATAGGTCATTTTCGTTCGGGTCTTGCAGTGTTGGTGTGAAAGCTTCTGTGGCGAGGTGCTTCTTGAGAAAAAAAACGCTCGCTGGTTTTAAACTGCGATTACTAATTCTTTCCAATGGCAACGTTGGCATGTTCGCGTTAGTTTATGCTTATCTCTTACTTGCAAATCCTCATGACACCATTCAGTATGTATCGCTTGGAAACACGTTTTTTCGGGTATCCAAGTTAGAATTGGCTTGTGTGAATGTTGTCCTGTTTCGTACCTTTACGTCTACGAATTATTTGTGCTTAATTTTATACGATTATCGCCCTATGAACCGTTTTATTAAGCGATGTTGTTGCTTGCGTGAGATGGTGTACTATGCGTAGTGAAGCACCAAACCAGAACCAAGTGTCAAACTCGTGTCTTTTAACCGTTGCAGTACACACGCCCTGCTGACTCGTTTTTCCGAGGGTCAAAGTTCGACTTGATGCAAACATCGAAACGTCACTGTAGCTTTCGGGTTCAACTCAATGCTTAACTTCCCGGGCGTTGCTTGGAAAATTTAGAATTTGCAACTGTTCTTTTTAATAGTAGAAGTGGTGGAAATGATTACGCTCAGGCTGCCTTGCACAGTGATTCGGATGGCTTGTGTGCTGTTACGCCAGATATCTCAATATTATTGTGTCGTTTTACACGCCTGCAATTTGCCCACTGAATTTGAACTAAAGGATTGTTTGCAGCGACACAGTTGGTCGTGTTGCTGAAATACATTACTGGACCTAAGCGTACAAAGCCGCCTGATGTTTTGAATGACTGCGTATGTATGCATGTATTATTCAGGTTGTAATTATGCCCGTTGAGGCGCGCAGAGAAGTCGTGATACTGATCGAGTTGGCAAAGTCGAGCACTGCACTGACTGCGCTCAAGTTAAAAGATGTCACGTTTCGCGGAATCAGTCGACTAGGCTCTGTTTTCATGACTTTGCAATCGTTCAAACTTGCATATATCTGTTTTCAGCTAACTAGTCTCCACAAGGGTTACGAAGTCTAATCAATCAGAAAATTTTTATAACAAGAAATCTATTTAACGTAGCACCACGTATCCTCAGTCCTGAAATCTGCAAGTAATGCTTACGTGTGAAGAGTTGAAAAGGCTAAAGTAAGAGCAGAGAAAGCAAGCAAACTCAAGACCAAAATGCGACAAGTAAAAAATTGGAAAATGCGTCTACCTGAAGTCTAATATGGAAGTGTCAATCCACCAAAGAATAATTCTACCTGCGAACAGGCTACTAATACTTTCATACGGCAAAAAATATACGGGTATGTGAAACATTTTTGCCCGAAAGAAGTGCTAAATTACCGCCAATGAGCATAAAACAAAAGATGAAATTAGTGTTGTTTAACGAAACGAGTTTAGGTTTAAGGGAGGACACAACTATCATACCACCATTTGGGGCGTATACTCCGGCTGTGCGGCGCACATCCAGTCAATTTTTTTCCGGATTGTGCGATAAAAAAAGCTTCAAAGATATTTATGGACGTCTCATTGATTTTTTGACCTTGATTTAGCTGACTTTCGTGCGTCACTAGATTCGTTTTTCGATGTAGCACCCGTGTGTCCGCTGATACCTGTGGTGAACAGGACCCGATGTTACGAATTTTTTTGTATTTGGATATCGTTTCCCCTTCAAGAGGATCCAGATTATCCAATTCTAAAACATCGGCCATGAGAAAAGACTTCATATGGAATCGCGATCGTATGAGGAAAAATTACGATATTTCGAAATCACGTCAGTGAAAATCTAATTTCTTCAGGTAGAATGCAATGCTCCATGCCTCTGGGATCCTAACTTTAGGGCTGGTGACATCTCAAACAATATCTAGTTTGGAACTGTGTGGAGATGAGCATGATTCTTGTTTTGCTATGACGCAGCCCGTCGTTTTTCAGATGAAACAGGTTTCAATATTAAATAGGTGATCATCAAGGCATTACCAAAAGGTATTTCTGCATTGAACGGAGTACACCAGTTTCTGTCTCAACGGCGTAGCTCACTAGTCACTCACAGCAGCCTTACCTAAAAACAGGCGCGTAGCCAGAAATTTTGATTGGGGGAGGCAAACAACAACCAAGTCTCAACATTTAAATTATAATGCCCCGTAATCATCCATAAAATGCGATTTTTTGTGTTACTTTTTTTCTGAATGGTTCTGTTCAGATTTAAGCCGGTAAGTATAAAGTCTGCATTCACTGAATTGAGAAGTTTTAAAAGTTCATTTTTAGTAAATTTCCACGTTTCTATCAGGGCTGTGTAGCCGGAACTCAAGCAATTTTGGGTGGTTGGAGCCGCAGCCAAAAATTTTTAGATGGTGAAGCTGGAGCCTGAAATTTGGGTTTCTGTTCCAAGACAAAATTTGTGGGGCAAGTGTGTTGTATAAACAATGCAATGGTTTTTAGTTTTTAATGTACCAAATCGTTCTTGAGCTGGAGCCAAAAACTTCTAGATATTGGAGCCGGAGCCAAAAAATTTAGATGTCCGGAGCTGGAGCCAGAGAGACGCATCGCTGAGTTGCTTCATTGTGCTGGGGCACTTCGACTCGATAACCGCAAGGTTTTTCGGTGCCCCGGTTACAAGGTTTCACTTGTTTTCTTTTTTTTGTTTTGTGAATAAGTACGACTCTAGATCGTTAAAATGCTTGTTTCTAACCACGTCGCCGATAGCTTCGTCTCGTGTGTGTGGGGGCGTGTAAAATTGCCTCCAGTATGATAAATTCGTAAGAATCTTACTTTGTTTTATATGTGCGCTAGTCATGTCTTGAGGGCCTTGCGGCCGAAATCAATAAAACTGTCAACAGAGCCTAAAATTATTTGAGTTCTCGGCTCCACGGGCCTGGTTTCTATTGTACTTTGAATGAAAACCACCATTTGCTCGTGAAGCTTTCTTGCGGAAACGTTCGCGAAAATCTTGATCCTATAAGTGCAAGATCGGCAGTTTTATGCTTTTTTAGCCAATATTGCAGTTGACCAAGGAGTCATCGTGGCCGTCATTGTGATTGCGCTTTTTATGTTTTCACACTTCTGATGTTCACCAACACGCGTTCAATCGAAGCCGAATAGCTACTTTTCTCTAAGACAGTGTTCTTAACCTGGGTTCGATCGAACCCCTAGGGTTCGACGGAGCCATTTCAGGGGTTCGACGACAGTCATCTGAAACACGACTAAAAACGTGGTTATATCACAGCAAGCTAACCATGGTCGCCTTTGTAGTAACCCATTTATACTTTTGTTATATTGGGCAAAAACGGGGTTCGACAAAAGCTTGGAAAACTACGTAAGGGTTCGGCGGGTTTGTAGAGGTTAGGAACCACTGCTCTAAGACACCGACTTCCTAAGTAGGTCTACAAAACCTGTGCGCGTTTAGACTAAGACGTCAATCTTGTCCAGTTCTTGAAAGACTGATTCACGTATGGAATTGATAATGCAAACGCTGGAGTCCCTCGACGCGTTTGAAAAATGTTTGGATTTTATCTCACTTAACACTATGAAATGCGACTGCGGTAGCATTTTTTGTACGCTACTTGCACTAACCCTGTTTCCCATAAACGATTAGGTATTTATCTACCCAGTTTTCAGAGTTAATAATAAAATTCACAAATGTTTCAAAGACAATTTTGTCAAGTGGGAAAGTTATACATACCCCCTAACCAAACTTGCATATGTTTGACTTACTCAATCTACGCAAAATGTGAAAACGGTTGTGTGCAGTGGCGTACGCAGAAAATCTCCGAGGGGGGGGGCGGGGTCATGCCCCCGGGAAAATTTTGCAAACTTACACCTAAAAATACGCATATTTGTGCATTCTGGAAGCAAGTTTTAGACAATCCTGTTTTCACATTTTTTATTTTTAGGGTCTGAGGGGGTGGCCATGGAACAGTGGCCTCCGTACGCTAGCGGTTATGTATTTGCGAAAACGAGGCCACAATCGGTCATCACCACAGCTCTGCAATAAGTTAAGAAATAGGCCTACTTGTTGCCGCAGTTGCACACAACAGTTGGTTAGTTGACCTACCCCAGTGGTTCCCAAAGTATGGATCAAAACCCAAAGAAGAGTGGAGAAGGGTGAAAAAATGGGTCGCGCAAGGGTGATCCAAACCTGAGTTGTAGGTTTTCAACGTTACCACTGCTTGTCTGCGTCTGTTTGTAGTGTAGATACTTGAGAAAAGTGTAGATTACTGACATTGAAAACAAACTTAGCAACTTGCTGTCAAAAATCATCCACACAATCAGATTTTGTCATACGTATGAGGCTTGGGTCGCAGGTGTTTACCAAACTCAGATTTGGGTCGCGCTCAAAGATGTTTGTGAACTAAGCGGTTGAAGCCTTTCTTCAAATCCATTAGTGTATAGCAAATCCAATCGACTACGAAAAAATTCAATTTAGTTTCATTTTGGTGTTGGTCACATGCGCTTTATCGAGAAGAGATTGCAAGCTATCTGTAAGTAAATGGCAGTATCAATGGCCTCAAGACTTACTTACAAAATAAAAAGCGTCTTTCTACTTTCGTTGGATTTTTGTGCTGTCTCTTCGCGTTGCGGTTGAGTGCTTTCAAATTTACTGTAGGATAAGGTGGCAATTAACATCAGCTGAATGTTGAAACACTTTCAAACTATGCACAGGTCTGATTCTGATTACTTGGCAAAACAGTTTTTTACTCGCCGGCAAACAGTTTTTTACTCGCTGGCAAGATAAAGATTACATCACCGGGATACAGCAAGCTGGTGCGTCAGAAACAGCTGAGAAAGGCGTTACTCCTTGTTTTTCTTTCGATTAGTGATTGCACGCGCGTATATACAACTTTGTATTTCATTATCACCAACATCCACGTGAAGCTCAAACCTCTGGTAAAGGTCAGCCATGACATCAATTCTCCAGCATTTACACTATACACAACGTTTCATCAATCATGGGCAACTGGTAAACCACACTGCATCAAGTTCGACTAAAAGTTGAAGTAGAACAGGTTTTTCAAGCTGTTTCATTGATTTGCACTGATGCATTTGTTTGGCTTACACATCAAAAGCTTGATTAACCTAGAAATTGTTAGTGCTACTTTCGGAATTGGGGGGGAAATTTCCCCCCTTGGCTACGCGCCTGCCTAAAAACTAAATACTGTAATAGTAAGTAGCATGGTGAAAACGTACCGACATCTTGACCATGTTGTTCTGTGTTCAAATACGTCTAAGCTGGGAATTAAAAGTTAAGTGTTCGATTTAATAAAAAGTAGCAACGGTGTTTATTCTAAGCCAAGCAGTGCTGGAAGTTAAGTTTGGAAAGAGTTTCAAAAGAAAAAACGATTAGGTGAACATTCATTGCACTGCTTTAAGAAATTATTTCACTCACGTGGTAGTCTCAGGAAGGAATCCTTGTGTGCTCGCATATATCCCCTTCCTAGGCTTGATCACAAGGTCTTACCCCAACTCTAATCCATTACTGTGCACAAGTTTTCAAAAACGCAGTGTTTACTCTGTAGTCTGTATTATGCCTATATCTTTCTTCCACTGCATAGGACGTCTGGAAATGGTTTAACTTGCTCAGCATTTTTACGTTTGCGAAGTTCGAAGCCAAATCACTGCCTTTCCGCGAGCGACTTCAGATTCTGCCACACTACAAGCGCCGTTTTCTTTTTTCGCAGACACTGCCTTGCTTTTCCAAATGCAATCAGCAGGGCTGGATTAAGGGGGGTCAACGGGAGCAATTGCCCCGAGCCCTCCGCTCCAAGGGGGACCCCCGATGACATTTATTTGTTTTAAATAAAATATTCATTTGAAAAATTGTCGTGATTCAAAAGAGATACAAGAATACAAACTCTATATTCCGATGTTGCTTAAGCAGTGGCGTAACTAGAGGTTTGGACCAGGGGGGCAAAGCTTAGTTGAAAGGGCCCACTGGTCACCGTAGAGGACCCACTAGCCAAAACTCAGAAAAAAGTTAAGAAATGATAGTGAATCTCTGGATGTCGTGGATGTCTATACTAGCTAAAAAACGAAAACATCCCGAAAAACGCAAAAAACAACCTAAAGAATACTAAATATCAAAATGTCAACTAAAGGGGGCCCAGTTTTACATTGAGCTTGCCAGGAGGGCGGCTCGTCCCCTTGCTCCCTGTCAGTTACGCCACTGTGCTTGATTATCATTAAGGATTTCTCTGCAAATTTGACTTTCTGCCAGTTTTAGTAATCACTACTGAATATAAATATTTTCGGTTTTGTTTTGTTCACTGTAAATATATTTGATTTTTGCTTGTAACTTTTCCTAATAAATGTTCTTTTGGCATGGGTTTATCTGCTCGTGCATCACGCCTGCTGCACAAATGTCGCGAAAACGATACTATTTGCGTGCTTCAGCAGCAAAGCTAGTTCTCCTGTGGTGGCTGTTTAGTATCAATTATTCTGTAACTTCTTGTGCAGTCTGGAGGTAGCCGCAGCCGAACTGCGACCTTTGTTTCGTCAGAAAGTGTAATGCACGCTGGAAACGAACTTTTCCTCCGATGGCTACTGTTCTTGCGTTACATCGTAAACATATGAAGCTAGTCAAGCCATTTACACCACATGTTGTTGCGTGGTCCGTCAGAAAAGGTTTTTGATCAGTCGATTTGTAGAACGAAAGAGCAGAAAACGAGATTGGAGTGTTTAGCTAGCGCGATGCCGAAATTTGTAATGCCATCAGCAGCTAAAAATTGCAAAGTTTCTAAGAGAAAAAGCGCAAGAATCTGGAAGTGTTAGCTAAAACTCTGCGACTGAAACGTTTTTTTCCAGCAAAGCTTTTAAGCAGCAACGTAACATACGGTGGCGTTAACCAGGGCACCTGAAAATGTAGGTCAGTGCTTTTCAAAAGGGGTTCCGCAAAACAGGTAGTGGGGTTCCGTGAGTTTGAAGGGTTCCGTGAGGGTTCCTCGTTTTAAGGGGAAATGATTTCTTGCTTCAGTATGTTGATGCTTCATTGTGAAGTTTTTTAGATCACCGGGCCGCATTCAGACTCCAAGTAGGCCAGTTAGTTGTACAGGAGGTTGAGTGCAGATGGCGGAACAAGAAATATTGATAGTTGTTGCATCACTTGTTCATTGTTATGTAATCACGAATAACGTTATTGTTGCATCATAGTTATACGATGTTGCCGGTGTGCAGTTCACAGTACTATACATCGGAGTCAGGATTTCCAGGTTGATCCTTTTTGGGGCCAAATTTCAGAAATTTGGTCCCAAATAACACTTGCTAGCCCCAAAATTTCCTTTTGGCCCTTTTCCAGGATAGATTTAGCCCCTTGCAAAAATTAGATCTGACCACCCCGTGTCCTGTCTTACAAACCTTATTATTTCACATTTTTGACTAAATTGATTGCAGATTTTCACTAAATTCCTAAATATTGAAGGTTTTCCATTAGAAAATTTTGTTAGGATCTTTAGAGTTTCTGAGTTAATGTGAAAGTAAGTTCATCAGAATACCTACTAGGCTGAGTGTTACTTGCTGCAATTGCAGAGGTAGCAGTGAGAACTGTAACGTTACCTAACTTGCTGTTATTTATTGGTGGTGCGCATGTTTGTTGGTTTTGTTCAGATTGTTGTTTATCGCTTTAGCATTTATCGAGGATGGTAAATGTAGCTCACTTATGGCTACACTTGGAAATTAAGTTGTTCTGTTACGATCTTTCATCACGTATTTGTTTTGTTGTTGAGCTACAGTTGCGATTGAGGAACACTGCCATTTCATAAATTGCAAAGTATGTGTTCATATGACTTTGTAACTGCTGATAAATTTGGAGAAAATGGTTGACCCTTTTTTGGCTCCTTGTCTTAGAATTTGGCTCTTTTCTGGATTAGATTTGACCTCTTGGCAAAACGTATGTCTGGCAACTCTAACCGGAGTAGTAGAGTGCAGTGGCGTACGCAGAAAATTTCCGAGGGGGGGCAAAGTTTCGTCACAAATCAACTTTAGGGGAAGTGCCGAAGGCACGACCATTCTAAGGGGTCCGGGGGCATGCTCCCAGGTAAATTTTGCAAAATTACACCTAAAAATACGCATTGTTGTGCATTCTGGAAGCAAGTTTTAGTATAATGCTTTTACGAGACTTATCAGCCGGTGAGACAGAAAACTGAACTTTTGTTGTCTGAGGTTCATGAAATAAACCTATATGCGTGCTTGGACGTTACAAGTTTTAAGACATGTATCGCTTATCGAAGACCCTTATTGAAGTTTGTGGGCTCAAATCTCACGCCAGCCAAAGCTTTTTTCTGGTGTTCATTGTTACCTATGTTAAGTTACGTAACAGCCACGTGTGAAGTAATTTTGTCAGTGAAACAAAGAAATCGTAAAATGAAAATAAGCAGAGGAAACGTACGGTAGTCATAAAAATTTGTGTAGTGCGTATATCAGTGACCAGAAAACAAAGTCAGTTTATTTTAAATTGAGGTCCTTGCTCCCCCTTAGTTACGCCGCTGCCGAATGCTGTTTATACATTTTTTTATTTTTAGTGTCTGAGGGGGGCATGGCACAGTGCCCCCTCCGTACGCTAGTGGTAGAGAGTAGACTACGGACTAGAGCTGCTGTTCAGCCTTTGTGGGAATAAAGTAAAACAGTGTGAAACCCAACTTTTTACTATTTAGTCAAGCAAGCTGAAACAAAATCGCATATTTTCTTATGTGAAGCGAAATAATAACAGCGAAGGTGTGGACGGTAATGAGCAATGTAGTTCAAATGTAAACGATGCGTCTAATCCACAGCGGACCAAATGTACTTCAACTGCCAAAGAAAATGGGACGACACACATTTGAGATACGGGTTCTTTTTGCGAAATTTTGAATGTAGCAGATACGTTCCAGAAATGCAAGAACAACCGAGTCATTAAATTTTTTTGCTTTTTAATAACTGTTTATGTTAAAGGAGGTTCCATGACAAACGCGAAAGTACATCAGGGATTCCATGATGACAAAAAGGTTGAAAAGCATTGATGCAGGTGAAACTCACGACATACGTGTTTCGAAGCACCTTTCAGACTGACTGGCTGGCCGTATTGACTGACTGGCTGGCCGTATTGACTGACTGGCTGGCCATATTGACATGTTATTTTTCCGGTGTTCTGTTTATTGTTCGGGTGAATGTTGTTTCTTGCCGAGTCACTCTCTAGCCTGTGGAAATATATTTTCTTAGTAAGAATACACTGTTGTGTTTATATCATAAACTCTCTTCTCGCAGCTAACTGTATGTGCAGTTTAGTATCGTATTTATTCGATTGTAAGCCGCGGTTTATAAAGTTTTTTCATCATTTCACGCGGCTTACAATCAAGGGCGGCTTACATTTTTCATTTCTTTACTTTATCGAAAGGTTTAGATGACGCTCAGTCTTTCCTTGGCTACGTTTTGTCGACCGAACTATTCTTTCACATTCGATTTTCTTCAGCATCACGTGCACATCCATCTCAGGAGGGATTATGATAAACAGAAGGCAGTTGCAGTGGTGTAAGCATCATGAATACCGGGGTTGCCAATTAACGGGAAACGCACGAGTACGCAAACCTCGCGAATGCATCTAGGCTAGAGGCTTAAGTAGGCTAACCTATGTTCAAGTGCGGTTTGCAATCAAGGGCAGCTGACATTAATTTTCAACACCATTTCGTGCGGCTTACAATCACAGGCGGCAAACAATCGAGTAAATGCGGCAGGCACATAATCGACAACCGGAAAAAGCAAACGAGAACGTTGCGAATCAGCGAAAACAATTTTACAAACGATGACGTCATGGGGGCCCTCCAGTGAAAATTGCCCCGGGCCCCCCTACTCTTTAATCCGGCTCTGGTAATCAGATCAGCATCATTCTACAATACTCGCTTAATTTCAAGCTTATCGATATTTTCTCTCCAATGTTTTGGTAATTTTACAATTTACCTCAATTCAAACTCTGCCAAGGAAACCATGAGATGTTGTGAATCGCATGATGAAAAGCGACGAATAATGGAGCAATGAAAATAACAGCTTTTCACCAAACTCTTTTAATTTAAATATTCTTACTGAAAGATGTGCATTTTTACAACAATCCCAACGTTTATTTAGAACAGGTTTTCAAATTGCAGAAACATGTACATATGAGAAACGAACAAAGACAGTGACAGACCGACAACATTGCAGCGGAAGGCATTACTATCACTCGACATATAACATTTTGTTCCAGTGCACACGATATTGGTGCATTGCTAGAAATGCTGAGCAGGGTAAGACTAGAACAGTAAATAAAGCATGAATGACGTTTTGACCAATCAAAAGTTAGAACATAGGATATGTGTATTTGGAACGTTCGTAGAAACCTTTTGTTAGACTGTTCGAAGCTTACCAGCAGAGCTTCTTACTAAGGATGTAGATGTGTGGAAAAAGAAAAAAATATCATGTGAAAGTACACAGGGTTCCCACAAATTTTCAAAATCCATTTTCCATACTTTATCAATACCTTTTCAATACTAAATCGAAGAACTTTAATACCATCAATTATATCTTCATTTTTCCAAAATTTTATTCATGGAACACAAAGCAAAAACACCTGCAAAACTGTCAGCGGTAAAGAACAAGATTTGAATAACCAAATGGATGAATTTGCAATTTTCCATATTTTTTAATGCTTTATGTACATTTTGGACAAATACAATACTTTTTCAAAATCTTGAAAGTCGATTTCACAATTCAATACTTTCAATACCGCGTGGGAACCCTGACTACACCGTAAATTTCAAATAACTTTGTTTTTTACTGCTACGATGCGGCAAGATCAAAAAACGTACACGACATCACAACTTTCGTACCCACTATTCACTTCATGTACCATATCGCACACAAGATTTTAAAACGCAAAAAACGGCAATGACTTACTGAACATCTGCAACTTAATAATTCAAGCTGGTGGAAGATTGTAATGAAAAGTTGAGAAACCTTTGAATAGCAACGTTAACAGCGATTTCGACCTGAAAATGCTAACTTTTTGCAAACGCACATGGGTTTGCACGATCTCATTAGAAACTGGCAAGACTATATAGGTGGAAGATGTGTTGTCTTCCCACACTGTGGAAAGGAAACACAATAGGCTTTAAGCCGCAATGGTTCATAAGCGGGTGATACCCAGCGTCACCAAACGCAGCTCTACCTCTTACAGTACAAGCGGCAAGATTCTTGAAATCAATGCAGCAGTCAAACCTAGGCAGCAACATATAGTGACAAAGTTTGCTTTAAAAGCAGGACACAGGTTACACAATCTCGAACATACTTCAGAAAGGAAAAGATGAAAAGGCGCCTTGATCGCTGATTATAGTGCAATAGGTTTAACGAAAGCAAAGAACATTCTTGTGCAACAATGTAAAGACACACTTTTATCGGAAACATCTCAAAGTGACATTATAAATATGACTGTGATGATATACGTTCGCAGTGCAAATGGCGCTGCCCTGACAAATCGAATTCCGTCAACGTGTAATTGATTTGAAATCACGCACTGTGAGGCAAGCGTTATGAAACGAGGTTTTCTGGGCAGTGGCCGATCACTTCACCCTTCATAAATGGATATGGTACAAGCAGTACTTTGGTGCATGAGGAACATGCATGAGTATCCGAGAATTGCATACAGAGAGGTATCAATATTACTCGTGTTATTCAATACCACTGTTAAGTAGTCTTTAAGTGCAAGCAGTTTAAGGCAAAGTACAGAAAGCACATCTGAACTGCATATAGCGAAAGTGTAATAAGTTAATAACAATTCAAATTATTGTCACAAACGGATGAAAAGCGAAGCGAAACAAGGCGGAGAGTGCATCACCAACCATAGAAGTGAACGCAATTTCACTATTCACCGAATCTCGGTGAAGATCCACGAATCCCGAGACTTCATGCTTGCGAAGATTTAGAACGGAAACTCTGTTGGACATGGTGTTCAGAAGACCGTCGAAGTTCAAGATTGAAGATTCTTCCAACGCAAAGATGGCGGTCTGTCATAAACGAATATCAGCTCAATCAAAAACAATGTCAACGAAGCATTGTCTCCACTCAGGGGCGGATTAAGGTTGTGTGGGGCCCCTGGCTGAAACTTAATGAGGGGCCCTTTCTACATATACAAACCTGTCGTTAATAGGGAAGAAATATATGGACGAATTGAAGTATTGTATTATTGAAACAAAAAAATCTTGAGCAAAAAAATCTAATCGTCAACTAATATGGACGTCACAATATGAACCAAACTCATTGATTTCAAGTTTCTATTTCTTGCTGTAGACTTGAAACCATATCGATAAATTTTCAAAAAACACCGGTAGAATGTTTTGAATATACAGTGGCACTCCGTCGACGACCACTTTAACGCGGTCTTCCCTATGCTAATGCAACACCTTTTGTTTCACTAACGCGACCACCCCAGTATGCATACCGCGGCCACAGTCCAGCTTTTACAAAACTGCTAATCGAGAACCGCGCAATACGACCACATACTCTATCGGTATCCTTACGCTGGAAAACTGGTAACCTGTCAGCAGCAATTTGCTCAGCTGCGTCACGTTGACCTGAAGCATCGTGGATACAGGTATGTAAGCGTGAGTGCAAGTGCAGTAAGTGCCAATGTGGAGTAACAAACTCATACTGCAAACTCTTCTGGAATTTGTACTGCCGACATCGACTTTTTCCGTTGTGTGCTTTTATACTACAGTAACGATAGGCTATGGCAGCACGTAAGACAAAGCTAAATAACTTTCAATGAAGGAAAGAATTGTAGAAATGAATTGCTCGCGGCAATACATGAAACCTTTACGAATTGAAGTGTGACGTGACCACCCCAGCCCCACTAATACGACCAATTGAGTGCCGTCCAGTGGGTGGTCGTGCTAGCGGAGTTCCACTGTGTATATATATATCCATATGACATTTTTGGGGTAAATAAAATTTTCTTTAAAATTTATTTTCAGAAAACTCAGCTTTTCATACCAGATTTCCCAGTTGACATTGTGTATTGTGTAAGGCAGTCGTTTTCAACTTTTTTCATGCAGCAACCCAATTTAACCTAACGACCCTCTTCCGAAGATTTCCAATTGGGCATATGAAATGCAGTTATGTTTGCACAATAGAAAATCACAATGACTAAAAAATAACGTACGATACCACTATGTTGAACAAAGACTCATTTATTAAATTCATGCACATGGCAGCATCAGTGAGACAGATCCGTGCCGTATACAAATCACTCCACAGCAGGGCTCCTGCAATTTCTAAGAAACCCAGATTGTTCATGAAAAAAAACATTTGTCTACCAAAAAACACAGAAATGCAAAAAGACATATGAATGCAAATACAACGGTGATTAAAATACTCAACTACTTATATTTCCTCTTCTGAATTTTCGTCTGCAGCGTTAACATTAACAGTTGGATCACTTTTCCGTTGCTCAAAAGGGTTTATATGAACTAATAAAGCTGAAGACATACTCCGTAATCGACATCTCTCATTTTTCAGACTTAATTGTATAGTGGTGATTTTGCTGGCTTCTTGACAATGCTTGTTTTACCTTTTCCTTAAAAGTCTTGGTTTTAGCGAGTTTGTTTTTGTTGTATAGCAAAATATTCTTTCTAGTGATGCACTAGAATGAGAGAAACAACGGATCTGGTCAATAAATCACAATGTATTCCACACTCCGAGTTATCTAAGCCACCTTTGATGGCACGCAAATACTACCAGAAAATCAGGGATATATAGATTTATTGGACAAGGACACATGTTTAAACTGCAGAATGGACATGGCCTCCAGCCTGTTTTTTTGCTGAGACATTTTGTTCATTTGTCTCATTAATATTAAAATTTGCAACAACAGCATTCACTAGTCTATATTTTCAGATATTATGGCCGAATTGACTTAATGTTTTTGTCATTTAAAAAAACATTTCGGTAAAACATAACCGAAAAAACCTGGACTCCAGCTGATCTTCAGGCACAAGATGAGGAAAATGTAGGGCCACATTTGCTATTGAATTTGGATCTTTTGTGAGATCTTGAGCTGCAAAGGGATCTAAAATCTCTAATCTGGCAGCAAATCCTTACTCCAATGCTAATTGTTTTTTTAATTTGCATGAATAGGGCAAACAAGGAATTTGAACATTCTATCGTAAACAGTGTTTCATCAAATTTTTCAGCTGGCGTCTGGGATAACAACTGTTCAACCAAATGCACACTTTTTACTTGTTTAATGTTTATACCACCGTTTGTTATACATGTTACTTCTTTTGTACGCAATTGCATGGCTGACTGTACTGAATGGTAAGGAACCTACAATGTTTGGTAATGATATTGATACGGGTGTGAGACCGGTTGAACACGTTTTGTTGCACCAATTTAAGTACTTTTTTTCCACCTGATGATCGCATGCCAGCACTGCAATAACCGAAGATACGTTTATCATACTATTGGATTTACTGTAGCTCCTTGCCTAATTTTTATCTTCAAAAAAACACAGATTTGACGCAATTTTTCAAAATTAAACCTAGACACTCAGATGGACTCAAAAAAACCAGATATGGGTGAAAAAAACAGCAGTGGGAGCCCTGCTCCACAGCACAACTTATTGAAAACTAAAATAACTCCCAAGTTACCTGCCGCATTCAGATATCTAATTTACAAACGCAGCACATTCTTACGTCACAAAGTTATTTGTGCGTTGCCAAACGCAACAATACTGTCATGGTCATAACCCCACTCAAAATTTTGTAATCGTCATAATCACACTTAAAACAATTTAGAATGAAAAAAGAGGCTATTTTTGCCAGATGATCCTATTATTTTTGCTAGGACAAATAGTGGTTCCATATAAGAAATATAAAGTCTAGAAGTATTTATGAATATTTTATCAGAAGCTCTCGCGATCCTAGAAAAATGGCCCCAGGTTGAAAACCACCGGTATAAGGTCTTCACTCCCAAACGACCCCCAGGTTGAAAACCACCGGTGTAAGATCTTCATTCCCACACGCAACGCGCTAGACTTCAAACATGCATCACAGTGGCAAAGAACACACAGATACATTAAAGTACACGAGGATATATACGTGGCGTATATACCAACTCTGGCAGTCCTTCCTTACATAGGCGTAGCCAGGGGAGCTAGGGAGCCAGCCCCCCCCAAATTTTTAAAACGTGTCGTCAGTTTGTGCTTTGAGAGGTGGTATTCAAACAAAATTGCGTTTTTTTGCCTAAAATCAAGCATTTGGCACCTCCCAAACTTTTGGGCTGGCTACGCTACTGCTTCCTTATAACACCATGATTTATTATTCTACGCTAAAAGTTAATTACTTTCACCATCGCTGAGACCTGACACCACTTGAAAAGTTTACAACTTCCTTCGCGGCTGTCTCTAGGGCCGATGTTCAAATAACGTGTTTCATACCTTGGAGTAGGCTACTAACTTGTTAGTGAGTGTCGGTCAGACCACACGCCAAAGGATCAACTACTTTTATGTCAACGAAGCAATTTCAGTGAGTGAGCAAAGAGCCCCTATTTAGTTCCAATCGGCGATGGCATCTTTAACAGCGTATTGTGTTTTGTTCACATATTACACTTTTTTCCGACTTTGGGAATGGGGGCTCCCTAAATATTGGGGGCCCTGGCTGTAGCCCAGTCACCACCCCCCTTAATCTGTCACTGCCTCTACTCACATTAGCTGCTTGTGCTCCATAGGTACAAATAGTATCTGAAAGGCAAACCTGATATGCTTGGCCAACATCCAGATGAATTGAGAACTTATCCTTATCCGACCGCACATCAACCCGTATGTCAAAAGTGTAGATGTTGTGGAGTTGTAAGTGGCAATCCCGTTGAGTGAACGAAGCGACTTTACACAGCACTGGTTGTGCTGCTCCATTAGAACTACATTCCGCAGCATCAGGAAACTGTCCACCATACAAACATCGAATCCAGTTGCTCATTGACAACGGTAACGGCAAAAGTCGAGTTATCGACTCCACCTGGAAAGACAAAGTAAACAGATGTCTGTTTTTTGACAATACTACTAAAGTTTCGTTGCTGCAGCGAATAACTGCGGTAGTCACCGGTGAGGCCGGCGTGTCTTGCAAATACGACTGCTAATTTGAGCCCGTACGGCTCTTTCCAATTGTTTAAGCACGAAAATTCCGGGGTTTTACGTCACTTCCGGGTGTTTTAAAACATTGGTAGCGAAAGGAGTGACTTTCGTACGCTCTGGCAATTAAAAAAATACATGAAAGAATTTTTTACTTTCAAAAAGATGACAGTGGGACCATGGGCGTCGGAGGGGGGTGCCTTGCACCCCTGGATTTTGAAATTCTCGGCAACAAAAGGTTATTTTCTTAGTTTCGAGAGGGAAAAACTAAATTTTTCCACTTTTGGCCCTCCCCTAGAAAAATTTTGAAAAAATTCCCTGATGCCCCCCCTGGAAAAATCCTTCCGACGCCCATGAGTGGGACACAACCAAGTTTTAAACATTTCTGCATCATTCAAAGAAATGAACAAGTTACTTTTCTTTGTCACTGTCCCGTAGCCACAGGGAGTATTCTGGGCCAACGCCCTTAATTTTTTGTGAGCCCTGCAATTGCTTTCGACATTTCTAACATATGCGCAGTTTGAGCTTATTCACTGCGTCGTACAATTCTATACTCCTCTTACTAGTTTCGTCATCCCGTAGCGCAAAATCCTCGGTCTCATCACTGTCAAGACAAAGGATTAAAATTCTGTCCCCAAAAGTTCTAGCATACGTCTTAAAAGGTGAAAATTTGCGCGTAAATAGAGATTCGGAAGTTTAGCGAGGTTTCCAAAGGCATCCAGCGACACCTACAGATATTCGTGCAAAAGCTGAAGGGTGTAGTTGTTGCCCACGCATGAGGCATAGATTGCCTCTGCTTTAAACAGAAAAATTTAGTTAAACTCAAAAAGTAATGACTGTTAGCAATTCGATTCCGATGAGAAAAAATCTGGCTCCGAAATCTTCAACTCTGGCCATTGACCTGTTGTCACCCGCCCCACCGGCGTAAAACGTACCTTGTTTTCAATAGATACAACTTCAACGGCTTTGACTTCACCCGTCCAGTTTATTCGATATCCGTTCAACACATGGCAAAGACGTTGCTGCTCCGCACGATTGTTGAGGCCGTGCTGGTTAGACAAGCACAAGTCGCCGTATTCGGTTTGTTGCAGCTTAGAGTGCTGGGCATTCGCACAACTCAGTGAAAGATACAACATGGCGCCAATTATAACTCCAAAAATAACGAGCACGATTCTCATCGACACCCCGAGGTTTAGCTTGCGAAAAACGGTGGAAAGATCGAACTTTCGCTGAAGCAGCCTCACGCACAACCACGACGCAGCCAGAATAACAAGGGTGACAAGAACGAATGTGATCTTCACCGATGCCAGAGCGCTGACAATCGAGTACAACATGAGCAGACCTGACACGGGAATCGACACGCTCAACACAAGGTAAAAGCCAAGCGCTTCCGCCAACTCGGACCATGTGCTTGCGCT
>Ga0210059_1003320_pt1 | contig 25663 bp, 13 predicted proteins | sample Ectturendosymbi2_FD_188042 | JGI IMG/M metagenome (GOLD analysis project Ga0210059, IMG submission 188042) | Ecteinascidia turbinata endosymbiont from Florida, USA - Sample 2 (SPAdes) (version 2) | ecosystem: Host-associated > Tunicates > Ascidians > Unclassified | place: Key West, Florida... | reverse complement strand
TTCGGATCACCAGAGGGATGCGTGGCGCTGAGTGTTGGACTGATCACCGTCTCGTCCGCACTTCGCTCCGCATACGCATTCGTCCTCCAGCCCGTAAAGAGAAACCTCAGCGTCGGCTTAACGTCAGCGGCTTAACGCGAAAAGCAGACTTGTTCAGCCTACGTGCAGCCATATCGTCTAATCTTGCACAGGTCTCAGATTGTTCACCGCTGCCGTTTCAAAGCATCTCGGATGTTACAAAATAGTGGGACACACTGAGCAAGGCTGTCATGGATGCTGCCGTAGATATACTTGGTTACAGCACCAGAAAACATCAAGACTGGTTTGACAACAACAATGCTGGAATACAAAAACCGCTCAACGAGCGGAACGGTGCATTTGCCGCCTAACTCCAAAACCCTAACTCAGTTGATCTCCAGTGCAGATGGGCCTTACATCGTTCACAACTGCAAAAACGACTGCGCGAAATGGAGAAGACGTGGTGGTTCTCCAAGGCTACAGAAATCCCCAACTATGCGGATGCAAATATGGCGCATCAGTTTTATGAGGCAATAAAGGCTGTTTACGGTCCGAAATCCTATTCCACGCACCCTGCGCGCACAAAGGATGGGATCACTCCAATCAAAGATAAGGACATCCTTTCTCGCTGGGAGAAGCACCTCCAAGAACCGCTAAATCAGGCCAATCCTGTGGATCAATCCATAGTTGATCAGCTGCCGCAACTTCCCACCATATTAGAACTTGATACTCTTCCTGCCCTAGAAGAAATATCAGCTGCACCAAATTACTTAAAAAACAATAAGGCACCTGGCCCTAATGGCATACCTGCTGACATCGTCAAATATGGGGGCAATCTGCTGCTACAGAAACTCCACTCCATTAGTATTGCGTGGACATCGAATATTCTTCCCACACAATGGCAAGATGCTAATATAATAATGACCTACAAGAAAAAAGATGACAGGGTTATCTGTGGCAACAGAGGCGTGCGTTTGGTAATGGCCACCAGTTCAAACGTTTTCCTAACACATTCTTCCTGAACGTTACAACTAACACTAAGACAGCGACTCTTGAACGCATTTGACTATGACCAAATGAACGCAGGCTCTTGCAGTGAAACCTTGCTCGCAGTATGTGTGCAGCCGCCATGCCAGGTATTGGTTTGCTCTTCTCTCTCAAATCTGCTCATGAGGTGTTTGGACTGCTCTGTAGCGACCAATTTTGTGACTGAGTCAAGTTTGGCAAATGCATCTTGTCATTCAGTGAGTGCGTAAATGCAGTAGTTAATAAACTGCTGCGATATTTTCTCGCTTGTGTACAAGCATAAGGAAGAAGAATAGAAACACCAAGCCCACATGTAAAATCACCAACAGCACACAAACGTCTTTAGATCCGGTAGCTTCATCCTCTACATTTCGCGAGATCGAGGAAGAACGTGAGATTTAAATATTTATATTTAGAATGACAGTGACATAACTTGTTTTTCGAACCGTCTACCCGTTATGAACCTTTCACCGTCATTTGTTTCCGTATCATGGTTTCTTCGGGAGGATTACGTGGTCAGTAGTCTTCGGACGTCTCGATATACCGCACGGATTTCGGCAAACTGTGCCTTCATCGTGCTTTCATGTGAAGCCAACGAACTGAACTATTTAGGCACGATGAAGCCATATTGGAGAAAAAATCATGGCACCTAGTCCTTGTCCGGCCTCTGTGGGGTGGAGAGAACAGAACTTGCCCTGCCAATTTTTATTGAAACTTGCCCGGTAGAGTTTGTAAAAAGTGGTTTATTATTTTTGTCTCATCGTCATATGTTACGTCGGCTTTTCTACTCCCACTGGGGTTAACTTATCTAAATAGCACAGCCAGTACGTGTTAATCGTGGGCGGAAGATAACACTGCCAAATGAGTTATAAACATTGATCTAGTTTTTAGCCAGCCAATGGTATCTCTCATTACATTTGAACATGAAGAACTTATATTTCACTTCAAACACTGCAACAAAATGTAACAGATACACTATACCACTACACAATATATTGCACGTAAATATAAACGATAAAATACCCACGTTTACAAACATAGACAAACTTCTGTCAGACAAATTGCCTTGCTCTCCAACCACACATTTCTCTGAATTCTGTTCTCAGCGGTTTATGACCGAACAGCTTCTCTGCTCAACAGTTCAACGAAAATTAAATGCCGCAAGTTATCAAATAGTTCAAAGCAATTTGCTTCCTTTTACCGTTGGAGCGATAAGTTGTTTTTGTGACGTTATAGTTCGCTCACGTAGGCAGGAAATTTTCAATTTGAAAACAAATTCGTCGAGAAAGCAATAAGGTTTCGAAAAGCCATACATTTTTGTATGGGGTCACCATTTTTGCAGCGGTGTTCTGTATTTCACGAAATGTACGTGACTAGGGCCCGGGGCATGTCGGGTCGGGCAACTTTGCCAGTTTGTCCCAAACGTGTGTTCAGTGTGAATTGAACAACCCTGGAACACTATCGCGGGTCTGCCAGACCCGGGTCAAATGAGGTCATTCACTTTAAACTACGGAAGCGGAAGTCGGCGCGCTTTGAACTCTTCAGTAGCTTCATGTTTTTGTGTGACTAGTAATAGGTGCGATTGCGGTCATCCACGCTCTTCTAGATTTTGCAAGGGAGCAAATTCGTCACGAGTTCGGGTCTGGCAAACCCGACGGTAGTATTAGTGTGACAAAAATAAACGATAGTATTCCAGGGTTCATCTAGGCTGGTAATTCCCAATTAGGAACCATTGAAAACAGTCTAGAATTGTACCCCCTAACCGTTTGTGGGAAACCCTTTTGAATTTTTATCAATATCGCTGGTGCTTATATACCATTTGAGATTCTTCTCGAATCTTTCAGCAAATGTTTTTGATAAACATTGAGGCATCTGGCATCCATATTTGTTTTTTTTACCTAAAGTTTCCTTCTCACTTTATAATTTTCTTTAATTAATTCTTTGTTATGTAAACTCTTTGACGCTCACTTAAAGAAAAGCAATTATGGTGGACCATGTACTGCGATCGTAAACAACAAGTACACTTGCATTTTTTGTTCAAAATGACTTGTTATGTGTAATTCATTCTTTTAATCTATTTCCGCTATGATATTATTTGCAAAGTCATTCTTTGCACAATGAAAAACGATTCCGTTGCTGCATGAGGAGCACGCTCCACGAAAAGGAGTAAAGGTTCCATGGTCGTTCCAGACGCTTATACTGTATTACTACGACGTTATTTACAGTTGGTTTTTGGACAATTTTTGTTAGTAAAGATCAGCTTTAGTGCTTCATGACCTGGTGCACCCATGTCCTTATTATAAGCATTCCTCGATCATGTCTATGGGTTCATTTTTAACTTCTTTCAAACGTTCTTCAAGCAAGTTCGTTGTTAGATCTGGTGAAGATGAAGTTTCCTCTTTGTTTTTCTCTTGTGTTGCTCTACTAAGGCAATCTCCTCTTGCAATTCTGTTTCTTATTTCTCTTCACGTTAGGTTTTCATAATGCATTGTCCTCCAACAGTGTGTTGTTTGAGTTCCGTCAAAGGATGCTGAAGTTTTGTTATTTTATCGTGTCCGTATGTTGTCGATGATCCTACTTAAAGGTTACACTTTCTATTTTCAGTCTCATGTTTGCTTTGTTTTCATGACATGTTGAGGCGCAAAGTGTTTCATCACAGTCGTTTCTGGAGAATTCCCGTAACATGCCTGAACCATCGCAGCCCTTGTGTCACGAAGGGTAACGCCGTGAATTATTCGCCAAATCCCACATTTACAGCTTACCTTTGTGATAGCACTCTTTTTGTCATCACTTGTGGAGTGAAGTTACTTGAATACCCAAGATTCATGACGATTGATGAGCATCAGAATAACCACAAACTTGAAACATCTATGTTCAGCGGTAATTGAAAGCTTATGTTTTGTAACTACAGAAAAACTGACTCACGCATTACTGCGTTTGCATTATGAATCTGCGTATCTCCTGGCTCTGCCTTCCATCACTCGACTTCTGGATGCCACCTTGCGGTTCTTGAAAGTCTCAACCTATTGCAGTGTATCGATGGTTTCTTGCAAAGTACACTGACTTGTTTTCTGAAGAGACACAACACCTAGGTCTCTCTAGTACTACTTTTCATAATTATTGCTATTTGATCGGACGCAACTGCAAACCATCCCCGTGGATGCTGGTGGCTCTGCTAAGAACGTATGCAACATAAAATTGTTTGCTAATAATAAAAGGTTGATCTAGCAACTTTCAACAGCACCGTACAAGGTGCTATTGAAAGTTGTCGAGTCTGTGACTACCTATCCACTTCATATAAACCATGAAGAAGATTGGTGACATTAAGTAACCTTGCTGGAGTCCAACAAACAGGGCGGACGGTTTTTGACTAAAAATTCTCGGGCGGACACAAACTAATCGGCAGGAATACAATGGGTTGAAGGCGAATAACACATGGCAGTCAAGGCCGTACTCCCACAAAACTCGGCAAAATGTTTTTCTAGGAATCCGGTCTTATACTTTTTCGAGGTTGGAAGCCGATACGCAGGTTTCTAGATGTATTAAGAACAGATTTGTTGCTTTTGTTTTGAATGACTCTTTTGGATCCAATCTCAAAACTGGACCATTTCGAGCAGTGCTGGTAACAAGGGCGTTACAATTTTAAATGGCGCTCTGGGGCAAGAAGCAAGTTTAGCGCCCCATTTTTGAACCTGATGTCATGGGGAATCAAATGTACTATACTCTATTGAACAAAGTACTTGTGACATTGTTGGGACTTTTCGGTGCCCACGCGGTCATTCGGCGCCCCCGCAGTGATTCGGGTCCCCCATAGTGATTAGACGCCCTGGGAATTGTGCCTCACTTGCTCCCCCTCGTTGCGGCCTGCCTGGTGGTACTGTATTAATTATTATTGGGCGAATGGTAACTGCGGCAAAATTTATCAGTAAAGTAGCGAGTAACACTACTGTCTGTTCAACATCTTTCCCTGTTGGCCTGATAGGAATTACGAAAAAAAATTTGATGTTTGTAACAAAACATACTAGAGAAAAAAACAAGCCTTTGTGGTGAAAGCGCTGTTTGGGTATCTTTATCAACTAGAATGGAATAATCTGAGCTTGGGAAGTCTTTTAGCATATTAATGGATCCCCAAAGATAATACTCAGTAACGAATACATTGCTTGGACTGAATCTACAATTTAACATTTAATTGCGTATAATGTTCTTAAAACTTACTTTTTGTAAGATAAGCGCATGATATATTTTGTCTAGGTGCTTTTGAAAAAGACTTCGCAACTGTTTAGGATTCTATTCAAATTCCTCATAGAAGCAAATGCATTTAACTTCTATATTTTTCATTTTTTTCTGTGCAGTGTTGCACATTAATTTGTCCTTAAAAGAAAGTTTCCTCTAAAGAGACATTGATAAACTAAAATCGCAAGAAGTAAGAACCTCCACGGTAGCAAAGTACGGTATGCAAAACATTAGCAGTCGCGGTAGACAATGTTACAAACATCATCCTATCTTTGAAGTGACGGCACAAACGAATATCATAAAAAAGTTCAATATCAGTCTACAAGCACCTTTGCACAACAGTGCTTCATCTCAATAACTGTCGCGGTTACCTGAAATGATGTTTTTGAAAACAAGTTTCTGCACTATACGGAAATGAAAATGTCAATACCATTGGTTGCGTTTTCATGTTATTGGCGTTGCTGCATCCAACACAAACGTCCCAAGCATTAGTTTTGAAATACTCAGCAGTCTTCAAACAGAAAAGTAAATGAACGAAAAAAAGGACAGACTGGTTTTGTGGAACACAATCAAAAGACGGTTAAATAAATATGCGAAGCAACAAAATCAGGACAATAAACCCATATGATTCAAATAAGCAATCGTTTTATCACTAACTGCCATAAACCTTTCGGGCAAATCAATAAAACGGAAATCTTACTAATTTCCTCTAAACCAACGGTTTTGCAAAAAACATTACTTGTAGTGTTATGCCTACGCTCTAAATGTCCCCACAGTGCCTCATGAATTCAGCTAAAAAATTGCATTAGATTTTCTTCACAAAAAGAACAAAAATAGTATATGCATTAGGGCATGTTCACATATTCACAGGCCTTTTCAGTACTACTGCAGTACTGTAGATTCGTGTAAACTGTGAAAAGGTATGAAAAGAAACTCCGAAGTGCCATTACGTACAGGTAACAATGAAAACATTCGGTTTGCGTCATGTTACTGTTTTTTTTCTTGCTTGTTGAAACTTTTCGAACGTTTACAGGTGGAAAATTTTATCTATCATGCAGAAAACATTATCTTGGATTTATTAACTGCGGGTGATTGTCAACATCGATTTTGTAGAAAAAGTTTTTACCAATGCTCACAAGCAAAAAAGAAGGCCTAGTGAGAGAGGCAATTACATCCGGGACAGGATTTAACTCGCAGAAGTCCCTATGCTAGCCAAAATTCTGAGGATCCTCATCGACTGTAAAAAAGCAACATCTGCAACCCAATGTACCTCCCTCTTAAGCTACTTTGACGCCCAGTTTCGCTAAAGCGTTTTTCGCATGGCCGTCTTAACAGCATCATGGATCCTTGGGAAACTCGAGTGCTGTGGTCTCTACGACAAATATTGTACAGCAGTATAATTTTTTGGTAAATCTATTAATGTAGAAGGAGAAGGAACCTTATTCTCGGGGGAATCCGGAGATATTTCCATTGGCTCCACGTGTTAAGGCGGCTCTGAGTGTTTGCTCAAATGTTCTATTGATCCATTACATTGTTGTTTAGATAATTTTAAGCGTATTGTTAAATACCGAGTAGTTGTCGCAGTAAAAGTCAACAACCAAAAAAGCGAAGTCACTTGCTGAAGGCAACGGATAAGAAACGTTTTCGGTAGGAATTAAAAATTAATTCTCACGTAAGTGCCACGATTATGACCGAGTCAGGTACCACTTTCTTTGCAATATTACCAATGGCGACTCCGGCTCTCGGGCTCCTCGGGCTTAGCCTGAGTCTTCGATTGCGATTTATATTTTAGAACGTGGGCTTGCTTGCTTCGTATATTTTTGCCACCACTCACTTCACTGATTAAAGTCATAAATTCGGGCTCTTTCCATTGGGCCTTGTCACTGTTCATATATTTTCGTTCCATGTTTGGCCTTTCGCGTTCAGGTTGCAGGTAACTCGAAGCAGAAAGTATCGTTCGTAGCATGGGTGTCCGCAGAAATTTTTCCAGGGTGGGGGTACGTCAACATTCCGCTTATCCATTTTCAGCTTGCGAACGATGCAGTGCAAATGGACGTTCACAAAACCTTAACTAACACGCGAGACCACAACATCAAAAATCGGCAAAGTCCAAGGGTATAGCACCAATGGAAATCACCTAAGAAAACTCGAAACATAAAAGGCCTAGTTGCGAAGCGACTAGGGAAGTGCTTCTTTGGTCGAATCGTCTGGCGAGGTGACATCATTAATCATTTCCTCGATTGCCCAATCAATCAATCAATCAAGGGTTGAAGATTTCATGCAAACGGATCGCACAAGCAACCGAGAGGTTCCGTTTCATTCGGCAATAATTTCGAACGAACGATGAATTGTCCAATACCTAGGGCCAATGTGCATGAGCCTAGAAAGCAGATGCATAGGTGTAAAAGCAGGTAAATCTTTAGGGGTGCGAAAGATTTTTGCCCGAATTTCTCCAAACTTGCCTGAGAAGTTTTCAAGCAACTTTTTGTGCGAATATTTTCTCCCACACAGTTCATGAAGGCTTTTCTTCGGGACGACCTCCAAAAAAGGTCTTTACGTGATTCTGCAAGTGTTGAGCGCCATTTTTTGAAATCAAACAACGCTGCGCATGATGTTTGCCTGTATGTTCAGGGCGCTTGCCCAGATTTTCAGGGTATTTGCGAACATTTTCATAGACTTTGCCTATATTTTCACGGCTTTTGCCCGGGATTTTCAAGAATTTTGCCCGGATTTTCGACAAATCAAAACTTTTGGGGTGCGCTTGCAACCCCTGCGCTCCCGCTTCATACACCACTATGGAAGGGTTTACTCGGGTTAATCTTTTAAAGCCCGAACTGTTATCTACAATAAGCAATTTTTGAAATATGATTCATATTAGATTTAATGTTTTTTAAAGCAATGGTTTGCATAGAACATTGGATTTCAGTTCCAATCCAATAGACAGTCCCCATTTGAGAACAATTTCAAATGAACGATAAATTGTCCAGTTATTTTGACTAATATGAATGGGCCCACTACGAAGATAAGAAACTGGAGAGTATTGGTCTGTAACGTATGTTACGCAACAAAGGAGGAGTTCTAATAAAAACGTCTCATTGATTGTTACGTCACTGACGTCACAGAGCAACGCGAAGTGCCAGCCAGAATGATAGCAACTGGAAATTTCAATGACGCAAGCCTCGAACCAGTGGCCTGGGTATAAATCGTGTGATGAGCAATGTTGCCAACCTTGCATTTTCTCGAAAATTTGGTCTTGCGTTTTGATGAGTTGAGTTTTTTGTTGAAGATTTGCGTGTTGCCTGTTTTTGGGCTTGTTTTATTCAAAAGATGCTTGTGTTGAGACTTGGTTTTTGCCGATTTCTGTCTTGCAGTTTGCTTTTTTCTTAAAATTGTATAGCATTTTTGCCGTTTCAATGTACTGCGGGACGCAATGTGGGCGTATTTTGTGTAAATTTTCTCATTTTGGGCTTGTTTTTTATCAGATTTGCCTGCTTGCCTTTGTTTTTACTTTACCTGCTGTTTAGTATTTTTGGTTTTGTTCAACTTTCCAAGCAAATCCACTTTGGACTTGCTTTTCGGTTAAATTTATGGGTTTGTTTTGCAGACTGTGCAACACAATGTCATACAAGTAGTGGAACAAAAGAGTGGAAAACATCCAAGCTTGCGTCAGTTAAAGAAAAAGAAAAGTGACAGCATATTGCTGTTCCAAGTCGTGTGACACAGAAGAAATAAACTAATGACAATTGTAGGCCTATGATATTGGGAAGATGCTAAGCAAATTTAACTCAGGTTTGATTGATTGTACTCAAGATTAATTATCTCTTACGCATTTGTGCAAAACCTGCTGTTAAAGCTGGTTTGTTATTTCCCGCTAAAAAACATTTGGGAATTTTAACATATTCTAACACAGCGTTGTCCAAACACTGGCACGCGGGCCGCATGTGGCCCGCAGACAGTTATTGTGCGGCCCGCGAAAGCTTTCAGTGTGCCGTATATTACACGAAGTCACACATACATTGTGTTACCCACGCAGCCACTGCAAATCACACACCATTGAAGTGCAGGTCAATATGTAACTAATAGAGGGTAACAATACCTTTTTTCAATTCATGACGGTACAATAGCTAACCTCTAGCCTAGGCTAACGCTGCAGTACTCTGCGAACGTAAAGCATGCGTTTAATTTTTATCTTTGTTGCAAGCCATAAAATCTGTAATTAATTTTCGAGTTAGATTAGAAGATCTGCATTGTGAAAGCAGTAAAGCAATTTTAGTCAAGTATGGCAACTTGACAAGAAATGAGTGTCACAAGAGAAGTGCCAGAGTAAAACAGAAAGTTCAATTCTAACTGGGAAAAAAGGTACTTCTTCGCCAATAACAATGACAAACCACAGTGCCATGTGATGTTGCAAGCAATATCTGTTCCGAAAGGAAAGGGTTTTATAGAGGCATTATAGCACCAAACGCGAGAAAACATACGGGAAATACCACGGAAAGTCTAGGGAAGCAATTTTGAAATAATTGAAGGGTAACCAAGCCCGCAACCAGGGTGGACAACCGGGCAATTGCCCATGGTTAAGAGACTTTGCATTGAAAATGTGCTCCCCATGTTCGTAAGATGAGAAAGTGGTTTCTCAATTATAACGCGATTGAAAAGCAACACAAATAGAATGGCTGATGAAACTTGCATGTCTGCTTGCGTCTGCCGACTACGGAAATTAAAGCGGACATTGACTTTATTACCAGAATCAAGAAAAAATTATTTTGTTATTTTGTTGGTGTGTGGTGTATCTTTCTCTTGCAGAAAATCTATTTTGAGTCGCAAACAAACAAACAGAAAACTGAAAAATCACCCTAGAATCAAAAATTGCGGTTAGGCGCACAGCAAAAATGAAGTATACTAGAACAGCAAACGACTCTTAATTGTAATGGAGTTCCTCTCTTTGCGGCCCGCAAATTTTTCCTCAAACCGTATTGTGGCCCTTCGTGCTCGCAGTCTTGGACCACCCTATTCTAACATATTTTTGGATTTTCGCATCGTAATATAAGAACTGCATGCATTAAACTGTTCTCGTCATTTCCACAATAGAGTCACAATGTATTCCTGACAACATGCTACTCACCAGTTACCTTTTATTGCTCGTATCAACTATGAACACTGTTGAAGGCAAAAAGAGACTATAGACCTAGATCTGAATTGTTGCAATTGTTAAAAAATCATTATTGCGTTGGCATGAAATTGCTTCTAGAAAGCCGACAAATTGCCCATTTCATGCCTTTCATCGGAATAGGTCTCTCCTCTTTAAAACAGCCTGATGTCAACGCGTCTGGGGACAAGTACTACTTATTGCCACTGTTTCATTGACCGCTATCGCCTCACAAAGCTTTTGTCAAAACGTAATTTAATGTTTTTTATTTATATTTTGCTCCTAGGTGGAAAAATTTTGTTTGAGGCACGTGATATATTTTCTCAAGGGCGTACGCAAGGGGAGGTTTTGGGGTTAACCCCCCCCTTGAGCTTGATATTTTACAAAAACTTTATTATAAGGGAAGTGTATAGGGCTTGATTTTTTACAAAAATAAGGGAGTGCGTGTAGAAGAATATGCCTATTATATCAACAAACTTCCACAAAACGTTGGTTTGGAAACATGAATATGATGTGAAATTGTGACGTCACAAAGAGCGCACACCAAATACAAATCACCACCATATGTCATTGAATGAAACCTCCCCCATGAAAATATTTTGCGTACGCCACTGTATTTTCTCATCACTGACTTGGACGGAAATGTATCTCGTGTTAGTTGCGCTGATCAAGTACTGTAAATGTGAAAGCAGTTTCTTTTCATAGAGACGGTAAGACATGACTGAAGATACGTAAGCTTAGATTTATTGAAATAATTTCAAAAAACAGAATATCCTGTTTTTGCAAAGTAACATGCGTGGCTCAGAGCACACCATAAAACAAAACAAAAGCACTCTGGAAGAAGAAAAGTGACACGGTGTTTGTCTGATGGCCATTAAAGCCAAGAGACAACTATGACTGTCGCGGTAGTTTGTGAAACGTAAAATACATATATCGAACAAAACACGGGCAAGGAAAGATATCTCAAGACTACTAAACACAGTGTTCGCATGGTCAAAAGAAAATAAATATATTAATTTATTGAAATAGACCAATACTTGCAGTTTGTTTGTGTTATCTTCACTAACTAACAAATCACAATAGAAGTATGTTTTTTTTCTGGAATCAAGTGAGTAACCAGGGGAGAAAAACAAAGTGCATTGTTTAATTTTCCATAACACATTGTTCAATTTTCAGGGTGGTATACATGAGATGACAGTAAGTTTTATCTCCAATTCACTGCAGTTACTTGCTTATTTCTAGATAGCAAGGTTTTGTATTTGGGAGATGTCTCTCAGAGGTTTCCAAATTGTTCGAAAGTAAACTATCACTTCGTTACATTATCCAAACTGCCTTTTTCCTTAAAAGCAAAGTTTTTTTCTGCACCTGGGTGAAACATTTACGAAACAGACGTTGAGAAATATCAAAAGGTATTATTTTCATTGGATAATCAGTTAAATCGTTTTCGTCCGAAGATCAACGCAGTCCGATTTCTCAAACCTCAATGCTGGTATTAAAAACATTTTGATGTTGCGAACGAATGTTTTCAAAAACAGAGCGTCCATCTGTAACACTATAACCCGGATAGCGTTGTCCGTTTTTTCTTCAGCCCAGTTGCTTGTCCATCTTCCCGATTGTTTGATAAATCCACGTCTGATAATGGAAAACGTTCACGTAGACGCTGGGCGCTGCTTGCCCGCACGGCTCTCTGCCGAAAGAAGTGATTCCAGCCAAAAACCAGCCACAATTTCCTGATCCTGGTTTTCGACAAGCCAATGATCCTCCAGAATCACCCTGGTTCAACAATTTAACAATTATTTTAAACTCATTACAGATGTTCATTCATATAACACAAGACAGGTCAAAACTCGACAATTTGCTTTACCAAAAGCACGTTCAAACTCAGGTGCTAAAATGATAAAATATAGTGCAATGGAAATCTGGTCAAAAATTCCTCCGGAGATAAAAAATAAAACATGTTTGGCACTTTTTCTGGCAGAGTATAAGAAATATGTACTACTCAACTACTAGAACATATTTTATGTTTTTATTTAATGTTGTACATAAAGCAAGTGGATTGATTTAATTACGTGTCGCTACTACAGTGGAAAGTGTCAAATCATGAAGTATCTCTGCTATGTATTACATCGTTAGGCTTTTGATGCGTTCACAGAAACTGGTCGCATCAAACCAGTGTATGAGTTGTGGGATGCCTACAAAACAAATGCATTTCCGCTCTCACGCATGTGTTAACGAGTTCTTTTCCGCAAAGCATGATTGCGCGACTGGTTCTCAACCTGCTTAAATCTCGTGACACTATTGCGATGTTGCAGTGGTCTATAGCTTTTGACGCATTTCCTCTTTGGCCTTCGCGAATATTTTTGAATGTATGAAAACAGTAAATGTTTAACGTGACAAATTTAAATCGTTTTCTTCTGGTGGCTTTTCCTTGCTTGCAACGCAGTTTACTTCAATTTACCATATAACCGCTTTGCACATAATACATTTTATACCTGAGTAAAGGACTTTTACTAACTACTGTATTATACACTGTTCCCTTTGGTCCAGTGTTTCGTCTGCCATTCGATTTCTCTCTTTAGAATGGACTTGCTTCATCGCAGAAAATGTACTCTCACACACGTATGTGTTTGCAAAAATCGCGTGCATTTTTAGTGCGAAATCGTTCAGTTTGGGAGATCAATATCTGCTTAGTTCATTGCGCCAAATATTGAGTTTATTATGGCAGATGCACTCTTCAAGACAACGAATGCCGGGGCACCGAAAAAACACAAAGATTATCCAGACAGGTGCCCCAGCTGGGAGTAAGCAGTGTGCTGTACCTTCTAATTTAATGATTAAATTTAATGGTAGATTTTTAGCTACTTCAAAAAAACGTTTGAGATCTTTCAACCAACGATAAGGCAGCTGCCTCTTTTCAACTCATTAGCAGTGCCACAGAGGATTGTGACAAAGTCAGCATCTTCACCCGCAAAAGAAAAACTGTGATAAATGTGTATGGCACTTTATTTGCCCGAAAAATGGACTAGATGGTTTAATTGCTCAGCAGTCTTCTGCACAACTAACACGAAATCACAGATCTGTTACTTTTGCAATCACTGATAAAATATATATAATTGGTAGGCAATTTACCCTGCAAGTGTCTGGCGTGTTGGGCAAGGTTGATCCGGCGCATATGTGCTGCTGCGGTCTGACTTGGGTGGGAAAATACCGCATGCATTTTATGGCTGTCACCAATGGTACACTGGCTGCTTGAAGCACAGTTGTTCTTCGGGATCCAGGAGCTGCGAACAAGCCGTAAAGTTTGTGCTAAATAAATTATCAGAGGTTGGTTAACAACAGTAATATGTTAAGGCTATGTTTGAGTCTATTAAAGCTACAAGATGGACTGGGGGAGACTAAACACAACGCAATCCATGATAATGCTCTTTCTACGTTCAGACAAGAAGATAATATATCAAGTAGTATTGAAACACAAACAACACTTCGGAAATTTGCAGAAAACTTGTTAAACAAAAACACGTTATTAAGTTGTGCATGATTATATGACATGTGAAATTTGCGGGGGTCACATTTTTGTCCCAGATGGCATTTTGTGAAACAACAAAAATTTACCCAAAATGTGAAATTCATTTGCTCCAAACGTGCTATCTGTTCCAGTAAAAACGTACCAAAGACCAAAGAGCGCGTGTGCGACGTGAAGCATGTTTGGAGCAAATAGCTTTCATTGCACACTTTATCAAAATTTGAAAATAATGTTTCAAAAGTCAATTATCGTTCGCATAATTTATTCTGGCTTCTTCACACTTTGCGAAAGTGCTTCCGACAATTCTTATATTGCAAATTGTACTTTGCATTATAGTCCTGCGTGGGGCGGGTTGACCCGTGCGGATTGCGGGTGCTCGCATTTGCTGGGCGGTGCGGAAACCTGCAGATATATGCGTGTGGTGCGGGCGCGAGATAAAAAAATTTTGTGCGGATTACTGAATGTTGAATCAATGCATGTGAAAGTGCAATGAGCAGGAAAGAAGGTTTCACTTTCTTAATGTATAGATTCTTTTAAAGACTTACTTTCGTTTTGAAACGAACCACTGAATACATTGGCGTAACGATGAAACGCGTTGCATGAGTTATTAGCAGTTTTGCGTGACAAGTGCAGATTTGGGACGGCAACAGTGCGGGGCGGATGCGGGTTGAGAGGGTACTCGGGGCGGGTGCTGGTTAGACGTTTGCGGGTTCCGGGCGGGAGCGGGTAAGGTTTTTCAAATTCTTACGGGTGCGGGGGGGTTCAAAAATTTGCGCGTGTTGGGCGGGAGCGGACAAAAGGTTCAACTCGCACTGGACTCTAGTTTCCAGAGGGAAATCAAAGTTGTGTATAGAAGGTCGATACCAACGACAGTTTGAAAAGCTGATGACATCTTAAGACAATGAACATGATTTACACCTTCCAAGTTTATACTTTGATATACTGAATGTTTGCTGTATTTCAGAAGCATCTTTGAAAAACTACATGAAAAGTTTGGGCAGGTACCCTGCCCAGAAGGTTCATGCGTTTTCCCGAATTCGGTTTGATTCATTTACGCGGTTTCAATCGTGGTTCGCAATTCTCGCTGGACTTGCAATCACATAACAACAGACGGGTCAAAGAAGAGCTGAGACGCTAAAACCAATCACGTCGTCTGAAAGACAACACATAAAAACACCAGCAAAACAAGAAACTCACAAGTTTTTCCAAAGCCCATTATATAACATTCGTCTGTTCCACTTGGAAGCCGTTCTCCTGGGAGGCAGAGGGGCATCACCTCCGTGGTTCCCATATGAACAGGCGAGCTGAGTTTGATGATGGCGATGTCGTTCAGAGCGTATCCGAAGTTGGTCATTCTGCCAAAATAAGGGAATGTTGCGACAAAATATTCTGAAAATCAATCACAGATTCGGGACATTTTCATGTTTAAGCATCAGTGCATGTAGACTTTAACTCTTAATTTTATGCCAAATAAATAAAAACATTCAAAGGTCGCTTATAAAAGAGTGTGAAAATGATTTTGGGAATCCGGCATGTTTGTCTTTTTTCCATTTATTTATTGTGGGCGTTGTTGTATCTCTAGCTTGTTATTTCAGGCTTTCACTAAGAAGATCAACCACCCTCTTGTGATGAGGATATTATGCATTGTTAGACGCGTTTATTGGATAAGACTTAAGACAAGCAATCGACGTTAGAAATGAAGCAATATGTTATCTTTGTCCGTTGTATAAATACATATGTTTACTTGCTTCTCTCCTTCGGTTTCACATTTCAAGTACAATACAATGCCAAAGAGCAAAAACCAATCTTCATCACTTGCAAAGGAAATCGCTACGAACAACTTGTAAAGCTTTTTTTGCAACTTTTATGTCACATCCTCAACGCGTGGAAACAAATACATGTGAATATGTAAAAACATTCAATTGCAAGTTCTTGAATGCGACGTACGTGTAGTTTGGATGTCTTACGATCTTGAGGATCTTTCGCATCTGATAATTGGGTCCGGGAGAACTGGTGTTGGTGACGCCTAAAAACACGTAGTTGATCGTGACCAGGTTTGGGTTGTCCACATTCCTGTCAAGTTCAAAACAAGAAGTTAACCACAAGATTTTTCAAGAATATCTGCGTATGTAAGCAAAATTTAGTACATCGTTATAGCAACATGTAGTGTATGGTTGAATAGATGTAATTATTTTGAATAATTATCTGTCCAGCACAAACATCGGCAATGGTTGACATACATACGCTAGTATAAATGCAAAAATAGCAAGCAACTTAGGACATTTGTCTTTTCTTTTTTTTCTTGAAAACATTTCATGCTTTTGCTTATGCAAAATGTATCCCGGTTTGCTGTGTGTAATTGCACCTAAGACATTTAACAAGAGAACAAACAGCGAATTTATCAGACAAAAAACAGCCTCCATTAACCAATAAAGAAATCTGAACTGTTGGTGTTGTCTTCGCTGCTATCTCTGCCACACCTATTTGTGTCGGTGTGACGTGTCGGCGAAACAAAAACCTGGCTTGCAGGCATTCGTCACAAAGCTGATGCAGCGGCTTTATGCAAGTATCCGCCACAACGTAAACATGGAAAAACATTTTTGTAAATGACACATGCGCATCTGAGAGTAGCTTGATGCAATCCCGTCCTTATCATGGATAATATAGCCTAGGTTGTGCATAAAAATAAAACCTATTTCATTCTTTTGTCACAAACGCATAATTCCTTCTGCGTACTTTTACACAATTTCTTTTTTCTGGGTGTTGTTGACGTTGCAGGATCTTGCTTTCAGATATTTTTCAGACTCTTCCTGACGCTGTTAAAGTGGTCTTTAATCAAAGTGGCTTCATCCGATTAAATCTCGAAATTTTCTGCTCATATCAACTTTTTTGATGTTTACTGACTCCACTCTCGAGACCTTTACAAACTTTCCCGGGCAGCTGTCCAAAACTCATAATTACGCTTTGGACTATAGCTGTTTGCTTGAGAGGCATTTGACGTAAGCACATCTTACGCAAGTGGGTTCACTTCTGCCGTACAATTGCAAACGTACTTGACGAAACGCAAATCACACATAAAAGCCCATCGCAACTCTGGTTCTGACCACTCACGTCGTTCAGCGTTTGGCTGATCGCCCACGACGAACAACCCGTTCCGAGAAAGACTGCGTGAGATTTCGATCGTTGGATTCGTTGCGTTACGTTGAAACATATGGCTGAGGTTACTTTTCCTTATTTGCCAATTTAGTGTTTTTTTGTTATACGCGGATTATCCTCTCACTAAGAACGACGCAAGACTTCTCAGCTATGGCAAATATGTCGCAGATCTTTGAAGACGATGCTTTGTGGTTTGATGGTTTTGTAACTCTGAAAGGCGTCGGTACGAATTAGACACGATATCGCTTATGCTCTTGCTGTAGAAACTGTGTAAACAATTTTCTTCAAGTCTCAGTTCACATCACATGAAGGATACATTTGCAATTTAATAGCATATGCTTATCCTTATATCACGACAAGACAGCCTTTTCCAGAAGTTTCTTTGAAAATTTTGTACGCTATGCACAGAGTAAAGAGGGAAGAGATGATGAATACCTCTGGCAAAATGATGAATCTCTTCAATTTTCGTTTCAGTTACGTCAAACATCTTTCTATTCTACAGATATCTCGGGGTATTGAAACAAAGCTTGTCAAAAATATATATGAATCTTTTTTCTTGGAAAAAGCAATCAAAATTACATTTCAGTACTAAAAAGTTCAAAGTTGTTTGATGATCATCATAACAAATTGAATATTTTCTAGAAATTTTAACTGAATTTGAAGACGTTTCACTGATTAAAATCTTGTAAGCTCTCAAGAGGCAATATGATTTAGTTGAGCTCATTTACTTTTTATTAGACATATAAGAAGGTACATTCTCCATAACAAGTCTACCGGTTAAACGAGCAAATCTGACCAGTTTTTTTTCGAATTGTACATTTCTTATCGGAACACTACATATAGATTGGTCGACGCTGTGCTGCTTGCAAACACCTGAGAAACGGTGCAGATTAGAATCATATGTTGCATTTTGAAAGCAAAAGGCTGAATTTAATCACATATTTCGATAGAAACAGAGCCCGGAGCCATCAATTCGTGTTATGTGGGTTGGTGCATGTCGCACAAAGCACGACGTGTTATTTCGGATAACCGCCATTTGAACACGTCCGAGTGTTCCTCAAGCTAGTTTCACATTTCCGTCTTCTGCGCCAAGTTCCGAAACTGCGCGGATGCTATTCGAAGCAGTAACCATACTCACAACTGAATATTTCCAATGTAAAAATTTTATTACATTACAGCAACAGTCGAGATGTTCGTCTTAATGATTTTCCTCTATTTTTCACAATCGCTGCAAACCTTTAGCCATGGACGCTTTAACGACAGTTACTCTCAGATTGCAGAACCACAATCTACAGTGTAGGTTAGAGTGGAGTACTTTTATGTCTTTGGTTCTCTCTACTGGCGCGATGTGTAGGTCAAACTCAAAGCGCGCGGAGTGCCTCACCATAAGCAATGTCCGGCAGTGACCACGTATTGTGGAGCAAGCAAGGTTCCTCCGCACACTTGCTGGTGATAGTAGATGAGGACATTCCAAGGGTAGTCATCGGCGCTTGCTCCTACACCACAAAACACTCTGGGCGACGTTCTTCGGATCTTCAAAACAAGAAACGACGGATTTTGCTGAGCAAAAGTATTTCAAAGCTGGGACTGAATTGCCAGTCAAAGTGACTGAATTATGATGAAAACGATGAAAATAATTTCATAGCGCTCTCGAAGAAGATTAAGTGTGGTAGTCGAACATGGAACAAAGGGTTTGACATGATACGTTGGTAACCTAATTCAAATATAGTACAACGGGGGGTCTTTTGGCAAGAAGTTATAGAGAACACAACTCATTAATGCCCAAAGCTACTCTCAAAACTTTGGGAATTATTAGTCGTCAAAATACGCTGTATTCCACTTTTTAATTGACTTCTTTTTATTGACGTCAAGACGGTATCACACAGTTATCAACACTGTTTGACGTCATGCTGCATGTCCAAAGCATTACACTGCAAAAGTGACTCCTGCCACAGAAATGTATTTGAAGAAAATGCTCTACTGCAGAAGGTGGTTACAAATGAACGAAAGGAGCTTTTGCATTGCATCTAAAAATAGCGGAAACAACAGCGTATTCTTTTTTCTAAACTGTTTTTCTTCGGTGATTTCGCGGTGACGTTTTTGAAAAACATTTCAAAAGCTATTTAGCCACTCAGTCCATTTCTGGCTACCCACCCATTTCTGGCTACCCACCGTTGATGACAAAATGTTCGTGATTACGACATATCTGATGACTACTGCGATTGTTAATTTCAAAGTATGAAACACGTCATGTTCCGTGGTTCTGGAATTTTGCACGATTAATCAGTGTGAATAGCTCTACGACTGATTCCCACCTAAATATAGAAAATGACTCAAGCCATTTTAAGTTTAGCACTAACCTTGTAAATCTTCGCATATTCTCAACACGTAACTACTTTTGTGAAATTTCCATACAATATATTTCTTCCACATAAATTCAAATGTTTTCACCCAACCTGCTTCTCAAATTTCGTTCAACTCAAATCGTCTATCGCGGTCACTTTATCGACATTAATAGTAGTCTATATGAAAGCAGCCAACTACATGCGCTGCGCTGCTGCAAAATATTAACCTGCTATTGACCTTTAACCGATTGTTTTACTTGTTCATCAAATGCACATAGTGTCTTTGCATGCCCTTGTGACAGATGTCGGCACCCCTCCATCATTATCCACATGTAAACACCAGAGTAAAAGGCGTGTTGCTGTGGGAAAGAGACAACGTACTTCAAGGCAAAGAAGCGTTTGGTTCAGAAGTTCAGTTAGATTAGGAGATGTCTTGTTGGCATATATTTTCGTTTCTACCGAGATGGTTGTTGTTTTAGTGAAAGTGGACGAACTTTTACTTGTTCCTGTAAAGCACATTCAAACTATCTGACTTTAGCTGACGATCCACTGGCGTTGTGGCGCTTGTCGTAAATGGCAGGGTCTAAACCCTTTTCAATGCTAGCTCAACATAATCTAATCTACGTTTTGCTTGATTAGCGTTTCACAACATTTGTCTTCGATGTTTTTGCGACAGCTTAAATTTTTCTGAGAATCCCTCCTTTTCAAAGGAATTTTCAATAATCCTCTTTTTTCTAGCAATTTCTTAGCAAACTTTCAAATTCCTATTCTTATTCTCTGCAATTGCTGCCACTCTTTAGGTGAGTCCGCCCAAGTAACAAATATCAAGAACCGCGACAAAAGTCGCCTTCACAGCGAGCGTGTGTGTGGATCAAAAGTTCAGTCTTACGTTGACAAATATTCGCCAACATCCTGTTCCATCGCCGTAAGTTCAGGCTCTCACCTCAGCTCGCACCGCATCGCTTTCTTGCGCTCAAATCACCTTAGTCTATTTCTCATTTGCTGTCCAATGTTGTGTCCATTTTTCGTTTTCATTGGCCGCGATTTTAAGGCTGCTCCCAATCTGCAGTTGCTCGTCTCGTGCTTTATTTGCATATAATGCCAGTGGTCATGCTAGAAAAATTGTAAGGTCCTGCAGATGTCGGTTTACAGAGCCCACAGTGTAAACTTAATTCGGTTGTTCCAATGTAATGAATAACTATCCTTACCTGAAATGAACTATTGGTTGCTTTACTCAACACGTAAAAGTTTTGTGACTATCAGTGAAAATTACATGTACCCAACTACAAATTTTTAAATGGCGTATACAGGCCTCTTACCTCCAAACACCTGACTGAAGTATCTTTGGCACAACCGCAGGTGGAAACCGCTAGAGGGTGTGGTCTCTGTTGCCAACTGGGGAACCCGCTTGGCTGTCGACCTGCCAAGACATAAAATAAATCCGTAAGCGATGTGTACGTCACAACGTGGTAAGTGTATATCAGTGGTTCTTAAGAGACCGTTAGGAGCTGTAGAACACTGAAAATGTGGTCAATTAATTTTCCAAACAATGCATTTGTTTTCACAACCTTTTAATAACCAGGGGGCTAGAAACAAAGGACAATACTTAAGGGAAGCAGGGAGGCATCGAAAAGAAAGGATTTAACCACTGGTGTATAGCCTTGACTGAACCGCAGCATGGCAGAGCAATAGAAGAATGTCAGGTCCTCATACTTGGACACCATTTCTTTCCCGATGAGAGCACTAACTTTAGGCTATTACTTTTTGATTACCGTTTTTAAATCTTTCTTTTCAATAAAAAAGTAGGCTAATGAAATTGCGTAATTCAGTGACGGTACAGCTAATTTTTGTTCCCGCGAGTTTTTCAGTGGACTGATGTTGCTCTTGGTGCATTTGATATCAACCACATGAGTTTCTCTGTGGGAGGATCGTTGCGTTGGATTTGTGGACCATTTTCAGAAAATATTCAAGGGTCATCATTTTTGGCTCCGCAAGTCAGGATTTTGTCATCACCGCCATAACCAGTGCGTGGTTTGTTCACTTGCGGATATCAGAGGGGAAAAATTTTACGGGGAACAAGAACATGCTAATTTTTTTCAACCGATTAGAAAAACACCAATTACGCACATAAAGCGTAAGAATGTATTGAGCTGTTGAAGTTCACCAAAAAAGATAACAAACTCTGAAATAGTTCAGATCTGACAAAAGGGGTGAAAACTCACAAAATGTTTGGCGCTGCATCGGCCTAATTGGTTTCACCTGCTTGGCACTTGCCTGTTCGTTGTAAACTATCCCCGAAAAACGGATAAAACCGTTGATAAAAATTAAATGAAACAAAAGTAACGAATACACCAGTAGAAAAACTATAGCAAGCAAACTGTCAAATCTTTTTGCTTCGGCCTGAAGCTTGTGATTCACCTAACCTTTAATTCTTTTTAATTCAGGAGATTTCAAGAGAGTAAAAGTTGACCAAGTCGCAAAGTGCTCTGCGCTTCATAGATGTACAGGATCAACGTTCAACAGTTTGTGAAATGTAGGGAATGCAGTTGTTAAACCTGCAATCAAGAGCCGTTCTTGGAAAGACAAATTTTGTTTAAAAAATCATTGGACTTCGTGTGCACCAAATATTTTCTCCTTTACGTTTTTGTGTTCTCATGTGCGTTTTCTATCTTATCTTGCACTCTCACGGTCGAAGCGTTGGATTCGATAGATGTATTACTGTTGTTCTTAATTTTCAAAATTGTGTCCTTGTGTGCTGTGCCCGTATTTTTCTCAAACAGACATTCGCTTTTCCCGTTTCTTAGAAAACCCATTTCCTTTGTACACATTCTTCATCGATTTCAGAAAAAGAACGCAAGAACAAAATATACGATGTACGTCATGTTTGCATGCCGCAAAACAAGCTAACAAATAAAAAACAAACTAAGACTTACTGTATGACTGCTGGCTTGGAGAATTAAATGAGTTATTCGAAGAGGTAATCATAATTTCGTTATAATGTTCGTTGTGGGTTTCGGTTGTGCCGAAAACCGATGGTCTTAGCTGCAATAAAGAGAATTTTAGTTTTAGTGCAAAACGAAGTGAACTCAAAGCGATTTTCGCAGATTTTCAGAAAGCGTTGGCCATCTCATTACGACAACACATTTGCACTAAAGCTAATCTGTGAAATGTCTGAAATTGTTATCGCAGTTGAAAATCAGTGCTTTTAATCATTTCACTTGCTGGAGGTGTGGTGATTTTAGACGACTACCCATTTTATTTTTTAAACTTCTTTCAGATATTTGGTTAACTTGGCTTACTGTACATGCAGATAGGGACACGGGGATGGACATATGAAAACATTGCTGCATTTTACACGTTAACAGCAGGGTAGAAAAGATATAATTCCAACAATAGTGCTGTCACTGTTGCAACAGAATTAGAAACTACGATTCCGCTAATAGTAAAAATATTACATATAAAAAATTTTTATTTTGCAATGTCATCTTTTTTCACAACAATTAAAAGCTCTAGGCTTGCAGCAAACGTTTGAGAAATCAAGCGATTTGGGTCTGCATTCATAACGTTGCGATGATTCGGAGTTGCACGTGTACATTCAAGTAATTAGTCTCCGCAAAGGTGATGCAGTCAAAACAGTCCAAAAATTTTTAATAAGCAATCAATTTCAGTAACTCTGTTGTTCATCAGTCGTGAAATCTTATGCAAAAGGATTCTGTGTGAATAACACTTCAGGATTGAAGAATCGTATAGTTACGTGAAGTCGTTTTCCTATTAATAAATAATTTTGATTGAGGAGATAAATTCGATTTTCTGGCGATAATTTCATTATTTTGCCGACGTTTCGCCCACCTATTCAAGTAGGCTTCCTCAGGACAATGTTTCTCTTTAACCACATATAACATGCAACTTACTATTTGATAAGAAACAATGATCAGTATGACGTACAAAGACAAAAAACGCAAAACTGACCGTCACGTCATAGGAAATGGGTGACAGCATGCCACAGAAAAGACGTAGAAGTGTAAAATGAAAAAGCGCTGGGAGATGACAATGTATAACAACACAACAAACAGAGTAAAACCTACATAGAAATGCACAAATATGTGACCAGGTAAATAGCGTGAAGTAGCGATCAGATAATGTTAAACTTGCGTGGTGAGGATTAGCTAATCTACAGGCACAAAAGCAGTCAATAAGAAGACAAAACTCAAGGTAGTCCGGTAACGGATAAATTTCACTCATGTTTCAAAACATTGTAATAAATAGCCCGAAAGTTTGTGCTTCTATCGTTCGTAGTGTTAGCTTGTAAATTAATATAAAAAGATTCTAAAAAAATGACGTTTATGATAACTATTCACGTTATGTAGAACATAGGCGCAGTCATGGACGTAATTCTAATTGCTTCAACTGCTTCACCTTTATGGAGAGTAGTACTTGAATCTTCTTTTTCCAGTGTAACTTCTCGCATTCTTATCAGTTAACATACGTTTAGCTGCAACTCGTGTCCACTTAATGAAAAAATCATTTTTACAAATAATGGCTTATTTTGTGAATAGCGCGTGATTCACCGATGTTTCGTTGCGACGGCAGGTTCGTCTGGATCATTCGAGGTTCATTTGGATCTATTCACTAATACTTTCAAATGTGCGTTTTTCATGAGCATGGTAAATATTCATCTTTTACATCAGGTGAACTACAAATACCTGCATCAACTGCAGTTTTGCAAAAGCTCCCAAATGCAGAGGGATGCAACTAAATGAAGTGTTATCAACTAGTTGTGATTACAACAAAATGTAACCACAATCCCACATAAATTTATCAAAATGATGTCATCAACTGAGGTTCACATGCAGCTTGCTATAATCACCTTGATGCCCATACTTGTAAAGCAAAATCTCAAGATATTGCAACCGCATGAATGTCATACATTAAAGGCAATGGCTTTGTGAGAAGAGGCATAGAAGAAAAAAGCAGGTGAAGTATATTGTGCACAAGAATGAAAAAAGCAACCGAACTGTCAGAAAGGAATCTTTGGTGTCTTCATTTAGTTTTGAGGCTTTAAAATTAGGGGGAAAACAAGCTTTTTAGAGGCTTTTGCCAGACAATGTTTGTACCCGAAACAGTTTTCTGCGAAAAACAAGGCTTTTGTGTCACAAGTTCAACTGCTAATTTCGTTCGGAACGGAGAGATATTTAACCACACCAGTGGTTTGGTTTACGCATATGATTACAAACCGACATAAAGTGTTCCTTGTCATAAACTCTGCAAGATCTGCCTGTTGCTTCAGATTTTCCTTAAAGGCCTCTCCGGCTGCAATCTATAGGCTTTGGATCTATGATCCAAACCCTTGAAAGCCCGCTCCGGCTGCAATCTAGGCCAGTGGTCTCCAACCTGTGGGTCGCGACCCCACTTGAGGTCGCCTTAATTTTTTCCGGGGACGCTGTAACTCGCCATATGCTTGCTGTTTTAGTACAAGTTAGGTGTGCTTAAACTAGTTTCAACTTTTATCTATTTATTTTCTTATTGTGGGTTAGTTAAGCGAGTAGCGTCTACTTCTCTACTCAGCTCCCCCGCGTTTAACACGCAACCGCGTCATTTTCTTTTCTCTGCAATATGTCACGATTGCAGACACGCGCTTCAAAAACGCTGCCTTCACTGAAACTTTCATTTGATTATTGCACACTTCAATTTCATTGTGAGTTAGAATGACGTCACAATTGCGGCAACACGCTGAGGCTTTCATTCAGTTCTGCAGCCACACGCTAATGCTGATATCTAGCCAGTAAGTAAAGTTGAATGTTATACAGAAATGGCAGGAACAAATACCAGAAAAATATCATATGACGAGGCTTTTCTAAAACTTGGTTTCACTGAAATTAATGGCAAACCAAAGTGTGTAATCTGTCTTAAAGTTCTAGCGGAAGAATCGATGAAGAGAAATAAACTAGAACTTCACTTAGTAAAAAATCATCCAGGCTGCGTGGATAAACCAGTTGAATTTTTGAGCGTAAATTGCAATCTCTTGCATCCCAAGCGAGTGTGATGAAAGCATTTACCTCAGTAAATAAAGCTGCTGTTCATGCTTCGTATGTCGCCTCTTATGAAATAGCAAAGCAAAAGAAAGCCCATACAATTGGAGAAAAATTTCTGATGCCAGTAATGAAGGAAGTCGTGAAAGCCATGATAGGAGAAAAAGAGAGCAAAAAATTGAATTCA
>Ga0210059_1003319_pt1 | contig 25667 bp, 28 predicted proteins | sample Ectturendosymbi2_FD_188042 | JGI IMG/M metagenome (GOLD analysis project Ga0210059, IMG submission 188042) | Ecteinascidia turbinata endosymbiont from Florida, USA - Sample 2 (SPAdes) (version 2) | ecosystem: Host-associated > Tunicates > Ascidians > Unclassified | place: Key West, Florida... | reverse complement strand
AAGTCGATAAAGTTATTGTTGTGTGAGGGCAATACAGAAAACGTGTTTGCCCATAGTGCTTGCGGACTCATCCAGAGTCTTCTGCGGACTCAAATGAGTCCGCGGACTCGGGGTTGAGAAACACTGCTTTATCTGAATGTCAGTCACAGAGTTTTTGAGTTTTTCGCTCTGTTTTGTCACGTCAAAGACAAACATTGGGAACAGTTCCTTGTAATCTGATGGGGTTATATTTGGGGAAGAAATCAACTCTTCTACATTGTAAAACTTTGTTCGGAATGCCGCAGTATCTCCATAAATCCTTGAAAATTTTTGTTGAGTAAAGTTCGTGTCATCATAATCAATCTCAGGGTATCGGCGAGAGTTCAACATAACAAACATATTTGTGAGATTACAGTGATCAAAAAATGATGGTTGTGTTGTTGGTCTCCAGATTTATCCGTCTGAAACGCCACGATTATCCAGCGAGGCTTCTCCACGTGTGATTTCGCCGACAATTGCCAGGTGAAACTTCTCGTTTGTTGGACTGAGATCGATTCGCATTGAATCTTTCGGTAACCGACTGGGAGACTTGATTTTGATTCAACTGTTTTGTAGAGTGCAAGTTTTTCTTGCAAATTTGGAGTCACATGTGGCATATACCAAGAACGCTTTGACAAAACAACCTTTCCAGCATCAGCCGCAGTGGCTCTGAAAATCGCATCATTATCACCCTTTCTTACGAGAGTGAGTTGATGTTTAACACAGTAAACGACTTTGTCATAGTCATCACAGAACCCAAAGATGTGTTTCAGTGGAACTCTGAATGAAAATGTGCCTTTTGGGTCTGGCTTTTGAACGATATAACCATGCCGGATTAGAAAACCATTATTCCGATTATTTCCAGCAATTGAAGCGTCTGTGCCTGAATCTTTAAATCACAATTGGTTCAGGCCTGTGCTTTTCTGAAAATCATCTGGAAATTTCAACAGCCCAAGCATCGTTGTTGCTTGTCCAGGGTGAAACAGACTTTCAATTTCTTGCCCTGAAAGTTGGTATTTTATGTTGTTGAAAAGATGCATCATGACATTGTTTGTTAGCGTGATGATGTCAGCATTGGCGTAAGCAGCGTAGTCGGCGTTTTTACCAACTTACCGTCAAAAACTAGATAACTTTCACTCGGATGTGTGAACAAGTCCTGCGTTTCAACATTAATTCGAATTTCACCAGGTCGGTTAAGGTCAGTGCCAATGATTGGCTCGTAACTGTGATATTCATATCGTTCGATTAATTCATCAATTTGGGGTTTTTGAGTAACGTTTAAAATGTTCTCCATTGTTTACTATATGCATAAAATGTTATTGTTTATTCAACCGCCTGACAAGGTCTTGTATTTTGATCGCGCGATGCCCCGACCCAGCTATCAAGTTGTTCAAATTTGTTGTCACCTGCTGTGCCTTCTGTGGTGTTGTTCCTTGAGGTGCAAGCGGAGGTATTGAAGACACAAGTTTTGATAAAATTTGTTGTGATTTGGGAGTCAACTTTGAACACGCAAAATCAATAGATTTTTGTCCAGCCTTTTGCCCAGCACTTCGAGCAATGTTCAAGGTGGTGTGGACAACTTGCTTTGTACTGATGAATCCTGACAAAAAGTCTTTGAGCTTTGAAAAAATCCCAGAGCCACCGACATGGTATTTTCGTTTATATCCTTTTCTCACAACGATCATTTATTTAATGTAAGCATTAAGTTTTTGTAAGCATCATGAGGCAAAATTTTTCGTCTCAAAAGTTCATCAAAAATGCTCACAATTTCGTTCCGAACACCAGTGTTTCCTGCTTGTTTCGACGCCATCAAAAGTTTGAGTCGCTCACACAAGGCTTTTGGATCGCTTAGGAGAAAGACTTGGCCTTTTCTTTTTTTCTGTTGACGTTTTGCTTCTAGCTTTGCTTTTGTTTCGTTTTTTTCTCATGTTTATCCCAAATTGGTTTTATGATATTTTGCCATTTATATCCCCTGTTGTTACCAGCTGGTTTTTCTGGATCGTTCCTACTCCTCATTGCCCCAGAATTAACCATTATTTCTTCATAATTTCTCATGTCTTTTTCTGTTGCTAAACCAAGCACTGGCTTTCCCTTTGCGGTCAACAAATTCCAAAGACCCGGAGTTCCTGGATACCTTTTACCACTAATTTCTAAATCATCACCTTTAAAATTTACTCTTGTGTTTCCAAGGTAATATTCATCATCTTTATTATTATATTTAAATCCAAAGGTTGTATCTCCTTCTTAATTCAAATATTTGTTTAAGTTTTTTCGCTCAATCGGGCCTATATTGATTGGAAGTTGAATTTTTTTCTCTGGTTGTGTTTCCAATTCTAAAGCTTGTGGTTCTTCCAGTTCTGGCTCCCAAGGCAATGCTTGCTGCGCTGGCATATTTTCTATTGCTTCTTGAAGTGGGGCAAACTTTGAAACAATTTCTTCGGATGACTTTTGTTGTTGTCATTGGTTTGAAGATTTTTCCAAAATCTTCTTAAAGTGATTGCTCGCCTAATCGTTCTGAGCGAAAATCATTCTGAATTTTGTTCTTGGTTTTGATATATTCAGCGACAAGTTTGTCACATTTTGATGGGTCTTTTATTTTCAGAAATGACACTTATTATATGTTCAAATTTTGGATAGGGTCCAAATTGCATTTGGACTGGGTACAAATTAACCTCGAAAGATGAATACTTTTCTTTACAACTTTGTATCAAGGTTCATGATTTTTTGTAATTCTTTACATTGCTCTGGTGTGAGTTTGTTGTTCAGAAACGCAGTGACTGTTGAGCTTTTGATTCCAAGACTTTTATCCATTAAATTAAAGTTTAATAAGATCTTTGTTGTCAACCCAAGAGTTGAAACTTTCTGGATAGCCCTTCCATTTCACCAATGACCTTGTTTTGTCTTTCTTCACAATCTTCTCAATTCTGTAAACTTCCTGTGATGTCATCTGAAACTCTTGCTCGTAGAAAGTCCCTTGGATTTCTTTATCGTTCAGGTCAGTTATTTTATAAGTAACTGGGTTGGTTTTTCGAATTTTTGAAACGGTGAACACTTCTTCTGTACAATTTGGGGTGAACCCTTTCTCAAAGAGTTCTTTCTTCTTTTGAATTCGAACTTTGTCACCAGTTTTGAATTTTGCTCTCATGGGTCGTCTTGTTAAGTCTGGATAGAGGTTTCTGTAAACTCTCACTTCATTCTCTTTCTTGCTTGCCTCAACAGGAGTCATTTTTATGCTAGAGTGCCTCGTGTTGTTGTATCTCTCAACAAAGTCATCAAGAACGTCAATATATTTGTTGGTATTGTTTGTTGTGAAATACTTGAACATTTTTTCTTTCATCGTGCGGTTCCAACGTTCGGCCACCGAAGATCTTTCTTCATTTTCAGTAGAGTAAAGCTCTACACCCAACTCCTTCACATGTTTGTTGTAAAACTCTCGGCCTTTGTCCAATGCTTTTCTGGTTTTCGCTTTGATTTTTTGAAAATCTCCTTGAACGCGTCTGCGACAGATTTTCCAGTTTTGTCTTTGAGCGGAAGCATCCAACCAAACTTTGAAAACACGTCAATCACTGTGAGAAGATACCTGACCCCACGGTTGGACTTTGAAAATGCTTGCATTTCAACGAGGTCTGCAGCCCAAATTTTATCAATTCCATTCACATACACTTTTCGTTTTGGAAAATTTTTGATGATGGTTTGTGAAGTTCATCAGCTAACTGCGAACTCCAACTGACGCTATCGCAGAGCTCGTTTTTTTAACCCCCATTCAAAGCGTTTTTCGTCCCGATAATCGTAGAAACAACACCTCTCTCCATCCTTTCTCGAAGTGTGGGGTTATAAATTCTATTAAGCTCTTCCAGCATTTCTCTGGCACACTTTTCATTTCGTGTTTTTGTGTCTTTGTTTTCAACATAACAATGTCATGGTGATAAGCTGCCTTGTCGACTCTGTTGGTAGGTTTTGACCATGCCTTTGGAGTCATATCAGCATTCAAACGTTTGTTCAGATTTGTGCCTGGCCCTGTGAAGTTGTGACCTGGCATGTGCATTTCAAATGGTAAAGAATTAATTGTGTCATTGATAAGCCCTTTTCCACTTGCGCTTATAAATTTTGAATTTTTCGTTCCACAAACAACACAGATGCCTTGAAGCATTTGACGGTTGTTCTTGTTCGTTATTTGTTGCAAGTCTCTCGTTTCCGTAAATCGTCGGCATTTAACACAATATATTTCATTCATTTATTAAAGGCTTTTATGTAATAAATGGAGATTAAAAACCTTTCATGGAATGAAAACAAAAGAAATAAAAGCAACCATCCTCTGCTGCCTCAAAGTCTGCGGGGTTTGATTGTGGGCAAATCAGGCTGTGGAAAAACAACACTTTTGCTGAACCTTCTGCTTCAACCCAACTGGCTAGACTATTCAAAACTTTCTGTTTTCGGAAAGAGTTTGTTTCAACCAAGATATAGAATTTTGACAAAAGGTTTCAAAGAACAATTGCCGAAAAGGGTGATTATGAATTTGTTTGAAAATCAAAATGAAATACTGCGAGAATACATTTCACCAAACCAGCTGATTGAAGAGTTGGCAAAAGATCGACGTCCCCATTCCAAAGAGCCTATTGAGTGCAATTTTTATGAATTGGCAGACGATGTGCCTGACCCGAAAGAACTGTCTCCAGAGCAAAAGAATCTCATGATATTTGACGATCTCTTGCTTCAGAAGCAGAACAAGTGTGAAGCATATTACGTTCGTGGAAGTCATTCAAATTGTGATTGCTTGTATTTGAGTCAAAGTTATTTCAAATTGCATCATCAAAGAATTCGAGAAAATGCAAATTTCTTTTGTCTGTTTCCTCAAGACCAAAAGAATATTGGTCACATATTCAACGACCACGTGTCTCAAGACATGACGAATGAACAGTTTGCAAAACTTTGCAAACACGCGTGGTCGAAGCCACACAATTTTGTTGTGATTGATTTGAACTCACCAAAGAACTATGGGAAATACAGATCGGGGTTTGACAACTTTTATATTATAGAATAAATTAACACTGAAATTCTCGAAAAAATTAAGAGAAATACTTCTCTGAAAACTTCAACTCAGATTGTGGTTTCAGAGAATTTCGACAAAAATAAAGACGACTTTTAACCCGACACTAGAGTTGGATCGAACGCGAAAGTATGAGATGGCTTTGGTCAATGTCGAGACGTATTGTTCGTTTCCGAATTTGTCTGATGAAAGCAACGTTTTCAGATATTCTCCTGGTTTCATTGAGGATGGCTCAACTCGACAAACACAATGGGTCGAAGTTCAAATTCCAGAAGGCAGTTACGATCTCATTGATATTGCGGAAACAATAAAAATTGTGCTGAAACGAAATGGGGATAACGACGATGCTGTGAAGATTTCAGCAAACACCAACACTTTGAAAAGTGTCTTGGAAATTGAAGGCGACTTTCAGGTTGATTTTAGAGCGCGAAATTCAATTTCAAGTGTTCTTGGATTTCGAAATCAGGTTTACGAAGAGGGCATTCATGAGTCGGTATAGTGTTGTCAACATCTTATCAATTAATTCAATTCTCGTGAATGTAGACGTGATTGGTGGGTCTTATGTGAATGGGAGAACGCAAAACACAATTTACAGTTTCTTTCCAAACGTGTCACCTGGGTATAAAACTGTTGAGAGCCTGAGAAACCTTGTGTATCTTCCAGTGCTTTTAGATATAATCAATAAAATGGAAACAGTTGTCACAGACCAAAACGGAAAACAATTGAATCTTCGTGGAGAAAACCTGACAATCAGATATCACTTGAGAGAAAGTTAATTACATATAATAAACATGTCTTACACAAATGTATCAGTAAACATTTCTGAAAATCAACAGCAAAAATTGAAACACGCCGTTGATACAAAGAGTCCCGTGAGCATTCGTCTCGGACATGCAGACTTGTGTGGTGGAGATGATGTTCTTGCTTTGACCAATTCACAAGTGAACAGAATGACAAAAGCTTATCGGGATGGAAAAGGCATCACAATAAAAGTGAGTAAGCGTCAGGTTGTTCACAATATGAAAATTGAGGGCGGGTTCCTCGGGTTTCTCGCAGGTCTGGCCGCAAAGGCTTTGCCTTTTTTGGCAAAGATCGTTCTCCCAACATTGGTGACAGGAGCGTTGAGTGGTGTTGGGTCTGCACTTGCTCAGAAGGCTACTAACAAGGTCATGGGGAACGGGTTGTGTTTGAAAAAAGGCTCAAACATCGCAAGGGCTGAAATAGACGGTCAAGCACTGTATTTGAAACCTTTCAAAGGTTCGGGGCTTGGCATGGTTGGAGATGGTTTGTATTTAAAACAGGGGGGTCAAATTATCAGTGGTGAGGGTTTGCTTCTTGGTCCAGATTCTCTGTTGAAGAATATTCCAGTTCTCGGTTGGCTTTTGTAAGATGCGGATTTGAATTTTTTATTTCACTGAATACAAAATGAACCCTAATTTATACAGGCTACATGAAATTCATGAGATTGAAAGGGGTTTGAATGAAGAAAAACTCAAACACTCTGCAATGATAAAAAAATATCATTGTTTGCAAAACTGTTTCACTGGCTGGTTTTTTATTTTTCAGTTTTGTATGTTTCTTTTGAACATTGGGTTTTTGTCAGATTTTGAAGAAATCATTGGAACTATTTCTGGGAAGGATTTACATGAAATGAACATGTTTTTTGTAAATGCTTCAATTTTTCTGAAAGTAATTGAAAAATTCCTATTCAAGCAAATACAGAGACATGAGAAACAAAAAACTTTGATTGAGTGCAGCTCAACTCAATTTGTAACATGGTTTCAAAGGCGTTGTTGGACGATGAAATTTCCGCATCAGAGTTTGAAAAAATTACTTCTCAAATGACAAAAACATGTAGAAAGTTTGAAGAAGTGGATTTGGAAATTGATAAGATGTTGCCAAAGAAATCAGAAAGTTTTGTTTAGAATAAATGAACATCCAAGTTGAAAACGTGGTTTTACCAAACAAACCTTTGAGCAACTTTGAAATCGAAGATGCAGTAAAAAAGATTGGTTTGAAAAACTTTCGTGGTGTTTTCTTGAGAGACACTTTTCCAAAGAAACCAAAAAGAAATGAGTGCACAATTATGAACCTAGACGACACTTCTGGAGACGGGACACACTGGGTTGCGTGGTTCAAACATGGTGATAAAAAGTGGTATTTTGACTCATTCGGATTGCCTCCACCAGGTGAGTTGAATGACAACCTTGGTGATGTGCTCTACCTAACTGAGCAAATTCAACCGAGGCAAGAAGTTATTTGTGGCCATCTTTGTCTTTTTGTTTTGAAAGAGATGCAAAAAGGAAAAGGGCTGCAGGAAATAATCAACAAATTTTGGTGATATAATAAACATGCCAGTCGATAAATTCGGTAGATCACCTACAACAACAAGTCAAAATGTGACTAATATGGCCGGAGTTTCACATGAATATGTGGACAGCAACTTTTTGCGAAAAGTTCAAGCCATTGACATGTCTGGTCAAAGCATTGTGAATTTTGGCAAGTCACGAGGATCAATGGACGCAGTGAGACGAAAATGTGTGAACGAAAGATTTTTTAAAAAAGGCGATCCAATAAATATGAATCAAAAGGCAATAAAAAACGTATTGCCTCCAACTGAAGGAGGTGACGCGGCGACGAAAGGCTACGTCGACTCGAAAAGTGCTGGTGAAAGTAATCTTAATATGAATGGGAATTCTATAAGACACATAAACCCCACCGTGATAAACGAAGATGAAGTGGTTGCGAAACAGTGGGTTGAAAACAATTTTTGAATCGTTATAGCCCTGCGTCGACTATGGCAAGAGATTTAAACATGGATGGTGGTTTTGTCTCATACCTGAGATCGCCAGAACAAAATCACCATGAGGCGACAAAAGGATATGCAGATACGAAGCTGTCGCGTTCGGGTGGGGACATGCACGGTGACATTGGGATGGGTGGAAACAGGATTTCACACTTGGGTGAGCCTGAACAGGACAACGACGCAGTCAGATTGAGTTATGCAAACGAATATTTCCTGAGACGTGATGGGACAAATAGGATGATACCTCTTCATGCTGGAGGTTTTCATGTAATTCAGGTCAGGGACCCTCGTGAAGAACAAGATGTGGAATATTTACGAACACTTCAAGCTTCTGAATCAAGTGCTTCAGAACAAGCAACCGCGGCAGCCGACACGGCAGTCAGCGATGCAATTACAAACCACGCAAACATTTTGAATAGAGACATTAGAACAAAAAATTTAAACTTGAACCCACAAGGAACAGCAACAAAAATTTTAGCATGGGTGGACAATATCATATTGCTGGGCTTCCAGATCCAACACTTGAACACGAGGCTGTCAATTTCAGAACGTTGAACCAAAAAGTTTTGAAAGAACTTGAGGTTAATAACCTCTTGGAAGCCCAAAAATATTTGAGACTTGGTGGTGAAAATCAAATGGTTTCAAATCTTCAAATGAACGGTCACAAACTTGTCGGTCTGGCCGATGCAAACACGCCTACTGATGGTGTGAACAAGAAAGTTTTGGACGAGGCTGTTAATTCGTTGACTAATGATTTGACAACAGAAAGCCAAAGGTATACTGATAATTTAATAGTTCAAACAAATGAAAGCATATATGAAAATTTTAGATAATAGAAGCGTCCATTGCTGGGACAAATGGGCGAATTGTCACAATTTCTGAAACAGACGAACTAAAAGAAACAATATTAAATCAAAAAATTGATAGAATTGAACAAAATTTTGTTCAAAGAATGAATGATTTAGAATTTCAATTAAGAAAACTACAAGAGTAGAAAAAAAAACGTTAACAAAAGACAGCTGACGGACCAGCTGCTTCGTGAATGAGATAATTTTTCAGAGTTATAATAAATGTATTGTGCTATGCCCGATAACATTGGAGATAAAAAGTATTGCGCCCCTTGGAAGCAAAAAGTTTTGACTTATGACTTTCAAAATTACTCTTCGCTTGGAAAAGAAAAAACATTGAACGAAATCGAAAATGCTTTTAGTGTTTGGCAAAATGTTTGCAATTTGAAATTTGAAAGAGTTTTTGATGGGAGTCAAGTGATGAATATTGCATTTTTGACAGATGATGAGAAACAAAATGCGGAAATTAACTGCCCTTACAAACTAAATAATAAAAAATCTGCCACTTGGGCACATGGGTTCTACCCCGGTGATTCAACATTGTCTGGTGATTTGCATTTTGACAGTGAGAGATGGTCAGACCAGAAAACAGTTTCAGGGGATGGAAAGTTCAATTTTTTTTCAGTCGCTGTTCACGAAATTGGTCATTGCATTGGACTGCTTCACAATACTGAAGACAAAGACAGTGTCATGCAACCAATTTATTATCCCGGATTCAGTGTCAAAAACAAAAATGAGATACTTTCTGAATCTGATATTCAAACAGTGCAAGAAATGTATGGCGCAGCAAAAAATGTAATTGTTACGGCAATTTTTAACTCTAACAAAGCAAAAGTTATGATTAAAAAATTGAAAAAGACACAAAGACAAAAAGGGTGAAAATTATTTACACTTTGAAACCAAAGCACTTCAGCGAAGATTTTGATATTTCTGACAAATCATTTAAAAATCTCTTAAAAAGACTGACTGACATGGATCATGGGGCATTTGTGTCTGAGAATTTTGGGGATGATTAAATTAAGTTAAAAAAAATTTATCATAATATAAATGATTTCAAGACCAACAATGATTTGTGTATTGAAAGAAAATACCAAAGGATTAACTCATATGAACAAAAAACAAATGTGGAAAATCATTGAAGAAAAAGGCCTGGTTGATCAAGCTCTTGAACTTGAAAAGAATCACAAGAGAAAACGAATACGAAGACCAATCGAGGTTGTTGACCTTAAAACAAATGAAAAAATGTTTTTCCAAAAGGTGGCAGACGCTGCAGAATATTATAACAAAAGTTATGTTTTTTTTCATATACAACAATGTAAAAGAGTGGAAAAATAAAACAATTAATGTGATTGACTATTAGCCATTTTCAGAAAGAATAACAATTTTTTGTTATTTTTTGTAAAAATAATGATAAATTTAATTTAAAGAAAATTTTACCCTATAATAAATGAAAGACGAAACATTGCAAAAATTGATAAAACTTCTCCATGATGGATTTTTAAGAGAACTTCTCGGGAAAGAGAAAACTCTCAAACAATTAAGAGCCGAGGCACGACTTCGAGGCTTCAATAGCATTTCAAAACTCAAGAAAGTCCAATTGAAAAAATTGCTTTCAAAACCACAAGACTTGGATCAATTGAGAAAACGAAACCTATTGGTGCATGCAAAGAAACTTGGAATCAAAATTGCTGCAAAGCTCAAAAAGACACAACTCATCAACGAAATTGATGATAAGGTGTTGAAATTAGCGGAGGAAAAACAGTCTTCCTTCAAGGGTTTCACAAATCAATTCACACTTGAACCGAGCGGCAATGTGACAAATGACCCTGAATCATTTTCGACTGCTGTGAAACGAAAGGCACTCGCAAAAATCCAAACGCAAACCAAAGTGAAAATCATCTTTAGAGCAAAGATGGAAAAGACAGAACTCAAGACTGGCCAAAGCCTTGTGGAGGAACATCAATTCAGATCATAAAATGAAATTGTTCTTGAATCAACAAACAAGAACAAATTGTGGAGTGTCATGGCAGAATAAGTCTTTGAGGACCTCGCAAAATTTCAGATGAATGGGAGTGGGTGGACATTTCACTCAATTGTGGCACTTGATATTCATACTGTTGGATATGAGCCACTGAACAGAAGTTCTTGAGCTCCTCTTCCGAAATTTCTAGCAAGCAATAAGGCGATCATCAATATGAAGAATACTGATAACCAATGCTTCAAATGGTGTATTTGAATCAAGCAAAAAGAGAAATTGAATAAAAACAGATCGGATCACAAAACACTTGAGAAAACAAGCAGAGTCTCTCAATTTCAAAGGAATTGAGTTTCCAATGAGTTTGCAAGCAATTGACAAGTTTGAGAGACTCAAACCAGAAATATCTGTGCATGTATTTGGATTTGATAACATCTCAAAAGTTTATCCTTAGAGAATATCAAAATTCAAAAGACAAAAAGAAATTGATTTGGTGCTTCTTGAGAACAAGCATTATTGTCTTGTCAAAACTTTGTCGAGACTAATGTCAATGCAAACCTCAAAACATCATGGGGAGATTGTGATTTGTCGGAGATGCCTCAATCATTTTCCAAACGAGAAAGCTTTGGAAAAGCATAAAGAAAATTGTCAGAATCATGATGCAATCAAGATTGTTCTTCCACAAGAGGGTTCAATCTTGGAGTTCAAAAACCACAAGCATTCGATGAGAGTGCCAATTGCGGTTTATGCCGATTTTGAGTCATTCACAAACCGATTGACTCATGTCAGCCAGATCCTGACAGAAGCTTCACAAAAGCTTACCAAAAGCATGAACCGTCTGGATTTTGCTTTCACGTGAAGTGTCTTGACAAATCTTTAGAAACAATCTTGTTTACAAAAACAAGAGAGGAAGAAAATGTTGCTGACATCTTCGTGGACATGCTTGAGAAGGAAATTGACCGAATTTGGTCGTCTGAAGTGAAAGAGATGATGTTGACAGAAAAAGAGAAGACAAATTTTGAGAAAGCGGCCGAATGTTGGATTTGCCAGACACCATTTGAGGATGGTGAAAAGAAAGTGCGAGACCATTGTCACTACTCCGTCAAATTCAGAGGAGCGGCTCATAATAAATGTAACCTGCTTTTCAGAAAACTGAAACATGTGCCAGTGATATTTCATAACCTTTCAGGTTACGACTCACATCTCTTCATCAAGAATCTTGGGAAAACACAAGGTCAGATTGACTGTATCCCGAACAATGAGGAGAAATATGTAAGTTTCTCCAAAAGTGTTAACGACGAAAACAAGAAATTTAAATACAAAATTCGCTTTATTGATTCTTTTAAATTTATGTCAAGCAGTCTTGACAAACTTGTAAACAATCTCGATCCAGATCAGTTCAAAAACTTGAAGGAACAATTCAATGACATTGAATTCAATGACATTGAATTGTTGGTGCTAAAGGGAGTCTTTCCATATGATTGGTTTGACTCTTTGGAAAAACTGTCTTAAAGAAATCTTCCGCCAAAGGAGTCATTTTATTCAAAGTTGAATGACTGTGTTATCGCAGACAAAGACTTTGAACATGCACTGAATGTGTGGAAACATTTCAAGATGACAACTTTCCGAGAATACCATGATCTGTATCTCAAGACAGACGTTCTTCTGCTTGCAGATGTCTTTGAAAATTTCAGAAATGTTTGCATGAAGAACTATGGTTTGGATCCAGCATGGTATTACACCTCACCTGGGTTGGCTTTGGATCCTTGTCTGAAAAAGACGGGGGTTCAACTTGAACTTCTTTCTGATCCGGATAAGCTTCTGATGATTGAGCAAGGCATTCGTGGAGGAGTCTCAATGATTTCAAAACGATATGCAAAAGCAAAAAATAAATATATGGGCGAGAAATTCAATCCGAATGAAAAATCAAAATTTATCCAATATCTTGACGCTAACAATCTCTATGGTTGGGCGATGAGTTTGCCACTGCCTGTGGGAGGTTTCAAGTGGATGACAGATTTGAAAAATTGGAGAGAATTTTCTTATCAAGAGGGGAGAGGATGTATTCTTGAAGTCGACTTGGAATACCCAAAGATGCTTCATGATTTCCACAATGAATATCCACTCGCTCCAGAGCGGATTGAAATCAACAAACGTGAGAAACTTATTCCCAACTTGAATGAAAAGAAAAAATAATATTCTTCATCATAAAAATTTGAAGCAATATTTGGATCTCGGTTTGAAACTAACGAAGATTCACCGCGGAATCTCCTTTGAAGAAAAATCATGGTTGAAACCATACATTGACTTGAATACGAACCTTCGTTCCAGGGCGCAAAACGAGTTTGAGAAAGATTTTTTCAAACTCATGAACAACAGCGTCTTTGGCAAGACGATGGAAAATATTTGAAACCGAGTGAATATTCCGTTGGTCAATAACCAAAAGTCACAGAAAAAATGTTCGGATCATTGCACTGTATTTGATGAAAATCTTGTCGCAGTGCATATGAAGAAGACAGAATTGGTTTTCAATAAACCTGTATACCTTGGAATGAGTATTCTGGATTTGTCAAAGACCTTGATGTATGATTTTCATTATAAATACATCAAGAAAAAATTCGGCTTGAAGGCAAACCTGTTGTACACAGACACTGACAGTCTTTGCTATGAAATCGAAACAGAAGATTTTTTCAAAGATATTTCAGCTGACGTCCAAGAAAAATCTGACACTTCAAATTTCTCACTAAACCATCCTTCAGGCATTCCAACAGGAATCAACAAGAAGGTTCCAGGAAAGTTCAAGGATGAGGCTGGTAGTGAAATTACCACAGAGTTTGTTGGCTTGCGAGCAAAGCTATACGCAATCAAGAAACTTGATGGTGAAGAAGAAAAAAAGTGCAAGGGCGTCAAGAGAAATGTCATAAGAAACAAAACTTCTTTCAATTATTACAAAGACGTCTTGTTCTCAGGAAAAGAAGTGTTGAGGGCGATGAATGTCATTCGAAGTCGCCAACACAGTCTCTCCACAGAACAAGTGAATAAAATATCTCTCTCTGCCAATGATGACAAGAGAATAATTCAACCCAACAAAATACAAACTTGTGCTCACGGATACAGGACAGGCTGACAATGCAACAGGGCAAGCTGGGACATGAGGTGAACTGATTGCGGGCAGGCTGAGACATGAGGGGAACTGACTGCGGGCGGCCTAGGAAATGAGGGGAACTGACTTGGGGCAAATAGGACAGGCTGAGACATTACGGGCAAATGGGACAGGCTGAGACATGAGGGGAACTGACTGGGGCCAAATAAAAATGGGGCACAATGCCCAAAACCTCTCTTCTAGTGGTTGGTGATAAAAAATCAAATTCACTTGGCATGGTAGATGTTATTTTTTATATTTGCATCAGCAGTTTCAGATAGGCCAGTAGGAGCGAAATTTACCCGAAAGTTATTACCGGGACTTAAAGGGTACTACTGCCCTAGCCGCTCCTTCTGTAAACAAACAGAAGTCGATACTCCGTCATACTCTCGTTTTTTCAATGTAGTTGTTGCAGGCGCGTAACCAAACATTTTAATAGCAGGGGAGGCGCAAACAACAATGCATTCTCAACATTAAAATATTTAGGGTGGCGGTGATAGTTCAGTTGCAAAGTGTCTGCCTCTCAATTAAAAGGTTGGGTGTTCGACGCATGGCCACTGAGTGAATCGCTGAAACGCTCCTTGGGCAAGAGCGCTCACCTCGGCAAGAAGCAAAATTTCAGGCTTCGCCCTGCAGCCATTTGCCCTCAACGTATTTGTACTTAAAAAAATATTTAATAACTTTTGCCTTTGAGTATTCTTTTATAAAACATGCATTTGTCCGGCCTTTCTTCCTGGACAATTGTGTTCATAAATAGGTCGGCTTTTAAAAAGTTTGCTTTCGTTGAAATTACACGATTTAAAGGTTCGTTTTCAGTGACTTTCCAAATTTCTACTTCGGGATAAAATCACCATTTGCTGGTAAAACTTTCCTGCAAAAGAGTTTGCACGATCTGCATTATGCTTTTTGCAGCTAATTGTGGTTGAGCAAGAACTCATCGTGGGCGCCGTTGCAATTGCACTTTTTATATTTCCTAACACGCTTCTTATGTGCAACAACACACGTTCAATAGAAGCCAAGCAGCGACTTTGCTGTAAGACACCAACTTTCGAAGCAGACCTTCTATACAACTCGCTTATAAGACATGGATCAAGTTGTCGTCTAATTCTTGAGTGACTAATTCATATACGCAACTGATAAACGTAAACACTAAAGTCTGAAAAAAAAAACGATTGAAAAATGTTTCAAATTTATTCTATTAAACGCTGTAAATAAAATGCGACTGGGGCAGCATTTTTATACACAACTTACACTAAGCTTGCTTCCCAAAAACGATTAGGTGTTCTGCTGCTATGTAGAGTTAACAACATAATTCACAAATATGATAAAGCCAGTTTTGTGAATAGGGTAAAGTTACACATGTCCTCCAAACAAACTTGTACCCTTTAAGTCCTGCGCCCGCCAAAATTTTGGCGCAAGAAGCTATCATCAACCACAACTTCTGAAAGAATTGGGCTAGAGAGCCACTGAAGGTATCCACGAATTCGTAAGACTGCCCCGCACATTTTGACTGTGATGTAGTCGAGACCGTAACCTCCGAGACCGAGGCCGAGACCTGGCTCAAATTTCGAGGCGAGACCGAGACTTTGTCATAAAAGCCGAAACCGAGACCTGGAAGTTCGAGACCGAGATCGAGACTCGAGACCTCACATTTCTCTGATGGTAATTAAAGCTAACTCCTTGAATAATGCTGCAACAAAATATCTGGCACATCACCAAATACTAAGATCATAAAAATCATCCGAAATTTGTGCGAACGGCCAAATACTGCAAACGCTCATTGTCACTTTCCTCTTAGGAATTTACAACCTCAAACCTGTGGCCTTATTTACAAATTCCATGAAGAAACGCATGGACATTGAAAATGTTGGAAGCGTTTAGATGGTCTACGCCAGCGCTTCTCAACCGGTGGGCCGCGAAGCTCCTTAAGGTGGGCCGCGAAATGTTCCGAGATAACGCAATAATTACGCCTGGTCATGAGTTCTGAAACAGATTTTTGTGAAGTGGGCCCAAAATCAAAGTCTCGGCGAAAAGTGGGCCGCGGCATCAAAAAGGTTGAGAAGCACTGGTCTACGCATTTTTCACTCGAAAAATGTCGGTGAACCAATTAAATATTGGAGGTGTTTACCGTTGCCATGCTTCAATAAATTTGTTTTGACTCAGAAAAATTGGAAATTGTTTTGTTCGTTACAAAACGATACCAACCCTTCGGTGTAAGGTCAGGAGGGGATGCCCTGATGAATCTCCCATGTTTTGGTCTCCTACCTAGTATTGACGCAGACCTATGTTATTTGAGAAAGTGGAGAAGAGGCGAATCATTACTTTTTTTTCAAAACAAGCACAGTCGATGTAGGCGAGCGTATACAGACCCAGCAGCACTAGTCAAAACAGCACAGTAAAGTGATAACTCTACAGAAAAGGTTGCTTTCAATCATTCAATTGTTTGCCAAGGCGTTTCGTCGTTTAAATCATTTGCCAATGAAGTAACAAACTTTTAAAGTTTTTTACTATCTGCACTGACACTCAAATTTCTTCGCCACATATTTCGTGTATTTTGGCTAACAAAGCTTTGCCGTTTTTTGTAACATTACCTACACCTTTCCTAGTTACTTTTCTCTTCACACAAGTAATTGATTAAGAATTCTCCAAAGATTTAGAATTAAGAGGTGATAAATTTAAAGATTTAAAAAAACGAAAGCACTTCTTTGAATTCCAAAAAGCAAATTTGTAGCTAATTGTTTCATCCATCCAAACTTGCTCACTCTGCCCAAAACAAGTTTTAAAAATTTGGCTCGTGATTCTGCTGTAGACTGTCGCCCAGAGCCGACCATAAAAATGCTTCCTCTTTCCACCCCTCACATTTGCTTACAACAATATAAAATGAGAGAAAATAATGTAGGCCTATCATTCTTACAACTATGAGGAATAATAAAGCATCTTGAACATCACAATCAAATACTCACAAACCGGAAGGGGTCTTATTTTTAGTTCTCGATTATGAATCTTGCTTTCTCTGCTTGTTAGCCACCTTTCTCGTCATTATTTTCCTATTTTTTCTGCATTCTTTCACATGCATGTATGGATGGCGAAATGAATAGCATAGTTGGCACATGCTAGGCTGTACTTCAGCGGGAAAGTTTCATTTTTTGTCATTACTTGTGAATCAGTTGGCACCGCGGATTCGATGTGTTTTCCATGGCAACAACAAAGTGCACAGGGCTAATGAAGCCCTGAAGCAACTTGGGTTTGCTTTTTAGTCTCACTTAGAGCAAGGTGCTCGTAGTTTGTCAGTTTGTTTGCAACTGCGGCAGATCTTTTGCAGGTAACCATTGCCTTCGTATTGAAGATTTTTTCATTCTCTGATAAAAAGAAAGTATTAGATGTTTTCGATAAAAAATGCAGTGTTTGGTCGTACATGCAGCCCTTTTGCAGTCTGTCCTTTTTAGTGCAGTTCCTTGGTGTCTTCAGTAATAAACAACATCAACTTACTGGCAAATACAGAATAATTTTGTCAGACCTAAGAATATTAAAGACGCCATTGTTATGAGTTACATTTCAGCACAACTTTTATACTCTAAATCAGTGGTTCTCAAACTTTTTGAGATCGCGTACCACCTGATGTTTTTTTAATGTTGGAGTGTACACGCCTGGTTTCAGAAGAACGTAATTTGCTCAGATGTACTTAAGATTAATATAGCACATAAACGAATTAGCAACATTAGCATAACACACGAACGAATTATAACACAGAAACGAATTAACAAAGCTTTTCGAATATGACAGGAAAGCTGCTCGCGTACCACCTGAAAAGCCCTCGAGTACCACTAGTGGTACGCGTACCACAGTTTGAGAACCACTGCTCTAAATCAGTTGTTATAAAACCTTTTTCAACCACGCCCCCCTTAAGTACTTGTCCTTTGTTTCAATCCCCCTCACTTTAAATAAGCTGTAAATACAAATGTATTTATTGGTAAATTTATTGATCAAACTTTGCATGTTGTAGAGTGCGTAAAGGCTAGTTCCCTCCTGGAAATTTATTGATGCCCCCGGTTAAGAACCATTGCTCTAATACAAGCAGGCTTCGTTAAGGTGACATTGCTGACAGCAAACCTCTTACGCCACTACCAAAATAGTCGTAAAGCAAGTTTTAGTGTACATTGTGATGGACCGTTGCGGTCTCTCAAAACACGTGGACACAAACTTTGTAGGAATATGAAAGACAGGGTCCTGGAAAATAACCTCAAACTTGCTAGAAAATAACCTACAACATATCTAGATTTTTCTTTGGATTTGCAGAAAATAACCTACAACATTACTAGGTTTGCCAGGAAAGTCTTTCTGGCTACAATTCCAGCTGACCCCGTCCACTGTTCCAAGGTGTTTAGGAGTTCGTCAAAATTTGGTTGTTAGAAGAAGTCGAAATAATATTGATTAGACGAGCTCTTAAAGTTTCATATGAAATTTGGTTGTTTTTAGTATTAGCACCAATTGAATCACAATCCTTGGGAGAGTTAGAATCACGGATCCGGTCTTCTAGAGAGGTCGGGTTTACGAAAAGTTTCGAATTGGCGGTGTGGGTGAATTTGGTGGGGAATCAACTGTCGCCTTTAGAGGCGGCATTGATGTAGGAGTTACGACGGTAGGGGGAGCAGCAGTGGACAATTCATGTCCATCTGCTAATTTGTGTTGATTTGACAGGCGAATATAAGAAAAAACAAAACAACATTTTACGATAAAATCAAGTAAAATAAAATTGAATAAAGTCAACAAAGCTTTCGTTCGCGCATTGCAAGGTGCGCCATTATCTGAAACACACATGAATATATGCCATATCACTGAGTTGAGCGTTAAGGATATTTTCAAATTTTTCAGCATGAAACGGCATCTAACATGGTGGAACTACAATAATTTCAAGGGGTCATAAAGTGTCAAAATGTCAAATGCGTAACAAGTGAGTTTGGAGCGGAAATTTGACATTGATGCATCGACGGTGTGTCGATGTTTTTGGCAACTTTGATGCATTTTTCCACTACTATAGCACCAAATTAAACGAAAAGGTACTGTGTAGCTTCGAAAAGCTGTTCGGATTGCATAAGCTGTGCATTATCGCCTTCAGCGTAGTTTAAACGTAGACAGTCATTTTTATCAACACGAGGCAAACTAATATGAAACAAATCTTGTGGTGTTCACGTTTCACGAATAATCACACATTCGAAACGCGCTCACTAGTTGGCGCAACAATGAGGACGTTTTGAAAATCGAGTACAAGGGTCAAATCAATGCCAAATACGTCGCAAAAGAATGTGGAGCGGAAATTTGGCATTCATGAAAAATGTACAGTGGTTGGCGTAGTAACAAAATTATATAAAAAGCTAGTATCAGCAAATATCGACAGGTCCAACTGCAACAGAGGTTCGTTGACTGAAAGGTCAGTAGCTTTCGTTATCACGATGCGAGTTCGGTAAGCTTCACGTGTTTCACGATTCCACATCTAGGAAAGGAGAAAGCTCACGCACTAGTTGGCACAACAACGAAACAATGTTTGTAATCAATGTCAAGTACATCGCAATCGAATATGCAGCGGAAATTCGACACTAATACAAAGTGGTTTACATCTTTTACAGTATTTGTTTCTCGAACAAGTAGATTAGCAAAAGAAACAAACAAGAAAAAATCGGATCCGGGGATAGGTCCGATTGCAAAAGCAGTACATTAATGCTCACAAACAGTGCTAATGAAGAGTAGGTCGTTTTTATCACCACAGCATCGCGGGGTTCAATGTTCTGCAGCTGAGGATAGCGGAGACGCACGCACTAGTTGCCGCAACATCAATAAGCAATGTTTGTAATCAATGTCAAATACATCGCAGTCGAATCTGGAGCGGAAATTTGACATTTAAACAATAGTGGATTGAAATTCGTTTGCCACTTTATGTGAATTACGGTGAAACCTTTCACTGTTCCACAGCTAGGGAAAGCGAAAGTGCGCACACTAGTTGCGCGTAGTTCACACAAATATGTAGGGTCTACGTCACTGCGAGTCTCGTTTTTATGAAGGCATGGTCGTTGTTTAATGAAATTATTCAATTTCGAGGTTGTTTCAACTCGTTTGCTGCGTTAATAAGAGTTTGCAAGGCATCAACATGTACTGATACTGCCTTCTATTTTTCTAATTAGTGTCCATATTTAATCGAACGTTGAATACCTTGTATTACTTTCCTGGGGGTAGTTGTTTTATTTTCGTGCACGATCTGATTGCGTGTCTTCCATAATAAATGACGTGTCAGGGTTATTAGTAATGATAATTGTGTATCGAAAAGGTATAATTGTCTGGGTATACTAAGCTGTATTAGAGTTTCTGCGTCAAAATTCAATTTAAAACTGCTTATTCGAGAAAAGAGGTTTGCAACGAAGGCCCATACTATTTTTGAAAAGATACAGGCAACAAAAATATGATTAAGAGTTTCCGGTTCAGTGTAACAAAACGGACATGCTACTTCTGCTGCCAATCGATTTTTGTTAGATTTGGTCAGTACTAGCATCACATCACGTGCTCATCTGTAATTAAAGGTTTTTAAATAGTTGGGGAGAGCTGTATGGTGTATGTTCAACCACATGTCGTTAATCTCCTGTTTGTGGGAATTGTTTTTCATGTTTATTAATTTGTATGGCGTTTTTAAGCTCCTGCCGCACATCTGTTCATAGGAGAGTTCGTTTTCTTAATATTGCCATGATGTATGAATATGTTGGACAGGGTCTGAAAACGTGTTGTAGACCATTCTTATGTTTAAGCGAATAAAGACTCGAAAGCTGAAGTCCCGCGTTGTATTCTACCAGTGCTAAACCGGGAGCGAGTGGTGTTTCATTTTTTCTATGTCTGCAATATTCTTGTATCGATCTTAACAAAAAAAGGTCTGCGTAGAGGGTGATGTTTGCTACATTGTATCCTCCTTGGTATTTTGGTAGAGCCAGAATGTTAATTGGAACCTTTAATTTAAAATTTTCAGTTAAGAAATTTTCCAATTTGTTGTTAATTTTTTCTTTTATTTTGTTTGGTATTGGATATGTTGTACTATTATATGATATTAGTGGAAGTAATTTTGTTTCAGTCAATAAAGCTTTCGCTTCCCAGGTCAAAACATGTTTTATTAAGTTTTGGATTTCTTCAGAAAAATTTTTAATACACTGTTTCCAATGTTTTTCTACACTTTTTGTGTTGCCTATGACTAGGCCCAGTATATCTAACGTTTCATTAGTCCACTTGATTGGAGGTAAATTACCTATTTCTGAGTATTGACTGCGGCATAGACCTTGCGTCTTTGACATATTTAATTTTAAGCCTGATACTGTTTTAAAATTTTCCAAAACGCGAAAAGCGGCTCGCAGCGATGCTTTGCCGATTAACGTCAACGTGATATCGTCCGCATAACATGGGCAATTAACGCTGTGCTGGACAGGGAGTTTTATTCCTTGTATTATTATGTCATTTTGCATCTTGACTGCGAGCGGGTTTATTGCAATTAAGAATAAGTAAAGGCTCAAAGGGTCTCCTTGGCGAACTCCTTTTTTTAGTTCTATTGGTTTGGTTAAAAGGCCATTTACTAGAATGCGAGATCTGGCATTTGTATAGAGTGTCTTAATGATGTGCATGAAATGTTTGGGAAAGCCTACCTTTTTCATTACGTGGTAAAGCCAGTCATGGTTGACGCTATCAAAGGCTTTCTCAAACTCTAATGATATGAAGTACGCCTCCAGGTTTCGTGACGTGGCGTAATCAAACAAGTCGCGCAACAGTGTCGTCGCGTTTGTTATTTGTTGGCCTGGCGCGGCATACTGATAAATCTGGAGAAAACTGTTTAAATGAAGTTTTAAGCGATTCGCAATACATTTTGTACAAATTTTTAAGTCCGTGTTCAAAAGTGATATTGGTCTGTAATTTTTAAGATCTTTTTTGTCATTCGTTTTGTATATGAGAGTTTTATGCCCATTTTCATTTCGTCTGGAATATTGCCACTAGAATGTATATCGTTAATCACCTGGGTAAAATCTTTCGCAGTGATGTTCCAACATTTTCGGTAAAATTCTAATCCGATTCCGTCAGGTCCCGGGGTTTTCCCTAAAGCCATTTGCTTTATTGTAAATAGTAGCTCCGTTTCCGTAATTGGTTTTATGATAGCATCATCTTTGGGTTCTAGTACTCTAGTAGTTTCGTTCGAAAAGGTTTTCGTCTTCTCTGGGTCAGAAGGGGTTGCCTGAAACAGTTCTGAATAAAATGTTTTCACCGTTTCTAACAGTTCTTCCTTGGTTGCTGTTAAATTGTCTTGTTCATTTTTTAATTTGGCGATATAAGTTTGTTTTCTATTTTCACTGAAGCGTTTATAAAAGGCTTTGGTTCCACTGTCTCCTTTTTTCATTAGGTCGTACTTGGCTTTCATTAGTTTACGCTGTATTTTATTTTTTTGGAATTCATCTAATGCTTTTTTACATAATGAATACGTTGGCATTAATTCTGGTTCATCCGTCAAACGGAGCCAAATTTCCCTTAGGTTTACTTCAAGTTCTTTTTTTTTTGTTACTTTGTGCGGCCATTTCTTTCGAATATTTTGTGTTTAAATCTTTTATGCGAGATTTTATGTTCAGCCACCACTTAACGTTGTCTGTAAACAGCGTCATATGTAGGGTTTGCCATATTTGCCACTTGTTTTCAAATTCTGTTTGGAAATTTTCTTGCTGGTACACGAGAGTGTTGTTTTTCCACACGCCTCTGCCAATTTTTGGTAGTTTTACATCTCTTATCTCTAGAATCACTGCGTCGTGATCTGAAAACGCTATTGGCACCGTCCATTCCCGCTGTGGTGTCACTGATTAATTGATGTAGAACCTGTCTAATCTCGACTGGGTGTTACCTTGTCGTCGAGTGAAGATTTTTGTTTTACCATATAAGGTGCGGTACGTGTCATGTAAGTTTAAGGCTTCGCAGAGTTCCAAAAATATTTTGGGGCATTCATTTCCGGTAATTGACGGTTGTCGGTCTAATTGCCTATCTAATACCATATTAAAATCTCCTGCTAGTATATTTAGTTTGGATGGATTCAAATATAAATACAAGGATTCGAAAAAGTTATTTCGCGTTCTTTGTGTACAGGGTAGTCGGAGCATATATATTGATGAGGTGAATTAATGGTTTATAATCATTAAAAACTGTTGTTGCTATAATTCTACCGTCTTTATCCTTTTGACAGTTTTTAAAAGTAAGGGATAGGTTTTTCGATATTATTGCTACTCCATTAATTCTATCTTGGTGTTCTGATGTTGAGTTGTATATGACATTAAGTGGGGACCATTCTTTTTCCCACTTGGCTTTGTCTACTAAACGACTGTGAGTTTCTTGTAAGAATATAATATCTGTTTCTAATTTTTTAATTAAATAGTGTAAAACAGCACGTCTGGCATCTTCTAATATGGCAGCACAATTTAGAGTAACTATGCGCAGTGGGGTAGCCATTGGGATGTTAGAAATTAATAGAATACCATACACTCAAAAGTAACGAGAAAACGAAAAAACTATTATATAGTCATATCAAAACCAAACATAGGCATTTGCTTATAACATTCATCGCACATTGCAATTCCGTTATCCTTCACTTTGAAAACATTTTCACACATACAAAGCATGTACTTGGTTGTGCATGAACACTCAATGCTAAAAACCGATTTAACAGGTTTTTCGACAGTTGTCCCGCAGTCACAATTTATAATATTTCTGCGGCTGCGTTTACGAGTTTCTTCACTGTTAATCGATGTCATGTCCATCTGCTGCGCCCTCTGTCGTCGGGTTTGGTTTTGGTGGCAAGGCAGTGTTGGTAATTCCACCACCGGGGGAGTGACCTTCTCTAGAGTGCGCAGTACACATTTTTGTTTGTGGGTGCTGCAAGGTTGCCCTGTCGAGATGGTCGTATAGGGGAAATACGACACAGCCTCGGCACTGTTTCGGGGATAGAGTTAACTAAGAGTGCAAAAAGCACGGTCATCCCGTTGCTGACACTGGGTGGACAAAGTTTAAAATCTGTTAACCACTACAAATATTTGGGGATTGTACTAGATACTGAGCTCTCAAATGACAAAGACATCAGAGACAACTGTGATATCAGCATTGCATAGCAACCAAGCTGCTTCTTTTTCCCCATCTTCAAACGCAGTAAAAATGTACTTTTGCGTTCCTTCTGTACGTCCATGTCTGCATCACAATTATGGTGCAATTTGAAGAAGGCATGCATACAGAGATTGCATATGACCTATAATTTTTTGTGCAGGGCTCTATACAACCTGCCGTAGCGAGCGAGTGTTAGTAGTTGTCAGGTTCAATGCAACATTCCTACCTTTGAGGCCTTATTGCGAAAAAATGCGTACCAGTTTCTTGAAAGATGCAGAACGTTCAACAACGTATGGTTGAGCGCTTTGATGCAGTTTCGTAGCACAGAAGACAAATGTTTTCTGATGAGTAGGAAAAATTACTGATTTTCGATTTCGAATACATGGGAATATGACAGGTTACATCCAATGCTTTGTATATCTTTCACAACCCAAAGCAACACAGATGCTACAAACTGTTTCACGTGAAGGAAGAGAAACGGTGCAGGGTAATATCAAAATGCGCAACTTCATCTGCGAAGATTGCCAAGCAATATGTGCAAAACCTTGAAAAGCGTGAAAATATAAACATTTGGAAGAAAATTTTGTTCTGCGCATGGGATTCGAGACTTGATGCTCGATGCTCAATGTCGGTCTGATAACCTATGATTTTTACTGACGATGATATCAGGTGTGAAAAAATGACCGCCTCAATTTAGAACAGTGGTTCCCAACCTTTTTCATCTCGCGACCCCATTTGAAAACATGACATAAGCTCGCGACCCCATTCAAAAATACGACATAGTCTCTCAGCCCCAGCCATTAATTGCAACATTAAAGGTGTTCAAATAACAACCGACAAGATGAAAAGCACATAATTTTACATGGTAGCCTACATCCACTGTATTTACATGCATATGCATAACTAACAGCACCCGTGCTAATCAGTAGGACGACTGTGCTTGCAGCCGTGCAACTAGTCTTGAAATTCGTGGAGAAGTATTGGTGATAGCTAAGCTCATGTCATTCTAAATGTCCGGTCTATTCTTTGACTTCTGTTTTACTGTACTGTGAACAGGGGTTGAACATCCAACCTCACAGACAAGGGTAGATATTAGAATTTAGGGGCCTGAGGCAAACTCTTAGAAAAGTGCGCTAAAACAGTTGTTGAGGAGCCCCTTTTGGCACGTTTGCAAATAATTGTTGCTTTATTTTGAAAAACATATGACTTGCTTCAGATCTTATTAACATGTGGCTTTAGAGTGGTTTATAAGTTTTTTAACAGGAACGTGCAAAAGCCTGTTTTTTGCTGAGACCTTTCGGTCGTCTTTCTTCCAATAGTATTAAATCTTATTGAAACATTATTCACAGTATTCACTAACCTGATATTTTGGACATTAAGACCGAAGTGACTTAATTTGTTTGGTCATTTCAAACTAAATTCGGTAGATGACTGGAAAAAGCTAGGCAAAAGCCAAGTGCGAAACTCTCAAATGGTATCCATCACCCCTGAATACATGTCTAACAAGCAGCAAAATCAAGCTGATCGTTCCTTTCATTGGCAACCAAACCAGAATTTTTCCACACATCTGATCTACCGCAGATTTGAGGTGATAAAAACCACGTTTCAGTCGAGTTGTGACCAGGTGTGCGTTAAGCGCTGTCTTATCCATTTAGAAGGGCTACTAGACTGAATTATTC
>Ga0210059_1003318_pt1 | contig 25684 bp, 14 predicted proteins | sample Ectturendosymbi2_FD_188042 | JGI IMG/M metagenome (GOLD analysis project Ga0210059, IMG submission 188042) | Ecteinascidia turbinata endosymbiont from Florida, USA - Sample 2 (SPAdes) (version 2) | ecosystem: Host-associated > Tunicates > Ascidians > Unclassified | place: Key West, Florida... | reverse complement strand
TGCGCATTATCTCTGGGTGCCTGAAACCGACCGGTAGGGAGCATTTACCTGCACTCACGGGCCTTCTACCGGCCCACCTGCGTAGGGAACACTACACTTTTAAGCTGGCCCTCCAGGCACAACTAATCACTAACTACCCCCTTCATACCTATGTCCATAGCGTACAGTTGCTCGGCACACAGCACCTGCATTCACGACATCCATTCCACCGCCATGCTGGGGCGCTGCTGAACTCCGGCTTCACTCTCCTGGAGTCTTGGAGAGCGGCATGGGAAAGTGCCACACCACCAGCCCAGTTTCTAGTAACCCCTGCCGTTTGCCTCCCGTCTGGCTCAAAGCTTCCCCGGAGTCTATGGGTAGCACTGAATAGATTAAAAACTGGAGTCGGCCGCTTTGGTACATGTCTGTATCGTTGGGTCATGCTAGATACACCCAAATGCATCTGTGGCGCTGAGGTGCAATCGACCATTCATACAATACTCGATTGTGACATCCTTCGCCCTCCTTACTGCCTGGAAGACCTGCGGTCCCCTGACATCAACAACACTAAATGGCTTGAAGACCTTGTGGATTTTGTTTGAACCTCTGCTCACACGCAACAAGAAGAACCGCAATATCCACACCATTTGTTCATTAACAGCAAATAGAGCTGTAGGTTATGCAAAAATGCTTTTTCACAGTATCTGATGAGTCAAGACTGCCATATTATCATCATCAGACTTGCAGCACTTTTTGCTATCATTATGAGCACAAAGCCAACTTACGCTACCCTGTCTGCAAAGCATGTTTACTGCATGCAACATCTATTTTTCCATGGGGCTGGTTTGCCTGTGGGATTAACCACGTCAAATATACTTGCATTTCAAATATGGATGGCACTTATAGTTACAGAATTCCTCATTGCTTGTTGAATGCTGTCAAATGGTGTTATTTCTTTCTCATTCACTGTTGAATACTGCCAAATGGAGTTACTGGGAACAATTTCAAAAATTGTTTTTAATTTTTTTCTAAGATTTTTCCTAAGTAACCTAAGATTGTTATAAAAACAATTTCCCAAATGTTGGGAAGGGGATACTAGTCTTGTTTCCTAACGTAGGTATAAAGTTATGGTAGGCATGCTGAAATTAAAATTAGCCAAATCAGAAAATCAATATTACTGTTCTAAATAACTTCTTTTCCGGTTTTCAGGAAATTAAATTTCTAGATTCGATTAACTGAAGAGTTTGTAATGTGTTTTATGATTTGTAGTTGTGTTATTTGCTGCATACATTATTATTTTGACATATTCCAAAATTCTAAATCTACCAACCATAGCATCAGTAGTTCGCAATGATTTTGCCTATGAATATAGCAAACTAGGTTGAAACCTCTGTTTGTCTCAAGTTACCTCTTTCGTCCCTAGTAACCCTGCAGCTTATTCACACAAGCAACAATCCAGCAGTCTCGTGCACTACATTTGAAAGTTGTTTTAACACCAAAACCCTACCCCAAGAAGGAATCTAACATTTATTTGTGTTATAAATAAGTCTACCATCACCTTAAGCTAACCCTACCAACCCTGGCAACTTTTGACTACACTGCACATGAACCTCTACAAAAACTATCAATATATTTTTAATCTTTAGTCGCTAACATTACATAAAGTTGTTTTCACGATATTTGGCTTTGCTTCAGACACGTCACGCAGTGCTGTTAGAATTTTGTTTGTTATATACATGAAACAATGTATTGGTTGAAACGATTCTTAGAACGAAAATGAAGCAATTGCTTTTGATCCTCGTTTCATTTCCCTTGGTGTAGTGTAGCCAACTACCGGAGTATTCTTCGAATTCGCAATTTATTATTATTTTTCAGTTTTCGTAAGTTGCAGTATTTGCTCAGGTAGATATGCAACCAGGGCGAAAGAACTGTTTAGGATTTCACAAATCTATATTAAAAATTGGTTATTCAACCAACATATTATTGACTTTCTGGTATTGCATGCTTTTAAGTAACGCTGTTATTTGGAGATGTTAGTCTTTTATACTTGTTTGGCACGTATTTAGGTTGTTGTTGTACCAACGTGTATACTATAAAACCTAACTAAGTTCATGTCTTAGTCTGACAGCGCAAATCGGATAATTCAAGTTTTTACTGAGAAATAATTACAGCAAATTCAAGTTAATTTACAAACCATCAATAATTCTTCCATAATCTTCAAGGATACTGGGATGGAATCAAAGAGAATGACTTTGAGATGCGCAACGGCACCGTTCTTGATTGGTCAAGCATTCAACCAATCACTGATCTGGATATTTTATACGGAGTGTTGTCGGAAAGAAAGCTTTATCCATTTGGACAATCGTGTAAGTATCTTGATTGGCTGGTTTGAGATGAATGTTTGCTGACAAGTTACAGTAACCGGATTTTTTGCCAGGGAAAATTTCTGAAAATGAAAGTATTTTCAATTACACCGGAAACAACGACACTTACCAGGCGCACAACCCGACTGTAACATCCGACCCCCCCTTCCTGGAGGATTTGGTGGCAACTCAAAGAAATACAAGTCTTTTCAACGATATTGTGACCAATTGCACATCGAATGGCCTTCTCTCTACAACGTGCCTTTACGATGTTTTGATGACGAATCGAAGCGATATTGGAGTAAGCACCTTGTCTGACGCTGACTCATCTTCCACCATGAGCAATTCTAATGGTAAATACCAACTGACGGAGAAAAGCTGAAGACAATATTAATAAATCTAGCACGCTTGTGTGTGTACTTGTTCAACTTAGTATGGTTGCTGTGAATACATCTTTCCTCAAGCCGTGTACTCAATACCGTCTGGAGAAAAATTAACCGTGCATCGAAAACTTTACATATTCATTGTTTGCTGTAAGCACGTCCTCAACAATTCCTTCTGAATTTAAAACCACATGCACAAGTTTAAGAAATATATTTTTGCGGTATAGACGTTGATTTGAAATCACAATTTTGGAAGCATGGACAAGAGACTTTATATTGAAAATAATTAAATTTTTTTCAGCAAACAATCCTCCCAACATCACTTTGCTCTTGGACAACTTTGTATCAGGCAACGGTAAAACACTTCTAGCAAAAGCCAATGAAACAGCGATGTTACAGATTGAAGCAATAGATCCTGACGGAGACTCAGTTACTTTCTCTTTGGAAGACAGTGATTCAATTCCAGGAGTGATGGTTGACCCGCGTACGATTTTAGTTGCAATTGTCACATCTTCTTGTCCTTTTGTTCTTTGCTTCTTATTGAGAGAATCGGTGAAAATGATTAGCAAAAAAAAACGTTTCCACAATAGTGACTACTGTATCTTGGTTGCAGGAGATGTTACATGGTACAACTTAATTTAGAATCAAACCTTCCTTTTCACGCTTTATCGGTGAATTTCACGCGTTATTATTTTACAGTATTTGTCAAACAACAGCAATGGCTTTGGACGAACGAGCAGGATGTTGAAAAACTGAAGGATTACCCTTCCATTTTCCTGAAAATTATTTTTCAGAAAACTCATACTTGCTTTTGCTTTAAACATTTTGAAAATACGGCATGGGAAAGATTTAAATGATGAACAATCGTATTTGAAATGCTTAGAAATGTCGGACATCAATTTTGAACCTTTTACCCCAATCTGCTTTTCAGCTATCAGCCATCTCTGCCATACCTAAATCAACCTCCCTGTAAAGAATTTCCTGATTGATGCGAATACGTTGCATTCGCTAAGACAGTGTTTTTCAACCTTTTTTGCATCACGGACCACTTTATGCAATAAAAATTTTTGGGGAACACCAAACAAAATTTTTTAATCACAATTATGATGTTTAGTTCTGTTTTGGCTCTTTTAATTTTTTAAAATTAACAAGAAAGTCCTATTCGTTTGCTCCTAAAACTAATTACTTTCACGAATAAAAACATATTTACGCTCATTGCGTTAAACTAGTGATTTTCGACCGGTGTTCGATGGAACTTTAGTCAAACTTATCAAATTTCCTGCGGAACACCTGACGATCTTTCACGGAACACTAGTTTTCCGCGGAACACCGGTTGAAAATCACTGCGCTAAGACTATAACTTTCCCATATTTTTCAACCTTTGTATGTGGTACATTGGCGCTAGCAATTGTGCCAAATATTCTCTGGGAAGTGCCTGTCTGTTGCACATCACAATTAATTTTATTTCTGTCTGTTGATGAAGTGAAATTTCAGGACAAGTGTAACAACGGGAGTTGCAACTATACCTCATCATTTGCCTTATTGTCGAAAAATCAAGTAATTATGTCACAACAAATTGGAATGTTCTTGAATCTACGGCATTGTGAATTTTAATTATACTTGTGAAACAGCAAGAAAAAAATGAAAACTTGCAGATCAGATTTACCGTAAAGGCACATTTTGCATTTACTGTATGTCTCTTAAGACGACATGATTTAAAGACACATTTTGCGTTTGCCGTATGTTTCATTGGCACCATCTTACTGAATGTGTAGTAAGCGATATTATGAAAACGACATGTATGAATTCTTTTTGACGAGAAACGCTGCAACTGTTGTTTGTTTCTGCAGAAAGATTGTTCGTATAACAACGCAGTTATTCAGGTCTGGTGTTACAGTAAAGTCACTTACAGTTCACTTGCACCTTTTATCTATTTTTAGAAAGCGGGCAACTGAGCTGGATACCAACATCAGAAAACATCATTGTGTCCAAAACTAACTGGACATTGACCATCATAGCTGCAGATTCCATTGGAGCAGAGAGCGTCTTGACTCTGAATGTAAAGTTATGCGCATGCGAGCACAATGGGACCTGTCGTTACAACGACACGTTAGTTGGGAGCGCGAACTACCAGGTTAAAAACTTTTTTTCTGCAATGAAATACGTTTTACTTAGATTTTCACTTGGTGGACATTCTCATATATTTTCATGGCACAATTGCTTTCCCAGTTTAACGGAATTTTTCAAAACGTACAGCAAACAGTTTCAATATACATTCTGAAACTCGTAGCGAATACTCGAGCCAAAGTTGAGGTCTGCTTGATTTAAAGTTTTGGAATAAGTGGTAATTGTTAAGTGCACACAATTTTCAGATTGTCCAATGCGATTGCACAGAGGCTTATGCTGGTGATTTATGCGCTTCGGACAGAAACGGATGCGAGCTAGCAGCTTGTTTCCAAAATGTTACTTGCACCGACGTTCCAGCGCCTGGTGTTGGAGAAGTTTGCGGTGATTGTCCGATAGGAACAACAGGTAAATTGTGACATGTTTAAAAACGTTTTTTTGGTAATCTCATTAATGTAGTCGTGACCAAAACCTTAAAATTAAACTGCGGTTCAAAAATTATGACCAAGAGTCTGAATTCAGGTGAAAAGTAAATTTTTGTTTTTTTTACCCAAGTTTGTTTTATGACCGCAATTTGCGAACCAGAAATGCTAGAAAAGCAATCAAAGGCATTGAAGACCCGTATTGTAGCCTAGTTTCCAACAAAAACTGCTTTGGTTGGCATCTAGGGCACGGCGACCTCGGGTAAAAATTCGTAAACCTACTCCCATTATGACGTCAATGAAAAAAGCTATCCCAAAACTTCCAAGATTTTCTGCTTCTCCAGAGGATTTGAACTGCTCTCTAACTCACTCGATTGGCGAGATATGTTTGCGCAAATTCTGCAAGAAATGTTGCGCACGCGGAACTTGAAGGGTATGCCTACTCTCACATTTTTATTCACAAAAGATTAGATAAGGAGACATTTGCGACGATTCTTAACAGACGATTTTATTAAACGAAATGTTTAACATATTGTAACACGTCAAGTAACGTTTGTTTTATGTAGAAATGAAGCAGCAAACAGCAGCTCATACACAAAATTTGCTGATAGTGATACACGAAATAAATCAAAAACTGTACAAAATTTTCACACGGCAAAGCAGTAAAAGGGGTTTTCGATATGGAATTACTTTAGTATAGGGTCTGTAGTGAATACGTGCGTCATGCAGACGATGTTTCCATCCAATTCGCGTTTTTGATATTTTCAAGTTTCTTGTGTTTTCAAATATTTTTCAATGTATTTGGTTTGTTCATAGTTTTCAGATTTTGCATTATGTGATTGCTTTTAATTAATTTAGATTTTTTGAAAATTTCCCTATTTTTAATTGTTTCGAGTTTTGATGTTTTTCATATTTTTGGTTGTTTACACTTTTAACTTTTTCAATGTGCTGCATTTTCTGTAGCTCCTCAGTGTTGATGTGCCTAGACGTTTCAGGTTTTAATTCAATAAACAATTCCTCACGTTGCTGGCGCCGATTGACTGACCCTGATTGCAATTACTGCATTGTCGGCTTTGACCCCATGGCGAATGATGATGCAAAAAAAACAAGGTCAAGCATAATACAAACATTAGCAAAAGTTTACATCCTGAAATGTGTAATTCATTTGGCGATTTCTTTCTTAAAATGGTTCATGCACGGGCGTGCTGTAGGTTTTTATAGGATAAAATACTTTCACGTCGATTGCATTTTGTTTGCAAGACAGTAATGTCCCAAAAATTTTAAACAAGTCAAAAGATTGCGAAAAAAGTGTCGAAAAAAGCGTATATTACATTGCTTGCGAAGCATTGTTTTTTACATTTGCATCACTTTGTTTTCAAACATGCGATTTTAATCTTTACTCTGCTTTCAATTCTTAATGTTTCAAGTTGCGCCATAATTCCCCTTTTGTTTAACTGGACATGCCGTTGGGAAACTGCAAATGGAACTTGTGTATCTGATGGTTTCAAAACGACATTTGTTTACAGACAACCTTTCCAAAATTGTTGTTGTTGTTCTTAGACAATATAGAATAAAATGTTGTAAATATCTGAAAATTCAAAGGCCAGTTAACGTCAATTTTGTTACTTGGAATTTTGGGGGTTTTAAAACTCGAAAAAATTCAAATAAAATTCGATTTCACAAAAATAATTGAAAATCATGCAAAAGCTATTTTTTTCGAACTTATTTTTGAATCTGATAAAAGCATAACCAAAATATATGTTTCACAAGATGTTTTTGGTTATAACGAAGATTTTATTTATAGCAAATCTGCTTATAGCTAATGCGATCTGAAACGCCATGGCCGTTGCTCTATACAAGCACAATCATACAATTCACGTATTTGGTCAAATGACCTTTCTAAAACATTGCGCAAAACCTGTTGCATGTGTGTGTTTTTCTATTTCCTTGAATAGCGAGCCAATATTTGCCGTACTATTTGAACGTTGTATTATGGTTTCTCTTAAAATTTCAGGCAATGGACGAAACTGCACGAATGTTAATCTTTGCGAATCCAATCCGTGTGATCAACTCTGCGAAACATTATACAACGACTACAACTGTTCCTGCCATACTGGCTACACTCTTTTCAACTCAACGCATTGCATCGACATTGACGAATGCGCTGGCGACAACCAATGTTCCACTACAGCAAACGCTGTTTGCCAAAATACTGTTGGAAATTACACGTAAGTTATAACAAAATATGTGATTCTAAGCTTGTTGAAACTTTGCGGTACAAAGAACACCTTGCACAGCCATTTAACAACAAATGGGAAAAACATTGCCATGAAAATTAAAAGCATACTATTTGAAAAGCGATTGTTTGGTGAAATATTTACTACGAGGATTAGACAAAGGTGATCACGCTATGCAGGGAATGATACCTTGCAAAAATGTTTTTTAGTGTATAAATGCATATTTGAGTAAGAGGAACTGGGTTCTTTTACACAGGTGATTTGATTAAAGTGAATTGTAAGAAAACGTTGCGTGAATTCACTCTCTCATTTACCGTCGCGTTTATCAGACGTGCTTTCATTTAGCTGTCTGTGCAATGACATTGCCCTCTGAATTCTAGTGTGTTGCAGGAAATTCAAGCAATACATCCGACTAGCTGCCAAAAATTAGATCGTGATGTACTATATGTGTTTGATGAAAGTGTTATTGACTGTGTTGCAGCAGATATTTAAACCAAACTGCATAAAAGCATCGGCGTGGTTTTGCGAAAACACATGACGTCAGGCGTCCGAGGACAATTATCCGACGTTTTCAATATTCCAAAATCGTTGAAAAAATAGTTTTCTGGACATCTTTATGAGAACTAAATGCTAAAATTATTTTTTGTTTAAACGAAAATGCACAGCTGGAGTCCGGATCCAAGATAGCAAAATCCAGTCTGTGTTTATCCCCTGTGGCCACCTCTTTGATAAACCTAGCAGAGGTGTGCTGGAACTGGATTTTAGATCTTTCGGATCCGGACAACTGCTGTATCCAATGAGATCAGAAGTGAGGTTTTCTTTACTGTAGCCGGAGCTGGATCGGTTTTGTGTTTGCTCATAAAACGCTGTTGGTTGTTTGTTTGACTTATATTTATGCTCAGTTCGACAGGAGTTGAATTGCATGTGTCAAGTTGGCACTGGATACCATGCGGATTCAGATATAAAATATGCAAAACTGGATTAGATACGGGCTATCAAAAACAGAGTGCGCACCCCAACAAAACAGAAGTGGCCAGAGTCACATTTTCAGACTTCGACTTTTCTCCTGATCCAAAACTTTTCAATTCCGGATCCGGGTCCGAAAATTGTTTAAATTTGAGAATCCGACTGCTCTTCAGACTCTGTCTGCGCAAAATTCAACAACGTTTTCACTGAAAAAGTGATAGGCATAAAAACCACGCAGACTCCTGCTACTGCCTAAAAAGTGACTGCGGATCCGGGCCAGGTTTTTCACATATTTTTGACTCCGGTTCCGGGTCTGTGTTGAAAAGAAAAACGCAGAATCGCAGCTGAACTTCGCTCCGGCACTCTTGGTTCCACCTTTGCTCAGTGGCTGCAAAACCACGGATTCGCATGCCCGAAATATTGTTCAGTGGCTGCAAGGCAACCTAGATTCGCATGCCCGAAATAGGGCCGCCGATCATGAAAACTTAGGAGCGGATATAACTCAATGCACTTGTAGCCATTCTACAAATGGCACAACATTATAATGCGGAAATAAACAACAAAACAATGCCAACACTTTCTTAATATTGTATATGCTTCTTTCAGTCCAATTTTATTGTCTTTTTCCGCTTGTTATGACCGGCGTCAAGCGGAATGTCTGACTTGCGAAATTTCTGACTTCATGCAATGGGTGCCAGCACCGAGTAATATTCCACCTATCAAATACCATGAGATGATTAGGGTTTTCGATTTGGCGTTTAGAAAGTGTGTGGGGTTCGGGTTTGGGTTAGAAACGGAAAAAAAGTTAAGGTGTGAGACTAATCCAATATTTTTCAGTGGTTATACTTATTCTTGTACTGTAGCTTGTTGTAGGTATATGACATCTAACCAAAAAGTTTAATTTGCAGAGCACACATCGAAAAATTTATCGCCGAACTTTATTCTGTTATTCCGAGAAGCAAAATAACTGACAAACAATAATAGCTCAGAAATTTCGCAGAGGTCAGAAATTGACGCCGGAGTGGACGTCACAGAAAGTTTTTTGGTCCTCCAATTGAAAGTATTGAACTAATTCTTTGTGTTGTTCAAGTCTGTAAGACGTCGAGTTCTTTTTCGTCTACGATTTCTTAAGTATTTTTTTCTTGTTTCCAATTGTCTTTGCTCAAATGTTCATGTTAGAAATATGCTGACACGCCAAAAGGGCCCCAAGGCCATGACTGTTACATGAATACTCTATTCTCTTTCGCTTTGCGTAAAATGATTATACCAGAGAAAGAAGCAAGCTTCAATGAAACGGTTGCCACAAATCCGAATCGATACAACATCAGAAAAATAAGAGCATGGATTACGGCTCTAATTACCTTATTTTTTAAATAAACCTAAGTTTGCGAGTGTTGTTTACAAAGTTGCCACTTAGGCCTATTGCAAAATGAGAAGGAATTTCGACCACCAGCTGTATGAGACTTTTTGATGAAATTAGCAAAACATCAGCATCTGCAGACAGACATACATAGTATTAACTTGACTGACATTTCAAAGTTTTGATAAAGAGATCCCAGTAAAGCTCCAATATTCTGACAAAACCTTTGAAAGTTGCTTCCTCTTGAACATTTACAGCATTATTGAATACCGACTGTCACAGAGAATCAAACAAAGAATCAACGTCATCTTACGTAACCTATTTACCAGTGTTGTACGGAGTCTAAAATTTGTGACACCGACTCCACTCTTGCTTTGGCTGAATATGCTCCAACACCGCACCGACTCCGAAACATTTTTATATTTTGCTTTTGGATTCCTGATTCACTCTAAATTGAATGCAATCAGCTATTCAAATTTTTTCAAAAAATGATTCCGGTTTTTGTGAAAAATTCAATTCCCGCTCCATTCCTCTTGGTAATTCATTAGGATCCGGTCAGAGTCCACACCTACACTACGGCTTCTATAGGTCTACACAACAGTGATTTCAAAAATCAAACTCGTTTGCTGTAAATTCTTTTGAAATATTAGCTTTATACCACTGATTTGTTTTACACATATCCTTAAGAACACTAGCAAATAAACCAAACGAAAAAACTTTTCATTTAAAAATTGAACCTACTTCCACGTAATAGAAAGAGAGATGAAGTTTCACTGCTCTTGCTTTTTTTCTCAGTTTTTAGTGTTCCGAATGGTCAGCAACATCTCTCCTATTTTGTGTTACCGGGACCTATGCAGCTGCTTTCATTGTAATGAGTGTTACATATAACCGTCGCTTTGCCCCAAACCATGAACGCCAAGGACGAGGCTTGACAGCAAGCGCCTCAGATTTTGGACGCGTTAGATTCCCGGGAAGGTTTTTATCCCTGTTGGATTAGATATCCAGAATTCACAAAGCTTCCTCCAACAGCTATGTGGAAGAATGTCTGTTGGAGTCGAGCATCTAAAATATCTGCTATTTGGAGTTGAACGTGCAAAACATGCACAATAGAAACTGATGAGCAGGAAACTGCTTTTTTCAGATGCAATTGCTCTCCAGGATATTCAAGAAATGGAACAGAATGTGTAGATGTTGATGAATGTTCAGAGAATATTGACTACTGCTCTTTGGAAACAACATCCTGCCTAAACTTGCCTGGATCATTCAGTTGTGAATGTTTGGCCAACTTTACAAGGTGTGTTCAACTTAATTGTTTTTTTGCCTTAAGCAACTGTAGGCAGAAGAACGCGATTTCAAGTCATCGACACAATGGATAGTCAAGAACGTACAGTGACTCGGGTCAATGACTTGATTTCAAATAACTCAATTTGCATTTTTGGTGATTCGACACGTGGAGAAACGGTGCTGTGAAGACTCGAATCTATTCACGTTTGTTAATGAATTATTCGACTTAAGTCACATCAAATACTCGAGTTGGAGTCACTTTTACGAGATCTCCCAATGTCGTCTTCACACACACACACAGTTTGCACACATACAAATGACAATTTTTGCTTCAGCAACGTATGATACACGTTGGCACAATTTTTTGTCTTGATTGCGCCTCCTAGTGGCGATATGCTAGTTTTCTAGGTTCAGGCGTTCTGCCTGACAATGAAGTAAAGCTGATTTCTTGGTTTCAATAAGGAGCCAGCAGCGCACAATTCATTGGACACAATAATGTCATTTATGGTCGAGTTTACATATCGTGATTATAGCAGTCGGCCTCATACTTTTGCCTTGGGTGTTCTGCACACACGAACATAGTAATTTTTTTAAATACAATGCGGATCCAACAATTTTATTTCAAAGTCCGATTCTAAAATAAAAATCTTGTTTAAAACCAAATTCTTGTCACTTTCATTGGGCTGAGCTATATGTAATCCAACAAGAACTTTTTCTATCCTTTGACTCAAAGCATAATAATAATTGACACACCCCACAGTTCAAACTAACCGCTAATAGCAGCAATGCAATAAGAACAACTCATTAGCGTGTAAGATAACAAAAGGTTTACAGATATGCAACACAAGCACCTTTTTCACATTAGGCTGCTCTTGTAAATAATGACGACATGTCAATTGTTATGAGGTGTACAAATTAATGTTCATGCAAAAATCATGAGTCAAAAAAAGGGATTGGATAAATAATAGTCGTACCGATTCTATTATTTTGATGATATTATATCCAAGAAAATCTACTGTATTGTATAACTAACCATAGTTGAGTCTCCACATGTAAACAAACACAATACGCAATCTCGACAGTCTGGGAAACTCCACTGAACCAAACTTTTCAATCTGAAGACCAGAAACTGAAATAACAGTTGCAAAAAGGTTCAACCCAAAGTTAGCAAATCCAATCCGAATCTGGTGTATGAGAAATTGCCCAAAGCTAATGAAGTTCATCAAAATACTAAAGTGGGGAAGGATTTCAACCTAAATAGAAGTCCATGTTTATTTTGCTTTTGTGTTTGATCATGTGAATGATACGGTATTTACTCCATTGGTAGCCGCCCTTGAGTGTAGTCCTCCCTTGAATGTTAGCCGAACGAAATGGTGTTAAAAAATAATTGTAAGCCGCTCTTGATTGTAAGCCGCACCCGCACTAGAGCACAGGTTACCTAAGCCTCTGAAGTACTTACGCGTAATAGCAGGTTTCGCGTTTGTTAGTAACCCTGGTAATGATGTTTACATCACTACACCTGCCTTCTATTCATCATAATCCATTTTGTGACGGATGTGCATGTGATGCTGAAGAAAACAGAGTGTGAAAGGAGAATTTGTTCGGGAATAAACGTAGCCAAGGAAAGATTGAGCGTCATCTACACCTTTACGATGGGAACAGAAATAAAAATCTAAACCGCCCTGGATTGTAAGCGGCCCTTGATTAAAGGCCTCACGGAATTTTGAAAAAAGCTTATGTGCCACTGCTTACAATCGAATAGATACGATATCTGTTGCAGCAGTGTTAAACGTCACTTGTGGAATTGACTTATAGCAAAAGATAAAAGGTAAATTAAAGTTGAAAACTGCATTAACTGTACACTTATATATAAGCAACCTGATCCAAAAGTAACCTGATCCGAGAATCTCGGGCACCTGTTTGTAATTCGTTGGGTTCCACTTTTTAGTGAAAAAAACACAGGGTGTGTAATATTTTCACTTGATTGGAAAGCGACTCGAGCTTGCAAAACAATGGCTAAAACAGGCAATTTGACATTGCCTGTGTTTCGAACTGACTAAATCGTGACTAGACTTTGACTTGACTCGAAACTTATTTCAATAATTCGGACTCAATGGACTTGTCACACCACTGGATTTGTGACTTGACAAATTTGACTCGACCAGATTAATGATGGTTAATAACAGGCTCCAAAAATTGTCATTTATTGAAAATTTGTCTAAAATGTACGAGTAATTTCATAGTTGCACGCATTGGACGACAACAGCGCTTCATCTGCAGTTGCTGCGGAAAAGGTAGTGCAACAGTAAGCTGACGTGAAGATACATGTAAAATTACCTGAAACTGGGTTTTGGTTTCTGCTGATAATGTTATTTAGTGACTTGACTGGAAACTGTGATGATTTTCAAAAACAAAACTAAGGCGATTGTTCAATTCATAAGATGTCGTGCTTTTAAATGTAAAAAGAAGAATTAGGTGGTAATAAAGTCACTTGACAAACTATCAGCAAAAAGTTTTATAAACGAATTTGTAGACTTGGACATTGTGACAATTTCTCACTTCCAAAAACCGCAAGAAATTTATCTTGCGGTCAGTTTGTAGTACTCAATCTCCTTATTTGTTACGATTTGTTTTAATTTGCTGGACTCTCCCAACTACCTCACATAGACTCCCGAAACGTAAGCATCTTTGCAAGACGGTCATTGTGACTGAGATGTTTGCAGCATTACCAGAACGGGAAGATAACTTTAAATGTTAGCATCACGTATCGGCCATGAAGGGAATGCATTAGGTTTTCATTGCCTGATATGAAAAGAAAGACTGCAATAAACCTCAACAAAAATTGCACAAACACTTTTTGCCTCAACCACAACGATGCGTCGCACTTATAAAAGTCAAGTATAATTTGATTAAAGCCTTAATTGTTGGTGGGAAGCATGATATTCACCTTCCCGCGTGCAAAGGCGTATTAATGCAAAGTGGCGCCCATGGCAAAATTTAGATGGGCGCCATTTCTGATTTAAATATTAAATATACGCACAAATATTTCGAAAAATCAACCATGAAGAAAAGAAAATTTTTTAAAACGGAAAATATTGTGTTTAGATTTGCTTTAAACTTTTCAGCAAATAAAATGTAAATATCTACAATGACTACAACATACTTCCATACTGATTTGTTTTTATTATGATGAACATCAAAAGATTCAAATAATAACGTTATCGTAGTTTATAGGTCTACTTAGTGTTGCTTGACAAAATTGTATATGTTACAAAAAAAATCAAACAACATATCGCAACTGCAAACGACGATTTTTTTTAAACGAAACGCATTCAACCTGAATTGTGCAACACACTATTTAATGCAAGTCAAGTATCATTTCTGTTAGAAAAACGTGAATCCATCCAGACACAAACACATCAAGTCTTTTCCGTTTAAATTACACAAAACAGTTTCCGTGCGTTTATCGATGCAACGTCGCCTATGATTTCATCAAAGCAAGCTTTGTCTGTTTTATCCCTTTCTATTCTCATCAAAGCTATATCACATAACCTTCCCTGACTTGTTCCTAAATCAATGAGGCCCAGAGGTATGAAAGGACCAGTTTCAGTTTACTGAAAGATTGTTCGCAGCTTGCAGTAAATACTGATTATACTGTATAACTGCCATCATCAGTATTATTTGCAAAAAGCAATTCGTAGAATGTCAGGAGGACTTCAGGACGCGATAATTTTATGTTACACCACTTTAAACCAGCATTTTGCAATCTAGACTCTTCTCGTATAATTGCTTGCCATCTACATCTGAACTGTACACAGCTCCTAAATTGTCACACATAGATTTTAGTTTCTCACCTTCAGGACCTTTCCACAAGGCCCTGGACATCGAACAGAAGGCCAAGTTTGGACAGAAAACGGTAGCTTTAAACAAGACTAACATATCTCTTGCATGCGTTAACATTTTTGCTCAACTACTACGACAACGATACTAACTGCTAATTTTTCAAGGACTAACTAATGTTCTCTACCTTAGTCTTTGGACTGGAGCATTGCATTCAGCCTATTTGTCGGACACTAGCGGCCATCGAAGAAGTTTCATGAGGAGCCTATTTACTGTCATGGGCCGCATGAATTGTGCATTAGCGCTGTCGGGTCGCAAAATCAATTAATTGTTTCTTAAAATTCTGCCTTCCTCTAACTATGAGGAAGAAGGGGTTCTCTTGACTTACTAGCAAAGTACCTACTGATCATGGAGCTTCGTTTTGACGCGATGTTGTATTCTAGCTTGTGTAACGAAAATTCTGATGCGGGCCATATCAAATTTTCACGCGGGCCGCAGGTTCCCCAGCCCTGGTTTAAGTAATTTGTAAGTTTGTAGGACCTCAAGAACAGTTATTTGCGTAGCAGTCAAATAGTCATAGCCTCGGACTTATACTCGTCTCAGCCAGATTCTGACTGATATCTTCTTGCGTGAAATGCAGCAGTGCGGACTGACTTATTCTTTCTTATAGTGAGAGAAGGACGATGTCTCGTAGACATGGCAAGCGATCGTTCTTGTTCTGTCACAATGTCTGACCCTCGTGTTATGGCATGTCACAATACCACAGTTTTGTCATAATGCTTAGATGTGTTGGCGAAACACGCCCGACTTGATGATGTAGGTAAGGGAGCGGTGTTGATGTAACTTTGCAGTTCATGAATGCATGGTGCAGAGGCGTAATGAGGAGGGCACCATAGCCCGGCGCCGAATCACCACGGGGGCGCCGAATCACTGCGTGGGGCGCCGAAAAGGTCCAATAATGCCACAAGTACTTTCTTAAATACAGTAGCCTACATTTGCTTCCGAAAGACCTCAGATTTGAACATGGGGACGACAAACTAGCTTATTGTCCCGTGCGCTATCCAACCTTGTTACGTCCCTGGCATGTGGCGCAAAATAGAGGTTCAAGAAACTATACATACAGATTTAATTTTTTCCGAGCAATTTTTGCGCCCCGGTCAAAGTGGCGCTCATGGCACCTGCTATGCCTGCTATAACCTAGATACGCCACTGCCCGCGTGACATTGAAAATATTGCTCTTTACTCCTGTCAGCAATGTTAATGTTTCAAACATATTTCACTGAAGTGCTTTGCAATTGGAAATCGTTTTCATTCTTTGATGGATGTATTTTTGCAGAGATTTGGGAACAGTAGATCAAAGTTCTTGCGTGGATTTGAACGAGTGTGCTGAGAATCGCAATAGCTGCAACAATGACACCCAGATCTGCGTGAATCTACAGCCCTTTTACCGATGCGACTGCAAGTAAGTCATGGAAAGAAAAGTGTCATTTTAATGCAAATCAGGGATTTTTAAAACGTTTTAGGGACCCGATTCGGGTCCCTAGAATCAGAGAAATCGGTCCCTACAAATCCGAACCGGGTTCCTAACATTTTCCTTAAAAAAAATCCTGATGTAACTCATAATCAGGAAAGTAAACCTGAAAAACATTTCCTACGAATAGTTCAACATTGTTTATTGGCGTTTTACGACCATACTGTTACGAATTCTACGTTGTATCTGGAGCAAACACGCCACAAAATCCACTCCAGTTCCGAGATCACCTCTGCCTGGTAGTCGGTACGAGAGACGAGCATTGGACTGAATACTGACGTTTACTAATTTGGTTGGATTTGGACTGAAAATAATTTTATAAATTTAGGACCACACACAGATTTAGACTGAGGTATTAATGAAAACCAGTTACGTCTTTTTTGTGAAAAGCTGCAGCTTGCTCTTCTTTTGGACATTATTTGGACTTGGATTTTCTACTTCTTATTTTTTAAAGTAAAATTGCAATTCGATTGAGTTTTGAAATTTAGCGACTGGATCTGGGTTGTAAAATATGACAGTCCGCTATTCTCTTCCCGGCACCCGTGGACACTACGGCAGGCAATTTACCAGATAACCAAAATGTGGAAACGCTTAGACACTTCCACAACAGAAGAGGTAAAGTTGCATTACGAGGAGAGGTATTGATTTTATTCACACTTGGCCTATTCGGAATGACCTTTAAGTATAAGCGCTGCTTAAGCTATGTACTGTATGTAATTAACAGCCTACAATAGTTTTTATAACACAGCAATTAAAATTCTAGGTCTGGGGTGGCCAAGCAGTCAGAGACCGAGAACTTACTCTGTGTTGCCGCTAACAGCCACATCATACACATGGGCACACATGAATAACACCCCAACTGTTCCTTACTCACAGTCACATCCACACCTTTGCTCAGGTGGATATATTGCAAGTCTCACACACAAGCATGATAATGACAAAAATTTAAAAGCAGTTTTCTGTTCTGCGTGTTACTTAGTGAGACTTATGGCATTCCTTGTCATAAACAATCTTCTTCAAATCCGCATGGTAATGTTAATGGTTTATTGTTTCATATGAATCAGCTAATGAACAGAAGCAATACAAAAAGGCATTAATGGTTTATTGTTTCATATGAATCAGCTAATGAACAGAAGCAATACAAAAAGGCATCACACAACAAGTAACCATCACACAAGTAAACCAACTGTCAGTCAACATTAGAGCAAATGAAAATACATGTCCAATCCAGCAGGTTTGTTTAACTTTTTGCGTTGCTTTTTCTGCAATTACATCTGGCCTACTTGCGCCAGCGTATGCAGCAGTTGTGTAATCGAGACCGTAACCGTTGATACCGAGACTGAGACTTCATCAGAAATTCTGAGACCGAGACTTGAAGTTCGAGACCGAGGTTCGAGACTTCAAATTGTGTGGATTTTGCGAAAATTTTTGAAAAAAATGTCGTCATCACTTCTAACTTGATTTTTTCAAATGTCTGGCATTTTTCCGATATAGTTTCGTTGTTTCTTACCTGCAAACACAGCAAACAAAAACTTGCTGAATTATAGAGACTTCACTACGCCATTTCTTTGAGATATTCAAAGTCTTGAGACCTGTAGGTTTCGAGACCGCGCCCCAGACGAAGCCTGAAATCTTCGAGAGTGAGACTCGCAGAAATGGGTCTCTGTGCGAGTCTCGAGACTGAAACCAAGTCTCGAGACTACATCACTGGTACACGCAAACGTGGTTCATACACGCAAATATTTAGCATCACAATTCATCACAATAAGAGTGATGATTCAAATGGAACGCTTTCATGTGACCCTTGTTTGCGTGTATGAGCCCCAAACATGGGTCACATGAATGTGTTACGTTGTGTATGTTTTTTGCGCAGACCACAAAGGGCGTTTCCACGCAACACGGTAACTAACATGTGTGTCACATAAATGCGCTTGCGTGTGTACACGTGTGCTTGCACAAGCTACCAAGCATGCTTTCGCGTAATGCGTGTGTAAGTCGCACCTGGACTTTCAAGGTGAATAATTGTTGCAAAAGTTTGCAACTTATAAAACAAGGGTCTCAAATTCAAATGTCTTCTAGGGCCAAATGCGGACTTGCAAAGTAACCCGATGGCCATAAAATGACGCTGACGCAACAGTGGCCGTACCTGAACCTTAGTATAGAAACAGCTTATATTTCGTGCGAAAAGTATTGTTCGTGAGTTATAGGCAAACAATTTCTAACCGCCTTTACGTTTGTGTAAAAGAAACTTGTTCACTCGCTGGACACTGGTGAATTAAGAACTACACCTAAATAACTCAAATGTTTGTTATTTGAAGTTTCCTAAAAAGCACTGCTGCCACAAAAAATGTCCTCGTGGGCCCCAAGATTGAGACTCCTGTTATGCATGCATAAACACGTTATTTACGTAAAAGCGCGTGAAACCGGGAAAAGAGTCTCATACGACTTGCGAGCCGAAGGTTGGCCAGGCTTATTTCAGGTTTTCTGCACCTTTCTGGATTTGAACAAAATTCAGGAACCGACGATCTATTTGGATATAAGTCAAGGACTGACGATACATAGTATTACGTGAAAACGATTTCCTAATGAAGATTTGCAGACAGTTTCCTTGCTTATATTTGATGTGAAAAGTAGTTAATTTTTATAAACATTTTTTCAAAGGACAAAGGTAACTTCACTTCTCAATAGACATGGTAAGCACGTTCGTCTCCATTATTTCCATAAATGTAATGGTAGAAAAATGAAAATTATACGGCCGTTTGGATGCTAACACAAAACAGCTCACTTTCACCAGTTAAATGGTTCACGTCCGATTCTTATCATCTCAGTTGCGGCTTTTCACGGGAGATTCTAACACGCAACTGAAAGAAGTCCAAGTCCGCCTGAGCAACGGGCAAGCAACAACAGTTTCCCTGTTTTACCAGGTTCACCCTACCGTTGCTTGCGCGTTGCTGCCGTTGTGGAGCACTTCCCGTTTGCGCGCTCTGAGGCATGTGACGCGATGCGCCGTCACATTCCGTCCGCCTCACACAAACCTTTTCACATTCTATGCGCTGGTACGACAGCCGCAACGACCAGCATCCCCTTACCGGCCACCAGTTTAGTTGAGGCTTTTCATGGAGATCCGAACACGCAACAGAAAGAAGGCCAGTCCACTAGTGCAACGGCAAGCAACAAAAGAGATTCCTCGCTCGACCAGGTTCACCAATGTCGCAAAGCGGCAAGGTCATCGCCGGTTCTGCGGTACTGTGGTTGGAATCAGGCCATCAGGATTTTCGGACTCCCTTTGGATTTCGGTGTTTATGTTGCAAGACATCAAATTCGCCGCAACACTACCAACGCTACAATTCCTTCTGTGGCCGGTACACTGCAATTTCTTTCTGTTGTTGAGGCAAAGGAATTTAAGGACATGGAACAAACAGTTGATTGGAGAATTATCATCCAAAGTCGACAACACTCTAGCTGACATGTGAAGAGAGATCCACCACATATTGGCAAAAAGAAACTCAACGAAGCCAGAGGTTGACCGTTGACAGTTGGTCAAACAGACAGTTGCGCAGCTATATTGGAATCACACAGCATTTTGCAGTTTCAGCATTCTCTAGTGGGCGGTGATTAACTCAGTTGTAAAGTGTCCGCCTCCCAATTGGAACGTTGGGTGTTCAATATAGGGCACTGAGCGACACACCGTAGCGCTCCTTGAGCAAGAGCATTCATCACAACATCCCCCAGACCAACTTTGGCCTGCAGCCAATTGTTAAATCAATCCGTCGCATTTCATGCGATCAGTATTGGAAACACTCTTCACTTCAAATTGGAAAATACACAATGCTATGCTGGCTTGCAAAAATTTCGATGGCCATCACAAAAAGTCAACACTTATGTCCATGCAAAGGTTATGCTTTCCTTCTGAGGATGTTCCGAGCAGTGATATCGTGACTCGAGTCACGACTTTTGGTAACTCGGACTCGACTCGAGTCACGTTTTCCACAGAATGACACGACTCGGGTCACAATCAATTACCTACTTTACACTGCACTTGTTATAGGATTGTCGCGTGAGCGATTCTTCGCCCTTGGCTTACCTTTGTTAACCCACTTGCGAACTCGATATTGCGGCGTTTTTACAGTACAATGCAAGGACTCAAAGATTTGCTTCGTGGGTTTGGCCTATGGTATTACGAAAGCTGGGGAATAGGTGAAAATGACAAGATGAAGCCTGATTCCACTACACAAAGGTGCATTTTGTAGGTGTTGTTGGAATCGTCGAGGTGTGATTTTATTTAGTGTAGTCCGAACAATAACATCCAGCAGAGAAAATCGTAGAGAACTGCTGGGCGATGAGGTCATGAAAACCGCGTCTCATCTTAATTGCATTCTTCAAGCGACTTGAATAGATTTTGAACAGCTTCTACAGGGCAGGAAATGGGAATTAGTGTTTGCACTGCAAAGCCACTTTGTTGATTTAAGTCACGATCATTAACCAGTCTGTTCTCTGCAGTACAATAAAAATGAGTATCAAATACAAGGATTCACAGCACTTTGTAAGCAGAAATCTACGAACAGTAGATAGGCTACTGCAATTCACCAAACTGCAACTGCAACCTATACCACAAACTTTTATGCCACGTTTTATGCTACTCCATGTGTTCCATTATGAACTGATGAAATCATAGCCACATGCCTGGGATACAAAGTTCTCAAAGTGTAGCTAGCCTATACTGAAGTCATCCGCTTCCAATATTAGGCTGCATATTTTGCACAGAGGTTGAATCACTCTACTATACCACGGTGTAATGAAAACCTATAAAATCAGTATTGTGGTAATAGTCCTTCAGCGCAATATCTGATGTCTTGTAATCTTCCGAATAATCTTCCACTTTGCTCAACCAATTCAATTTTGCTGGTTGTTTCCCCAACTAGGTGTAGATAGTCTACAGGCAATACTATTAAATAATTTAATCCGTCATTTTCGCTACACATTAGCTTTAACAGGCTAATCTGTTCCACGGTAGTAGTTTTAGCATCAAACAAGTACAGAAAAGGTTGCACAAGACTTCTGCAAACCACCCAACTACTTTTTCGCTCGAATCCCGTAATATCGGATTCCCAATCTACCTCTGCTAGTTGGATTCGCTGAATCGCATGTGAATGAAAACATGCGCGATCAAGCAGCTCGGTGCAGAGGTGATCGGAGTCACTTTTTAGACTCCTGCTCCTGTTCCTAAGAAAGTGACTCCAGCCCGTGCTCCGGAGGTCATTGGAAATTTACACTCCGACTCCTGTTTACACTCGGAAAGCTTGAAAGCAGAGTCTATTTTGCCACATGAGGTAAAATGACTGCTTGAACTATTTTGCCTTTGGCCAATGTGGATGAATATTGTCATGCTTTTAGTGATGGCAAGCAGGTAGTGGTTTCTTGTCTGTGTTGGTCAACTGCAGGTTTCCCCTAACTTCGAATCCTGACTCATTTTGTATTTGTGTATCATATTGTACATCTCATTTTGCATCATGAGGTAAAATATGCACCATGCTACCAAACATGAAACCGAGAATAAGAAATAGAATCATAAGTTGTTCTCATGTGAACCAAATCTCATTTGGCTCTTTCAGCTCTGACCTGAACTAAGTCATGTATAACTTTTTTCATTTAACTCTTTGTGATTTAGGCACAACCACAAAGAAACAAAAACAAGACAACTATTGCTATCTTTACACTTTAGCCTCTACAAATAAAACCACGTAGGCTACATTGAAAACAATTCACACCAGTTTATTCACACAATTAATTTATCTATTTTATTGTATTTGAACTCGCAAGATGATAATGGCATATTTAGGAATGGCTTGAACTGCATTTCTGATGGCTTGACTGAAACTGCACTTCTGTTGACGATGCTGCATTGCAAAGATACATATTACATGCATTGTTGTCTTCTAAATTTCACTGAAGCTAACAATTTGTCAATACTGCTAAAAACACGACCCAGCAAAGACGTAAAACGTGCAGTAACTGACGTCCTGTGATGCAGCAGTTGAGCAAAAGCTATGCACCAATCAGATCAGAACACAGACCGCCAGTCTGCCACCCTCCCTCACCCTCAACAGCCTGAACTAATGACCGACTAATTTATCCAAAAGAATAGAGCAAATACGTTAATCCAACAATTAGCCGTTCAGAGAAAATTTAACTTTAATAAAATTGATTATCCGACTCCTGTAAAACTTAAATTCTCACTCCTGCCCCGGCTGCGGGTCGGGTTTCATTCAAAAATCCGACTCCGCGTCCTGCACCGTCTTCGACGAACATCATAGACTCCTCCAGGAGTTCACTCCTGCACTCCGGCTCCGTGATCATCCTTCTGGCTCGGCGAGACACTCACAGTCGTGCGTGAGTGATTTATGGGATTCCTAATCCAACGCGAACATGATAACACTGCAGTGTAAAGAGGGTAACTGACTTGAGACCTCGAGTCAGAGTCATTTTTACAAAATCTCTGAGCCTCTGATGTACATACCCAGCAGAGTTGATCACTATCCGGTTTGCCGGTTGGATATCCGGCAGGATAGCGAGTTTGCAACCGGATAAGGATATCCAAAAACTGTTTTCAAACGGGAACCGGATAAGCATCCGGATATCCGATACGCTTTTATCAATATTTCGAGGATTCAGACCTTTGGAAAAAGCTGCACATTGTGCAATCATACATTTATTATCTTCAGAAGAATCTTTTCAGCCTTCTACGCCATGACTCCGAGTCTGTCTATGGTGTAATCTCTGAACCGTAGAGACATTCCAAGTTTGTCAGAATGAATCTGTTCCTGGTGCAGTGCTCTCACTTTCAGGGATTTTGTCCCTAGATTGGAACGTTTGATACATTTTATGGATTTTTAGGGATTTCGGGAATTTTCAGAAAAGTATGAAAATGTATGAAAGAAACTATTTCAGTTTGTTTTGCAAATCACATTTGATTATATTTTTATTATTTATTATTGGCACTCCGATTTTATGCTTCACCACCATCGATTCATGGATTTTTAGGGATTTTTGGTACTGTTCTAGGGATTTTTGGAGTTGCATTTGTGAGAGCCCTGTCCTGGTGTAGCAAGACAGGGCTCTTTTTCAGTGTACATTAAAAGGACGTTGTTTGCTGCGTACCTGGACTAAGGGCTAGCTGGTGTAGACCTACCGTGATCTGAAGTCTAGACTTAGACCAGCTAGAGCACTAGCTGTTATAATGTGTTCTGAAGTCTACGCCAGGTCTTGCAGTCTTCGCGCCTATTCTACGTGATCCTGCATTGGCTGGTTGTTGGGTGATAGCCTACCAGGCCAGATAGCTTTTTAAACATATGCAAGATTGTTGATTTGTGACACTGACTTTTAGACTGAATTTTTAATCAGCCATTTCAATATAAATGACAAATGTTAAGCCAGTGTAATGCTTTGAATGATGTTTTGGTTTGTAGAATAGCATTGCCATGTAGTTCGGTTTGGTTAAAGTGCAACAATGCGTAGAATTAATAAGTAAAACTTGAATGTGAACTCATGGATGGTGTTAAAATCTAAACATTGTTGCCAAAAAAATGGCCAATGAAAAACTTGGTGTGGCAACAGAACCGTCACCAGAAAGTCTTCTATAGGGGAGCTTTACAGTACATTTGATTTGTGCAGTGTGGCTTGACATTCTGAAATTTGAACAAACATCACTATTTTATACTGCTTCATATTTAAATTTGGGGGGGGGTTGGAGCTTTGTTTTGGAGGGCTAAGCCCACCAAAGGCTCCCCGTGGTGACTGGACTATGTGGCAAAACTTCAGCTTGCTTTTTAATGCAAGTGATTCGGAAAAGTACTTAGGTTATGCAATATGTCCAGCTTGCAAGAGAAGATATGTCAAACTTTCTGTTTACAAGCATGATAGGGACCAAAGTGATACAACGCATTCAAGTGTCTACTCTGCTTCGGGGCAAAATCTGTGCTGCGACTATTTTGCCTTCATTTGAACACAATTGGTTGAAATCGTCACATGACAAGCATGATACACAGAGACAATTGGTTGGGATTTAGCAGTTTATGGTTAGTGTTTAGGATCAGGGTTTATGGTCAAGTTTTAGGTTTAGGGGTTCAATGTTTAGTGTTAGGGTTTAGCCTACAGTTCACTTAATGTAAACAAGAAGCTTCCAACTGCTTGCCATCAGTGAAACCATGACAACCATCATCCATGCACGGAACTGAGCTTTTACAGATGTCGTGGTCAAATAAGCAGGACATGCGTTCCAAACTTGTCACGTGACTACTTCAACTAATTGTGTTTAGCTAAAGGCAAAATGGCACCAGCTGTTATTTTGCCTCATGAGGCAAAATAGACACAGCACAAAAATGTGTGTTGTGCATCGTAATGCACTTTCGGATAGTTTTCGGATAGGGATAGTATGATTCAACCAAAACATGATTCGGATTGGACACGGATATCATTTTTCAAAAACAAGATTGGATCGGATAGCGAAAATCCACTATCCGATCATCTCTGGCTTAATCCCTAAAATACAGCATAGCACGCCTAGACAGTCAAAACAGAAAATTTTTGCCAGTCTTGATCATCACAGAAGCAAAGAATGCTCATTTCTTTGTGTGCAAACACACTGGGTATCAGAGATGATCGGATAGCGGATTTTCACTATCTGATCCTATCCTGTTTTTGAAAAATAATATCAGTGTCCGATCCGAATCATGTTTTGGTTGAAATCATACTATCCCTATCCGAAAACTATCCGAAAGTGCATTGCGATGCACAACACACATTTTTGTGCTGTGTCTATTTTGCCTCATGAGGCAAAACAACAGCTGGAGCCATTTTTGTTTTTAGCTAAACACGACTGGTTGAAGTAGTCACATGACAAGTTTGGAACGCATGTCCTGCTTAGTTGACCATGACATCTGTAAAAGCTCAGTCCCATGCATGGATGATGGTTGTCATGGTTTCAGGGATGGCAAGCAGTTACCAGCTTCTTGTTTGCATTAAGTGAACTGTAGGCTAAACCCTAACACTAAACATTGAACCCCTAAACCTAAAACTTGACCATAAACCCTGATCCTAAACACTAACCATAAACTGCTGAATCCCAACCAATTGTCTCTGTGTATCATGCTTGTCATGTGACGATTTCAACCAATTGTGTTCAAATGAAGGCAAAAT